>ERZ773051.197-NODE-197-length-47853-cov-39.120256_pt1 | contig 47853 bp, 38 predicted proteins | sample MGYA00580631_ERZ773051 | MGnify/ENA primary metagenome ERZ773051 (study PRJEB29015, sample SAMEA2738137) | human oral metagenome | biome: human oral; feature: human-associated habitat; material: saliva | place: China | collected 2204 ... | reverse complement strand
CCGATATGAGGCCTCAAAAAGGGCCAGGGCTCATCCCCGCGTGAGCGGGGAAAACTCAGCCTCTCTTAGCCACTTGTTCACCGTGGTCGGCTCATCCCCGCGTGAGCGGGGAAAACAATTTGAGTCAGTAACGCAGAGCTTTCGGATGGGGCTCATCCCCGCGTGAGCGGGGAAAACCGATCCATTTCAGCTGCCTGGCGTCCCTGGTGCGGCTCATCCCCGCGTGAGCGGGGAAAACTCTACCCTGTTCCGCGTCCATCAGCCAGGCACGGGCTCATCCCCGCGTGAGCGGGGAAAACTTTTTCGAGCGCCTGCGCCATGGTCTGGCGCAGGGCTCATCCCCGCGTGAGCGGGGAAAACAGGGCTACCGCTACCCTCTGCGTATCGCCTCACGGCTCATCCCCGCGTGAGCGGGGAAAACTGTGTCAGCTAGCCTTTTGGGCATTGTAATTCCGGCTCATCCCCGCGTGAGCGGGGAAAACGATATGCCATTAGTATCAATCTTTTGGACGGCGGGCTCATCCCCGCGTGAGCGGGGAAAACATCTCGCCTCCGCGACCAGTCTGTCGTAGATGCGGCTCATCCCCGCGTGAGCGGGGAAAACGGCGTAGAGCGTGGTCGTAGCGGGTGCCTGAGCGGCTCATCCCCGCGTGAGCGGGGAAAACACTTCTCGACCTGGAGCTTTACGCCCCAAATCGGTCAGATTTTGGAAAGCCTTGAGAGCTGCGCCTACGCTGAAATTTACTCACTGCCGGTCGCTTACGCAACCGACTCGCGGGATCAGGCTCAGAATACTGGCCACGCCCCTCAGAGTAGTAAGGGCGCATCATCAAAGTGAGCCCCTCAAAGTCGACCGGCTGCCAAGGATCACCCCAGGTCAGAAAGGCCAAACCCTGCTCATTACGGGCTCGATACACCATCACTGCTCGCCCAGTTTTCAGGTTCGCAACAACTATATCCCATAGCCGTTCACGCACACGAGCACTTAAAGTACCCACAAAAACACCAGGAGAAATCTCCATAAGCCAACGCGTCACATGACCACGCAAACCCTCAGGGACAGCAGATAGAACCAGCACAATCACCAGGGCACATCCTCATCATAGGAAACACCCGCAGCTACCGTCCCATCCGCATCATCCCACAGCCGCAAGTCATCAACAGCCAGCTCGTCGTCGTCGGGCAAATCCCCAGCCACCGAGAGTAGTCGCTTAATATCCGTGACACACCGCTCCAGCAGCCGAAACTCCCTCACGGCGTCACGCACAGCCTTGCGGGCTGCGCTACCTACCGATTCCTCAGTAGGGCTAGCCGCCAGGTCAAATGCAATCGGAATGGTCAGATCTGCCTTATACAGATCCGCAATGTCGTAGACAAAAGAGCGGTAGGTGCCGTTATGAACGAACCCCAGCCCCGGACTACAGCCCAACGCAACTATCACCGCGTGAATAACACCGTAAATAGCCGAGTTAGCTGCTGACAGCGCCTGGTTAACCACTGATCCGTCCTCGAAATTGTCCGGATCATACTCGCGCTTATCCCAGGGCACGCCGGTGCGCTGCGAATTCTGCTGATACAGTCTACGCACTCGCGCCCCCTCACGCCCCCGCAGCTGCTGCAAGCTCAGCTTAGAGACATCCTCACCCACAAAACGCATCAAATACATGTTGCGGGCAACAGCGAGTCTCAAAGCCGGGTCACTGACTGCGCGGGCCTGTGCCTCCAGCAGGCGGGAGGAGCGGGAAGGCGGGGTGCCGTGCGCGTAGTACCGCACCCCGTTCTCCCCCACCCACACAACCGTGGAGCCACTTTCTGACAGTACAGAGATCGCCGAGTGAGTGATACGCACTCCTGGCCCTAGCATTAGCACCGATAGTGCCGCCGCCGGGACGTGGGCGATGCCGTGCCCATCCGCCACAGTAATCGCGTTAGAGTCGCGGTTAATTGTGCAGCGTTCCACGTACAGGAACGTTAAACGGTCACGGGCTCGCACCAGGTCCTTCGGGTCAGGAGGCTTGGCTCCCGGTATTGGTTTCATGGCCGAGCTAGGGTCAGTAGGCCACAGCCGTAGGCTTTGCCTCGGCCAATCCCGTTGACGACGGCGTGGCGTAGCGCCTGCGGGTCACTCACCTCAAGGACACCCTCAAAGGTGGCTATCGATAGCCTGACTAGGTCATTGCCGCGCCTGAACTCAACCAGGTTCCGCTCAACCCCGTTGATCAGGAGGTTTTTCCCATCAACGCGCTGGCCCTGACTGTCTTCCAGCACCGGCAGCTCACCACCCAGATCAGCAGATTCCAGGATCTTAAAACCACAGCGTTCAGCCCGGTCTAAAACCCATTTAGTCTGCTGCTCCTGGGTGACATGGCCCAGAATTTTCTTCCGCCCATCTCGGCCAAGCTGGCCCTTCTCCCTGAACGTGGGGTTTACGCAGAGTCGGAAACCCCAACGCTGTCCGGCTTCAAGCCGGTCCAGGAACCCGTCAAGCTCGCGCACCACTACACCGTAGGTTTTGTAACCTGCCGCCTCAACAATGTGTGCGGGGTCAGGCGGCACCGGACTGGAAATGAACAGTGCATAGGCGGGGCTGCCCTGCAACGGATGGCCCGATCGGGTAGCGACCCGGTCCAGCCGCCACAGCACGCGCGGAGCTGCGGCGTCGTCGAGAGAGCCGGGAGGGAAGCAGTTTAGAACCGCTGCGTGCATCGTCTGCCGACTACGCATTAATTTTCGTGCTCCCCGTCGATACGGGTCTAGGTAGATACGCGTCAGAAACATCAGAGCACCTCCATCGGGTCATGACTCAAACCGGGCATGGGCTGCGGTTTTACTGGCACAAATTCAGGGTTTTCTACCTCAATTCGCGTCTCTTCAACAGTGCGCAGGCTGTAGCGGCGGTGCTGAGAATCGAAGCTGATAGGCATATCTTGCAAGGTGTGCTGGTAAGCAGTTCCCGCCTTGAGCGGGATGATCCCCTGATCTGCCACCACGCGCAGGCTCACGCGAGCCTCTTTACGCTTGCGCTGGTAGAACTTTGCAGCCAGCCAGGGGGTTGCCTGCAGGGCGTCCCAGGCGGCGCCGTCGTGAACCGCTAAACGCAGGGGCATAGTGGGTGGGCACGCACGCCTACCCAGGTAGAGCGGGAATACGGGCCGCACAATTACCTGCGCCAGAGCCTCAATTAGCTCGTCGGGTCCCTCAATGAAGGCACCGAAAGCCGCGTCAGCCCAGTAAAAGCGGTCAGACAGGGGCATCGAGACCTCACCACGGTGGGCCGTGTGGAAATCGCGAAGTAGTTGACCAGGTTGGTCTACCCGCACCGCCACGCGCAGCTGGGCTAAGTCCTCAATGGGATCTACCCGACGGCGCCCCTGGGCTGCTGCTAGGAGGCCAACCAGAGCGCTTTTCGTGGGAAAAGCCTCGGTTGAGCGACGTGTGAACCGGCTGGAGGAGCCCCATGACTGCATGGGGCCAGCCAGCCTTAGGACGAGTACCTTACTCATTGGTTGCTCGTGCTCGCACAGCTTCAACGGTAGCCTCACCCAACTTGACCAGAGGAGACACCTGGGCTTTCTTCAGAGTTCCAAAGTCCGCACCGCGCGGCGTGGTCCAGGAGACGATGGAGGACACCGGGTCCATGCCGCTGAGCTCGCGCAGCTGGGACTCGAATTCCACAAACCGCTTAATAGCGGGGGCGGCGAATCCATGACCCTTAGCCACGATAGGATCTTCGAAGGCAGCAGCCAGGTTGATTGGCTGATCTTCACGTACCTGCACCAGTACCGCGTCCGGTAGGGTGCGGTTAGCGAAGGTGGTGATCTTGCCGGTGGGCATGGAGCGTACGAAGCTGTCTACAAAGAGCTTAATAGCCTCCTGGGTTACAGCCTCATCACCCAGGTTTTCCCGCAGCAGCTCCACGTTAATCGTGGCGTAGCGGTAGAGCGTGGCCGAAGCGAACTCGATGGTGCCGATCATGCCCGCACCTGCACCCGCTTCCTCATCCTGGCGCTTCTCGTCGTCGACGGCGGTGTAGTAGTCGTACTCGTGTTCAATCGCACCTACACCGATAGCGTGGGCAACCTGGCAAGCTGCGTCGATATTCAAGTCAGTATTGCTAGCGACCATACGCCCAAAGAGGGCGACTGCAACAGATTGATCACCACTCTGTGAATTTTTCCAGAAGTTCCTACTCTTAAAAGCCTTTTCAATATTTTCTTGCTCCGCGTCCTCAAGGATAGCGTCCACATAGGAATCCAGTTCTGCATTAGACACAAACCAAAGGGCATCAACCTCCTTGAAAGCGCGTTCGGGATCCGCCTTTACTTCATTAAGGAATTTACGCTTATCTTTCGGGTCTTTGCGGCCAAGATACGTCCAAGTGATAATGGTCGAAACCATATCCGCCAAAGTAGAAACATCAATCTCAGGACGAGCTTCTAGAATCTTCTTCTTAAGAAGAAGGGGAATCCGCTTTGAACGCACTCCACGAAGTGAGGGCTCAAGCGAGACTTCAAAATCTTCACGTACCGCGCGCTTGATAGCCTGCGACGAGATACGCATACGGCTGACACCACCGAAGGTTGCGGTCTTAGGAGCACCAGTGTCATCACGGTTCGGGTTCGAGGGAGGCAGGGTTTGTAGGACGTGGATATCGATAAAGAGTGACATTGATTTTACCTTTCTATTTTTTGACATCACTTGTCGTCGGTGTCAGTGGACTTGATAAATCGAGCAAATTCGCGACCCCACCTGCGCATAACGGAGCTGCGGTAGCTCGGGTATTGCCAGGTGAATAGGTCAGCAGCAAGTTGGCCGTAATCGCAGGGAATTTCAGCAGCCTCAAGCTGGGATACCAACGAGCGCAGGTGCACTAGCAGCCCTTCAAAGGTGGGGGCTCGCACTGCGGCAACAAAACGTCGGTAAATTGGAGTTTCTTCAGGAAATTTATCTCCACGTTGCTTTTCAGCAATTAGCCTGATAGCAGAGGCAAAGCGCCGAGGCTGCTCTGAAGAGTCATGCATAGGTTGCACATTGGAGCCCTGGTGTAGCGCCCAGAGGGTCAACGCCGCGTGAGTGGCTTTTTCCCCATAAGTGGGCTCTAGGTATTCTGAGTAATCATCTAGGGTTAGATCCCATATTGCTGGGACAGTACCTACCTCCTTGCCAAGAGCTCCGCGTAGCTGCGCACGCAGTGCGCGAGCTGAGGGGGTGGACGCAGACAGGCGATGAACGATCAACTCATTCACCCGTCCGCGCACTGCTGCACGCGAGTTAAGCCCTCGGGAGCTGTGTTCTGGAGGAGTCCCCCTATCAGCAACATTGCCGGTCATTTCATTCCTTCCCGTTTATTATCTGTCTTTGGTAATATCTGTCGCAATTTTGAATCGAAAATGCTTTCAGCAATAGCCACATTCATGAAACGGTCACCAATTCTCCGACCGATAAACGATGAAGAAGAAGCATCAGCGATCAGTTCTTTCTTCAACTCAATGGCGTAATGGTGCAGCTGACGCTCCCACGTATGCCCAACTTCTTGAGCACTAAGCTGTCCGTCAACCTTCATGATCCAAGCCCTGAAGGGATCGTCCACGATCGAGAAAAAACGTTCTTTTGCTCGATCTCGAGCGCCGTACCCTGCTTTATTACTACTATCACCAGCAGCTAGTGCAAGGTTTGACGCAAACAAACCAATATTTTGAGCTACTTTCTCCACACGATCCACTTGCTTCTTAATCTCCGCAACTAAACTAGGGTAACCCTCTAACAGCAAAACGCTAGAAAGTACTAGCTCATCAAAATATATATCTTCATAGTCAGTTTTATTCTTATTTCCAAAACTAACTCCAACCGCTTGAACACACATGCGAACAGGGAATTGCGTAGAGACTTCATCCAGATTCAAGCAATGATGAAATGACAGAGTTGCCGATTGAACTACAGCACCAGAAACACCTTTATCGGCACCATTAATTTGAGGGGACAAAATTCCAGGAAGATTTCTCCACAACGCGCGTCCTGGACTAAATACGCGAGCGCTATAGACATCCTTGGGTTTACGATACCAAAGACTCTGTGGCTCATACTGGTTCATTCCATCTGAAGTAAGCTTGTCACCTTGACACAAAACTACACGATCAACCCCCGTCGAGTCACCAAGCAAACGAACACGACGAGATTGCCATGTTAACAATCTGGGAATACTTAATTTCTCAGGCTTAGCCTTACCTTTTGCGCTAAGAATCGAATAATCTTCACGGGTAGATGTCCAAGGGTCCTTCTTTTCCCAACTACAGGCCCCCCATGAGGAAAAGTTATCCCCGCCATACAGATTTGCCGAGTCTGAAGGAATTAAGTTCAACACAATAGTTTCATCAAAATTCTGTCCTTTTAGCCAAATAATGCCCAGCTGTGCGCACCAAGCAGGGCCTATAGGCTTTCCGTTGCCACCTGAAAGTTTCGCATCTCCAACCGCACCCGAACGAATACCCGATGAATCATAAGCTTGCACATGTACCAGCCAGCGTGCAGCATCCGCTGCAGTAATTCGTTCTATGGCAGAACCATGCCGAGTAGAAAACAATCGTTTTTCTTCCTTTGGCACACCCTCAATAATTACATGAAGTGGTTTAGTTTCATTATTTGCTGTGTGTAAATCTGCCACTTGCATGAAGGGATACTGCCCACCGAATAGGTAGAAGCGGTCACGCCATTTTTCTAGATACTCGGCCATTTCCTCGGTAGGAGCTCCATGATCCCACTGGGCAGCCCAGGCTTCGGCATCAAGTGGCGTAGCCACTCGATACGCAACAGCCAAAACTAGGCGCTGAATTGCAATGTTTTGTGTGGGTAGCTCGCAGGCTAGGTCAGCGATGTCAGTGCTACGCTGCAGCAACTCCAACAGTCCCACCTCGGTGATGGTCCCATCGAGTAACTGAACGGGGATCCATGGTTCATCAAGCAGGTTATATTCAGGGGGTTTCATTTACCCCACACCTCCAATCCGTTCTCAATTGAATAGGTAAGTTTGCGCCCATATAGTTCTCGGGTCAGCCGCGTACCGTCAGGACTCAGATACATGGCCAGGATTAGTTCTCCAGCTAGTAGCGGATGCTGGCGGCAAGCCCAGTCTTGGGTGATGGGGTCGTCCCAGATTTCTTTAGCCACAGCATCCACCACACGATCCAGATCTTCCTTGTTATCGCAAAATGGCCACGGCGGTAGGGAGATGCTCCAGCTGCAGATGTCGGCTATGCGGCCGCGAGCGTTGTATTCGCTAACTGCAAGTGGGGTCTCATCTGGTTGCACGCCGCTGATTGGGGGCGCTACCGGCACGTTGTTTAGCTCTGGGTCTAAGGCGACGACGAGCACGGGGATTTGGTCTTCGCCGTCGCGTACGGCTGCTCGGCTGGCGGCTACGGCGGGCCCGTTTGATTCTTCCCCGGTGGCAGCGTTACCCATGAATTTGCTTTCTAATGCGGGGGCTTTCCACTTGGGTAGGTTTACGCCATCTAGACACCACACACTTGCTTTCATGTGTGACTGCATAATCTTTGACAAGTACTCTTCCAACGCGACAGCTTGTGCCTCACCCCATTGCTTTGGACCTACAGATTCAGCTGTGTTGTAGGCCAGGGCGGTAAGCTGGGCATAGTCGTTGGGCGCGCTGACGGTGATTTGTCCACGATCAGCAAGGATGCCTAGGGTACGTAAGGTTATGTAGCGCGCATAGACGTAGTCGGTGCCACTGGAGTAGCTCCAGGGGGCAGAGGCTAGATCATTGACTAGTACCAGGCAGCGGGCGGCTTGTAGGCCTTTGGGGCGGTTGCGCCCAGCGTGGCGGTGTAGACGGCCAATGCGCTGCAGCACTAGGTCCATGGGGGCGGGATCAGTGAGCATCAGGTCGAAGTCGACGTCGAGGCTCTGCTCGATCACCTGGGTGGCTACAACCACGTGCCTTTGGGGGCGTTTGGTGCTGTTTTTGCCAAATAGTTCCAGCATTGAGCTGTCTCGGGCAGAGCGTTCAACTGCCAAGAACCGCGCATGTACCAGCGTGGTTTGCTGACGTCCGAAGACTTTTTTGACAGCGGCGTAGGTTTCTTGGGCTTCGCGCACCGTGTTGCGGATGACCACAGCGCAGCCGCCATCAGCCAGTTCTTGCTCTAGTAGTTTTGCGATTTCTTCGGCGCTGGCTACTTGAGTGGGGATGATCTGTTTGGTTACTTCTGCTTCACCCTCAATTTCGTGGATGCGCACTTGGCCTGCGGTCACGGTGGAGATCACTGGGTAGCCGATTGCCTTATCCAGCTCGGTGTTGGCTGTGGTGGCGCCGCTTTGGCCGCGTCGGTAGGCGTCTAGTAATTCTCGACGGCGCTCGGGTGGCAGGGTGGCCGATAGTAGGACTACGGGGATTTGGTACAGACCCAGCCAGGTCAGTGCGGCTTTGAGGTAGGTCTGCATGTAGGCGTCAGCGGCGTGTACCTCGTCAATAACCACTACCTTGCCCATCAAACCTAGGTGGCGTACTAGTACGTGGCGGGATTTGAGGGCGGCCAGTAGTACTTGGTCGATCGTGCCCACGACTACGGGAGATAGGGTGGAGCGCCACCTTTGTCCCATCCAGCGGCTGGCGTGTAGACCGTTGTCTTTACTGTCGGCGTCGTCGTCATAGACCTCTAGGGGGCTGTGACCGCTTTCTAGAAGTTCCATAAACGATTTGTTTAGGTTGTTTTTACCGTGGGCTAGGTGCACCCCAAGTTTTTGCGGCTCGTCACCCAAGATACTGGTGAGCCAGCTGGTGACGCGCTCAAACATGGCGTTTGTGGTGGCCTGGGTGGGTAGGGCCACGAAGATTCCCTGCAGTCCCCGCTCACGCATAAGTACCTCGGCGGCGGCGAAAGCTAGTTCGGTTTTGCCTGAGCCGGGTGGGGCTTCAACGATCATCAGGTCCGGGTTTTCAGCGGCGGCGATCGCAATGACTTCGCGCTGGGCTTTGGTGGGCTGGTAGGAGGCGGGCCAGCTAAAACGGTGGCGGTAAAAGTCTGCGGCGTTTTCGCTGTGGAAGCTGGGAACGCGCATGGGTGTGGGGAACTGGGCGCGTTTCCAGGCCCGCCTGACGCGTTCGCGCTGCTGGCGAGCGTTTAATTCCGGATAGCCGCTAATTGAGAGTTTGCCGCCGTCATCTACCGGACGCAGTCGCAGTGGGAAGTAGTCTTCATTGGAGGCCAACCAGTCTGCAATCACTAGGGCGGAGGTGTAGGCGGAGGCTACTGCAATAGGCAGCTCAGGTAGGGCAGTGTCGGGGGCGATGAGGGGGAAACCGCTACGGCGAGCCATGAAGCGCAGAATTTCTGAGCGAGCCTGCCCCCAGCGCGGATCGTCCTGACTGGAGCCCTCATGGCACCTATACTGTTCCTGAGCTCGCTCGACAGCCGCAGCGTCCGGGTAGCGCCCGTGGTGCACCCCTACCAGAATTGCCCACTGGCGGGCAGCAGCTGGATCACCGCCGGCTTCACTAATTTCATCTTGTAGTGCAAATTGGCTGACCAGGCCGTGAGGTAGGTATGAGCGCTCAGGGTAGTCCCGCTTGTGCATTACCGCCAGGCCCTGATTACGGATCAGTTCGGCCAAGTCTGTGCGCTGGCACGAGAATTGGGGGCTCACTTTTCCCAGGTCATGTATAGACATTAGGAATATAAGACTAGTGCGAGCTTTTGCTTGGTCACCACCCCACACTGAGGCCATGAGTTGACGGTGATGTTCACTTAGATACTCATCAAATAAGTAGCCTGCTATATCTGCGCTATCTAGTAGGTGCTGCACCACCGAGAGCCAAGTTTTGCCGTCACCGCTTTTAGCCCAAAAGCTGCGGGCCAGCTCAGACAGTTCACCAGCCTCCAGCTGCGGCTGTGGCAGCGGAAACTCAGGCACACCAAAGATCCTGCGCTGAATTGCTACAGCAGTGTCAACTTTGACTTTGCGGACCACTCTAATTCCTTGTTCGAAACTGCCCCCTAAAAACATGCTGCGGATTAGCATGAAATTCATGGAGAGGGCTGCTAGACGATCCACCGGATCGACATCGACCGGCGGGGTTGATGACTAAAATATTAGCATCTTCTCTTATGCAATACACCTTTCAAAAAAATTAAACATGTACTGCATCAGGGGATGCCAGCACCTGGAGAGGACAAAAAAAATCCCCGCTTTCGCGGGGAAAACGCCCTTCTGATGCACTACACAGGGTCATCCCCTAGACAGGGGAATACGATAACTGTGACTAGTATCACTAGCTATCACTAGTGCTAGATGGACTCTAAAAACGTATCACCCTCCCCCACCCCATTCAATTTGCCCCGCCGGGCCCCCACACACACTCCTAGACACCGCCTAAACGCCAGTGGGGACTGGCCGCCCGGCCAGTCCCCACCACGCTCTAGTGTTGTTGCAGCTCAGATGCGGTAGACGCCGTGGATATCCACCGCGCCACCCTGCACACCCTTGGTGCCGCTAACTACTCGGCCAGTGACTTCATACTCATCAGCCTTATGTACGCTACCCAGCACACAAGCCTCAATCCCGACAGCGCGGCTTACCTCAATGGCAGCTTCAGCAATAGACTCATCCACCACTGCCACCATGCCGATACCCAGGTTCAAAGTACCCTCCAGGTCATCCCAGGGCACATTACCCAGGCGGCGCACCACATCAAAGACGGGCGGGATCTGCCAGGCGCTACGGTCGACGTCGGCAATTAAGCCAGAGGGCAGCACACGCGCCAAGTTAGCAGCCAGGCCCCCACCGGTGACGTGGCTAAGGGCGTGCACATGCATAGTGGCCGGGTCAGGGCCGCTACCCACGCCCTCAATCATGGCCAGGCAGGCGCGAGTGTATAGGCGGGTGGGCTCTAGCAGCTCCTCACCCAGGGTGCGACCAAACTCGTCAACGTGACGCTCTAGGCCCCAGCCAGCCACCTCAACTACCCGCCGTACCAGTGAATATCCGTTAGAGTGCAGGCCCGAGGCGGCCATACCAATCAGTACGTCGCCAGCCCTTACCCGCTCAGCACCCAGCACGCGGCTAGCCTCAACCACACCCGTAGCCGCACCGGCGACGTCGTAGTCATCAGGGCCCATCAAACCGGGGTGCTCAGCGGTCTCGCCGCCCAGCAATGGGGTGCCCACAGCCGCACAGGCCTGGGCCACGCCGCGCACAATGTCCGCAATGCGCTCGGGCACCACATGGCCGCAAGCAATGTAGTCAGTCATCAGCAGCGGGCGCGCACCCACCACCACGATGTCGTCAACCACCATGCCCACCAGGTCCTGGCCGATGGTGTCGTGGATGTCTAGGGCCTGGGCGATAGCCACCTTGGTGCCCACACCGTCAGTGGAGGTAGCCAGCAGCGGACGGCGGTAGTCGCGCAGCTCGCTAACATCCACCAGCCCGGCAAATCCGCCCACTCCCCCAACCACGGCGGGGGTCATGGTGGCGGCCACGGAGGCCTTCATTAGTTCAACGGCACGGTCACCTGCCTCGGTGTCCACGCCCGCAGCGGCATAGGTAACTTCACTCATTACTTGACTCCTTCAATGCGTGGTACCACTGAGTTGCGACGCGGCAGGGGCGCGTCAGTTTTGTTTTCGTCGCGGCGACGGCGGTACACCGAGGGCACGCGCGAGATCGGCAGGGTGGAAATCACCGGGGCCGCATGTGGTGGCTCAATCGGGTAGTTACCGTCAAAGCAAGCCATACACAGGCGTGAAGCCTCCTGGCCACTGGCTTCCACCATGCCCTCCACAGAGAGGTAACCCAAAGAGTCAGCCCCAATGTGGTTGCAAATCTCCTGGGTGTTCATGCCATTGGCGATCAGCTCAGCGCGGGTGGCAAAGTCGATGCCATAAAAGCAAGGCCATTTAACCGGCGGGGAGGAAATACGAATATGGATTTCCTTGGCGCCAGCCTCACGCAGCATCCGCACCAGGGCCCGCTGGGTGTTTCCACGCACGATCGAGTCATCAACCACCACCAGGCGTTTGCCTTCAATAACCTCACGCACCGGGTTGAGCTTGAGCCTAATACCCAGTTGGCGCAGGGTTTGGGTGGGTTGAATGAAGGTGCGGCCCACATAAGCGTTTTTCACAATGCCCTGGGCGAAAGGAATACCTGATTCTTGCGAGTAACCAATAGCGGCGGGCGTGCCCGAGTCGGGGGTAGCAATCACCAGGTCAGCCTCAACCGGGTGTTCGCGCGCCAGCGCCGCACCCATGGCGTTACGGGCCGCAATAATGGAGCGCCCTGAAATACGCGTGTCGGGGCGAGCCAGGTAAACATACTCAAATACGCAACCAGTGGGGGTGGCGGGGGCGAAACGGCGCGTAGCTACGCCGTCGGCATTAATAGTCAAAAATTCGCCCGGCTCAACCTCACGCACATAGGAGGCACCCACAATATCCAGGGCGGCCGTCTCGGAGGCCACCACCCAGCCGCGCTCTAGGCGACCCAGCACCAGCGGGCGCACGCCGTGGGGGTCGCGGGCCGCGTAAAGGGTATCTTCAGTCATGAAAGTGACTGAGAAAGCGCCCTTGAGCTGCGGCAGCATCAGCATGGCTACCTCTTCGAGGTCTAGCTCAGGGTGCTGCTTGGCGGTGAGGGAAAGCAGAGCGGCCATCACGGCGGTGTCGGTGGTGGAGCCGCGTCCCAGTTCACCGGAAATATCCTGGCCGGAGGCTTCACGCACGTATTCCATTAGCTCGCGCGTGTTGGTGAGGTTACCGTTGTGAGCTAGGGCCACCGTGTGCTCAGCTACCGGCCCCAGCATGGGCTGAGCATTTTCCCAGGTGGTGGAGCCTGTGGTGGAGTAGCGTACATGCCCCACCGCGATATGCCCGCGTAAGGCTGACAGGCTGGTTTCATCAAAAACCTGGGAGACCAGCCCCAGATCCTTATAAACCATGATTTTTTCGCCATCTGAGGCAGCGATCCCGGCTGCCTCCTGGCCACGGTGCTGTAGCGCGTACAGACCGAAGTAGGTCAGTTTGGCTACATCTTCACCTGGCGCCCACAGCCCAAAGACGCCACATTCATCTTCAGGCTTTGGCTCTAGATAATCGACGGGTTGACTTTTGCGCGGGATTTCACCGAGTGTCACCTTCTAAGTTTGTCACATCCCCTTTAGCGACGCATGTGGCCATTTGTCACATGCGCGCGCTAGTCTCGCTTAACCCGCCCCCGCGTTCGGACCCAGCCACCTCACTTTGAGCACATCAGCGCACCGGTATGACGACGGCGTCCCCCTAGCAGTTTTGGGGCCGGCAGGTTTAAAGCAGCGGCAGGAAATCGCTTAGATCTGTGCGTAGCCCGGAGGCGCTGAGTTTGCCCTCGTCTAGGGCTGCGTTCCACTCCAGCACGCCAATGGCCAGTTCCAGCCAGGTTTGGGCGTCAGTTTCTACTACCGACGGCGGGGTGCCGCGCCGGTGGGTGGAGCCGGCTACTGCTTGGGTAGCGCCGTAGGGTGGTACGCGCACTTCTACGCTGCGTCCGGGGGCGACGGCGGCCAGCTCCTCCAGCGTGTAGCGCACGGCGGTGGCGGTGGTGTTGCGGTCAGCGTCTTGGCCTTGCTGGTACAGGTTGCGCCAGTGGTGTAGGGCGGCGATACCTTCGGTGATGTCGATACGACGACGGGTGCTCATAGCTGGCCAGATTACCCTCTTGGGCGGCTCTTAAGCAGCCGCTAAAGCTGGCCGCTTATTTGCGGCCGCGCACAGCCCAGAGCGCGCCTACCCCAGGGGGCCAAGCCGCGCACAGCCCAGGGCACGCGCGATATCAAAAAACACATTGACCCGCCAGGCGTTTAGCCCAGCGGGTCAAGTTGTTGAACTAGCTTGGATCAGATGATGCCGAAAGCGTTCATAACATCGGCTACGCGCACGAAACCAGCAGCGTTAGCACCCAGCACGTAGTCGCCCGGGCGCCCGTAGGTGTCGGCAGCCTCCAGGCAGGAGTGGTGAATGTCAGCCATGATGCCGGTCAGCTTGGCCTCAGCGGTGGCAAAATCCCAGCGGCTACGAGAAGCGTTCTGCTCCATCTCCAGTGCGGAGGTAGCCACACCACCAGCGTTAGCGGCCTTACCGGGGGCATAAAGAATCCCGGCGTCCTGGAAGTGCTCCACAGCCTCGGGGGTGGAAGGCATGTTGGCGCCCTCAGCCACCACACCGCAGCCGTTACGCAGCAAGCGCACTGCGGCGTCGCCGTTTAGCTCATTCTGGGTGGCACAGGGCAGCGCCACAGAGCAGGTCACATCCCAAATGCTGCCGCCGGTAACCAGCTGGGCAGAGGGGCGGCGCTTGACGTAGTCGGCTACGCGCCCACGCTCGACTTCCTTAACCTGCTTTAGTAGCTCCAGGTCGACGCCGGCCTCATCCACCACGTAACCGGAGGAGTCAGAGAAGGTAACTACCTTGGCGCCCAGGGCCTGGGCCTTTTCAATGGCGTAGATAGCCACGTTACCAGCGCCGGAAACCACCACACGCTGGCCCTCCATCGACTGACCACGGGTAGCCAGCATGGACTGGGCAAACAGCACGGTACCGTAACCGGTAGCTTCGGTACGCACTAGCGAACCACCCCAGGCTAGGCCCTTACCGGTTAGCACGCCGGCGTCGTAGGAGTTACGTAGGCGCTTGTACTGGCCGAACAGGTAGCCGATCTCGCGGCCACCCACGCCGATGTCACCGGCGGGAACGTCAACATTGGGGCCAATGTGGCGTGATAGCTCAGTCATGAAGGACTGGCAAAAACGCATGATTTCGGCGTCGCTGCGGCCGTGGGGGTCAAAGTCGCTACCGCCCTTACCGCCGCCGATACCCTGGTTGGTCAGGGCGTTCTTGAAGATCTGTTCAAAACCCAGGAACTTGATGATGCCTGCGTTAACTGAGGGGTGGAAGCGCAAACCACCCTTGTAGGGGCCCAGCGCAGAGTTGAACTCAACCCGGAAACCACGGTTGACCTGTACGTTACCAGCGTCGTCAACCCACGGCACACGGAAAATAATCTGACGCTCAGGCTCAACCAGACGCTCTAGCAGAGCGTTGTCGGCGTAGTGAGGGTCCTTTGCTAGCACCGGTTCCAGGGAGGTCAGTACCTCGTGTACTGCCTGGTGAAACTCGTGCTCACCCGGGTTACGGCGGATGACGTCGGCATAAACCTTATCGATAGCGGCGGTCATAGTGACCCTTTCCTAAGAGCTCCCGGAGGGGCATCTGTATGCAATCTCGGTACGTGCATTAGCCTTGCAAAGAATTGTTTACTCTAGGTTACAGACGCAGAAAATCTCACTCCTTGACATAATGATTCACGTCACCTAAATGGTGCGTTTGAGACTTAAGGGACAGCCGGCGCAGCGTATCGCCGTGTTTTCATCCACCTCCAGGCTGTGGCACGCCCCTAGGCCAGAGGCGCATAGGCTGGTGGCGCCCAGTAGGGAGCCGCTGCGTCGTAGCTGCTCTACCATCACCGCCGCCAGTTGCGGGCTCACCCCAGCTTCTTGGGCCGCGCGAGTGAGGGTAGCGCCGCGCGCTAGGGCTTGGGTTAGACGTTGACGCGGGCCGGCTGCGTCCGTTTTCGAGCTGACGCCGGTCATGCCCGCCTTAGGGCCGACGGCGCCGGTTGCGCCCGCCTTAGAGACGCTGGCGCTAGTGCTCGTCTTAGGGCCGACGGCGTCAGTGCCCACCTTGGGGGCGACGGCGCCGGTTGCGCTGCTAGCAGCCACTGCGACGCCGTCGCCTGGGTTTTGAGGGCCACCCACGCAGCCGGCGGGGCCGACAACGCCCGCAGCGACGTCGTCGACCCCATTTGCACGGCGTAGGCGCGGCCAACCCAGCGCCACCCGCGTGGACTTCACCAAATCAGTCTCCCGATTTGGAACACCACCACCGCCAAGATCCAGGCTGTCACCAGCTGCACGCCCACAGCGCTAGCCGCCCTACGGGCCCCAATTTGGCGGGCCTGCTCAGCCACCGTAGCCAGGCAAGGCGTGTAGGTAAGCACAAACACCAAGAAGGCGTAAGCCCCCACCATGGCGTCGGCACCAGCAGACTTAGCGAAAGAGACACGCACCAACTTAGGCAGCTGACCCAAGTTATCGCCGCCATCTTCAGCGTCACCACCATCAGCTTCAGGATCCATGTTGTAGGAGGTGACCACCGAGGAGATCACGGTCTCTTTAGCCACAAAACCAGTCATAAGCGCACCGGTCATGTGCCATTCACCAAAGCCAGCGGGCTTAAAGACAGGCTCTAGCACCTGGGCGGTGCGGCCATAAAGCGAGTCCTCCATAGGCAGGTTGGAGTCAGCGAACTTGTGACCGCCAGCCATGGGGATTGCCCCCATCAGCCACACCACCAGGGTCATCAGCAAAATGATCTTGCCGGCGCCCACCACGAAGGCCCATGAACGCAGCCAGGTATTCTTCAGCGTCACTACTACGCGCGGCACCTGGTAGGCCGGTAGCACCAGGAACAGCGGGGCGTGAGACTGGCCCTTAGTAATAAACGGCTTCAAAACCAGCGATCCCAGCACCACCATTATCAAGCTGAGCACATAGAGGCTAAATACCACAGTGCCGGTGTGGGTGGGGAAGAAAATGCGGGTAATAAGCAGGTAAATGGTCAGTCGTGCGGCGCAGGAGGTGTAGGGAATCACCAGGGTGGTGACCAGGCGCTGGGCCGCGTTAGGTAGCGTGCGGGTAGCCGCCAGGGAGGGCAGGTTGCAACCAAAACCCATGATCAGCGGCATGATTACGCGCCCATCCAAGCCAATGGCGCGCATGAGGCGGTCGCCCAGGAAGGCGGCGCGAGCCATATAACCGGAGTCTTCCAGGATTGAGATCATCAGGAAGATGATGAACATCAACGGGATGAAGGAAGCCACCACCCCTAGACCGGTGCACAAACCGCCGATCAGCAGGCCATGCACCCAGTTGTCTTGCCAGCCAACCGCTTTTAGAGCCAGACCAATTAAGTGGGCTAGCGAGTAGCTCTTAGACTCGTCAGAAAAAGCCTGCTCAAAGAAGTCCTGGATGGGGCTAACCCATTCACCAGCGATCTTGAACAGCAACCACATTAGGAAGAAGAACACCGGCAGGCCCATAAGCGGGTGCAGCAAAACCCGGTCCACCTTGTCTGAGAAGGAGGGCTCCAGGGGCTGCTCTAGCTTGCCAAAAGCCTGGGCTTCAAGCTTTTCTACCCACTCAAAGATGGCGTCGGCTTGCTCTAGGCCGCTGGCCTGGGCTTCTGCCTTGCAGTGACCGCACTTGCATTCGTGCTTGCGCGCGCCTGGGGCGGTGTGGGAGGGCTCAATGCCTTTAACCCACTTGGGGTGGGCAATGTTTTCTTTCACCAGGGCCGCAAATTCGTCTGCGTTGCCCAGGTGGCGGGGGTCAATAACGACGACGTCGATCCCCAGGACCTTGCTTAGGGCCTCCGCGTCAGGGGCCTCATCGGCCACATCCGCCATGGTCAGTACCGCCATGGCGTTGTGTCCAGCCTGGGCTACCTGGCCGAGCAGGTAGAGCGAGCGGGTTAGGGCACTGGCGTCTAGCACCACCACGGTTAGGTCCAGGCCACCGCCGTTTTCGGGGTCAGTGAAGGAGCCGGGGACAGCCGCCAGGGTGTCTACCACTACCTGCTCATCAGGGGAGGCGGCGAGCAGCGAGTAGGTGCCGGGCAGGTCCAGCAGGTTAGCTTCAACGGCTTTCCAGTTGCCACGCATCATTTCGACGGTGGTGCCGGGGGCGTTGATAACCCGCTGGCGGGCGCCGGTTAGAGCATTGAACAGGGTGGATTTACCAACATTGGGGTTACCCACCAGAGCAATAGTGGTGTCGTGGACAGTGGTGTCCAGGGTGATTGTGGCGTGACAGGAGCAGCTCACTTGATTACCTCCACGTTGATGTGGTGGGCGCTGCGGCGGTCTACAGCCACACGAGCGCCGTCAATATTTACCACTACCCCGCCAAAAGCCGCGCGGTTAACCACGTGGAGGTTAACGCCCGGGCGCAGGCCCAGTTCATGCAGGCGTAGTAGGTTCTCTTCGCTAATATCCAGTTCGGCCACCTTGGCGCGAACTTGTTTAGGGCACTGACTGAGCAACATGGTGCTATCTTAAGCCTTGCCTTACTTAGGCTAATAGGACCTTAGATGTTGCGCTAATTGTACCGGTTTTAGCTAAATACAATGCCTTCACTTAGCTAATTAGGTAAGGCTACGGGTCCTTAAGCCAATATAAAAACGTTTTGTCACAAAAAGCTTGGGGCCGACTGGCTGCTGCCAGTCGGCCCCAACGGCCACTAGGGTAAACCTATTAACCTGGTGTTTTAGTTGAACAGGTCAGGCAGTACGCGCTCAACTGCGAGGCCTACCTCTGCTAGTTCTAGGACCATAGGCGCACCCAGGTCCTGAGAGAGGATGTCGTGACCGGTGATAGCAAAGAGTTCACCGCCGGTGGTGCCAATGCGGGCAGCCTTAACACCTTCAGCTTCAGCGGCGGCGTAAACCGCCGGCAGCGCCCCTTCAGGTACAGCAATCACGCAGCGTGCCCCAGACTCAGAGAACAGGAAGGTGAAGTCATCCAGCCCGGCTCCGTCGGCGGCAGCAGTGGCCACATTGGCGATGTCCACGCTTACACCCACGCCGCAGCGCAGGGAGCCCTCCAGCAGGGTCTGCACCAGACCACCGGCAGAGCAGTCGTGGGCGGCGCTGATCAGGCGCTCACCAGCCGGGGTGCGGGCCTCGCTTAGGGCCAACAGCACGTTCCCCAAAGCCATTTCGGCGTCCAGATCCACCTTGGGCGGCAGGCCACCTAGGTGACGGTGCACTACCCGAGCCCAGGCGGAGCCGTCCAGCTCATCGTAGGTTTCACCCAGCAGTACTAGGGCTAGGCCTTCTTCCTGCCAACCTGAGGGGTTAGCGCGGGTGACGTCGTCGATCACGCCCAGCACGCCCACCACGGGAGTGGGGTTAATGGAGGAGTCAAGCAGACCCTTAACCTTGCCGTGGGAGTTGTAGAGGGACACGTTACCGCCGGTAACCGGAATACCCATCACCTTGCAGGCGTCAGCCAAACCGGTAATGGCCTCCACCAGCTGCCACATGGCGTCAGAGTCTTCGGGGGAACCAAAGTTCAGGCAGTCGGTTACCGCCAGCGGGCGGGCACCAACCGTGCACACGTTACGGTAGGACTCGGCCAGGGCCTGGGCAGCGCCGGTAGCCGGGTCAAGCTTGGTGAAACGCCCGTTAGCGTCAGTGGAGATAGCCACACCCAAGCCGGTCTTTTCATCCACACGCACCACACCGGCGTCGTCGGGCTGAGACAGGGCGGTCTGGCCGCGCACGAAACGGTCGTACTGGTTGGTAACCCAGCTGGCAGAGGCGTAGTTGGGGTTAAGCGCAATAGCCATGGCGTGGGCCGCTAGCTCCTTGGAGGAGGCGGGGCGCTGCAGCTTGTCGCTAGTGTCAGCGTTTAGCTCATCCTGCCAGGCAGGGCGGGCGTAGGGGCGATCATAGGTGGGGCCTTCGTGGGCCACGGTCTTGGGGTCCACGTCCACAATGCGCTCACCGAAGTGGTCAATGGTTAGACGCCCAGAGCCGTTAACCTCACCAATTACGGAGGCTTCCACATCCCACTTGCGGATGACCTCCATGAAGGCCTCCAGCTTTTCGGGGGCCACCACAGCCATCATGCGCTCTTGAGATTCACTCATGAGGATCTCGCCGGCGGTTAGGGACGGGTCGCGTAGCAGCACGTTTTCTAGGTTGACGTGCATACCGCCGTCACCGTTGGAGGCCAGCTCACTGGTGGCACAGGAAATACCGGCGGCACCTAGATCCTGGATACCTAGCACTAGATCCTGCTTGAACAGGTCTAGACAGCATTCGATAAGTACCTTCTCCATGAAGGGGTCGCCCACCTGGACGCTGGGGCGCTTGGCCGGCATACCATCCTCGAAGGATTCGCTGGCCAAAATGGAGGCGCCACCAATACCGTCGCCACCGGTGCGGGCCCCGAATAGCACCACCTGGTTGCCGGCGCCTGAGGCGTTAGCTAGGTGAATGTCGTCGTGGCGCATAACGCCCACGCACAGGGCGTTTACTAGCGGGTTTTCCTGGTAGGAGGAGTCGAACTCGGTTTCACCACCAATGTTGGGCAGGCCCAGGCAGTTACCGTAACCACCCACACCGGCTACCACGCCGTGCACCACGCGGGCGGTGTCTTCATGGTCAACCGCACCAAAACGCAGCTGGTCCATAACCGCCACCGGGCGGGCACCCATAGAGATAATGTCGCGCACAATACCGCCCACACCGGTAGCCGCGCCCTGGTAGGGCTCCACGAAGGAGGGGTGGTTGTGGCTTTCTACCTTGTAGGTGACGGCCCAGCCGTCACCGATGTCTACTACACCAGCGTTTTCACCCATGCCCACCAGCAGGTGCTCACGCATCTGGGGGGTGACCTTCTGGCCAAACTGCTTGAGGTGGATCTTGGAGGACTTGTAGGAGCAGTGCTCAGACCACATTACGGAGTACATGGCCAGCTCAGCATTGGTGGGGCGGCGCCCAAGCAGTCGCTTAATGTCTGCGTACTCTTCCGGTTTAAGACCCAGCTCCGCGTAGGGCATTTCCTTATCTGGGCTAGCCGCAGCGTCCTGAACGGTATCGGGGTGCTCCACGGGGGTAACGGAATTGGGCAGGGAGGTCATTGGCGCTCCTGAACGTGACGTTTAATTGCGCTTAACCGGCGTTGAGTGCGCCTAGCGCATTTACTCTCTAACTCTACTCGTCTTGACTGGGAAGTTAACAGAGGAAGGCGACAATCGGCCAATATGTGCACTCCAGCATTTTTCACATTGTTGTTTTCGGCGAAAATCCCAAAAGTGCTGTGCACCACAAGCAAATGATGTTGGACTGGTGTCATGAGGAACATCGACGTTACCCCTCGCCCCTTAGCGGAGTTAGCGAGCCACCTCAGCGACGCGGCCACGAAGCACCTGGACGCCGTCGTCGACGCCGGACGCCGCCTAGGCCAGGGACGCACTATTTTCAACATCACCCCCAGCGCCGCTGCTGACTCAGGTGTGGCCGAGGCAGTAGAAACTATTACCGCGCTGGCACTGGATGCGGGCATAGACACCCGCTGGTATCAACTGGATATGCCCGCCCCGTTTAGGGTTTTAAGCGAGCGACTAGACAACTGGCTGCATGGCTACGACGGCGACGGCGGGGTCTTGCGTGACAAGGAACGTGATCTTTATGAGCACGTGTTGTCCTCGAACGCGGAAAACCTGGTGGATGAGATTTCCAGTGGCGACATTGTGGTGCTGCATGAGGCGGCCACCGCTGGCCTAGCTCAGGCTTTCTCTGAGGCAGGGGCCTGGGTGGTGTGGCGCTGCCACGGCGGCACTGAGGATCTAAACGAGCACAGCCAGCTGGCCTGGAGTTTCCTGGAGCCTTATCTGGACTGGGCCAACCGCATGGTGTTCACCCGTGATGTGTACCGCCCGCCATTTGCCCCGCCAGACAGCTGCGATGTGATTGCCCCTTCTATTGTTCCCGACTCACCGAAAAACCGCGTTTTGGACTTGGATGAGTCCTTGTCGATTGTGCGTTTAGCAGGAATTTTCGACGGCGTAGCTCCCTTTGATGCGGTGCCTTTCATACGTGAGGATGGGCGCCCGGGGGTGATTGAGAGACTCGATGGCGTGATGCTGGCCGGCGGCCCGGTTCCCCAAGGGGCCCGCGTGGTTACGCAGGTTTCACGCTGGTCTGCGCTTAAAGGCAATGTGCAGCTGATTGAGGCTTTTGCCGCTGACCGTGAGCTGCTTGCCGACGACGTACACCTGCTGCTGGTGGGGCCGGCTTTGGATAGTAAGAGCCGGCAAACTACCCGGGTGGTTAACAGCGCTAGTGGCGAGCCGCAGCTAGCTCCCCACAACGGGCATCCTTCTGAGGCGGCCAGGGTGTTGGCGCAGGTGCTTGACGCTCATGCGGTGCTGCCGCCGTCGCTGGCTGAGCGGGTGCACGTGGCCGCTATCCCAATGCTTGACCGCGAGGTGAATGCGCTGATTGTTAACGCTTTGCAGCGCACTAGCACGGTGATTACGCTGATGAGCCACCAGGAGGGCTTCGGCTTGCCGGTCACTGAGGCCATGTGGAAGAAGGCCGTGGTGGTGGCTGCCCAGGTGGGTGGCTTAATTGAGCAGATCGACGACGGCGTCAACGGGGTGTTGGTGCCGGGCCTGTCTGCCTACAGCTGGGGCCAAGCCGTAGCTGAGGTACTGCGTTTCCCACAGCAGTCGGCGGAAATGGGCCTGGCGGCCCATGAATCTGTGCGCGCTAATTACCTGCCGGACCGCCACTTGCGTGACTGGCTGGAGCTTATCGCCACCATGGTGGACGAACGCTAAAACTGGTGGAGGCAGCCCCTGACGGGGCTGCCTCCACTTTTAGTTGTTGCGCCTGGCGGTTGGCCGCGAGCGCCGGCCATCCGCTAGTGCCCGCTGGCCAACCTGGCTGATCAGGCGGTGGCTAGCACTGCGTTTAGGGCGGAGGCGAATACGCCTAGGCCGTCAACGCCGGTGCGTAGGCCGCCGGCGCCGGTGGGGCCGAAGCCGGGTTCTACGGCGTGTTCGGGGTGGGGCATGAGGCCCACTACGTTGCCGCGTTCGTTGGTTACGCCGGCGATGTCGCGGGCGGAGCCGTTGGGGTTGCCGCCTAGGTAGCGGAAGACTACGCGGCCTTCGCCTTCGAGGCGGTCTAGGTCTTCGTCGGAGGCGATGAAGTTGCCTTCACCGTTCTTCATGGGCACCACGATTTCCTGGCCGGCGCTAAAGGCGTTGGTCCAGGCGGTGTCGGCGTTTTCGATCCGTAGTTTCTGCTCGCGGCAGATGAACTTTTGGTGGTCGTTGCGGATTAGGGCGCCGGGTAGTAGGTGGGCTTCGGTGAGGATTTGGAAGCCGTTGCAGATGCCTAGTACGGGCATGCCTTTGTTGGCGGCGTCGATTACTTCTCGCATTACCGGAGCGAAGCGGGCGATGGCGCCGCAGCGTAGGTAGTCGCCGTATGAGAAGCCGCCTGGTACTACTACGGCGTCGACTGCGTGTAGGTCGGCGTCTTTGTGCCAGAGGCTGACGGGTTCGGCTCCGGCTAGGCGTACGGCGCGTAGGGCGTCGACGTCGTCGAGGGTGCCGGGGAAGGTGATTACACCGATACGTGCCAAGGTTTAGGCCTCCTCAGCGCGAACAGAAACCACGTCTTCAATGATGGGGTTGCTCAGCAGCTTGTCGGCGGCTTCGCGGGCGGCGGCTAGGTCTGCTTCGGTTACTTCACCTTCTACGGTTAGTTCGAAGCGGCGCCCTTGACGCACCGCAGTGAACTGTTCGAAGCCTAGGCGCGGTAGGGAACCCACTACGGCTTTACCTTGGGGGTCTAGGATTTCCGGCTTAGGCATAACTTCAACAACAATGCGTCCCATGGTTTCTCCTGTATGGGCGGGCGTAAGTCACTACCAGGTTACTAGCACCAACGGACAAACTACATACTTGCCAGGCGTTGTATATCTCAATTTATTGGTTTGGTTAGGTGTTTGGGGCTAGCGGGAAAGTAAGTAACTAATACTTTAGACTGGTGTTGACCGCGCGTGGCCTGCCCCGCCCCCTTTGTTTCGCTGTGGAAACGGCCGCTGACCACGCATCCATTAATCTCGATGAAGAGGACATAATGCGTCTAACTTTGCCTCGGCGTCGTTGGGCGGCCGGATTGGCTGTTGTGGCTATGACTTTGACGGGTCTGGCCCCGGTAGCCGTCGCAACTGGTCCGGTAGCTGTGCCGGCTAGCCCCACCCAAGACGATTCCCATCCCCAGGTTTTGCCTGCTCCCCAGTCACTGAGTTGGGGTAGCGGCGCTGCCACGTTTAAGTCCACTACGGTGCATTTTGATGTGCAAAACCAGGACGAGCCCACTAAAGCTACGCTGAATGCTTTAGCTAAAGCCAATAACTTGCAGGTCACTAGTGCGGCTGCGGCCACGCTGAAGGTCACGGTTAAGGTGGCTGCTTCTGGTGAGCAGGGCGACGGCGCTGGCCAGGCCCCTAAGCACGCTGAGGGCTACCTGCTTAAAGCTGAGGGCAACAGCGTCACTATTACCGGCTCTGATACGCGCGGCGCTTACTATGGCGTGCAAACGCTGCGTCAGCTGGTTAAAGACGGCAAGCTCTATCACGCTACGGTACGTGACTGGCCGCTGATGAGTGTGCGTGGCACGATTGAGGGTTTTTACGGTATTCCTTGGTCTCACCAGGCTCGCCAGGATATTTTGGCTTTCTCTGGCAAGCACAAGATGAATACCTACATTTACACCCCTAAGGATGACGCTTATCTGCGCGCTAAGTGGCGTGAGCTGTATCCGCAGGCGGAGCTGGCTAAGCTCAAGGAGCTGGTGGATGCCGCTAACGCTAACCACGTGGATTTTGTGTTTGCTCTCTCCCCCGGTAACGACATTTGCTATGGCCAGCAAAGTGACTATGACGCCACGGTGGCTAAGTTTGAGCAGCTACGCAAGATTGGGGTGCGCTCGTTCTATATTGCTTTGGATGACATTAACCCGCGTTTGAACTGCGATTCTGACGCCGCCCAGTTCCCTTCTCGGGGCCCTTGGACACAGCTGGCTGACGCCCAGTCTTACTATTTGAACAAGGTGCAAACTGAGTATGTTAAGGCCAACCACCTCAATGATTTGATGATGGTGCCCACTAACTATTCGGGTAACGCCACTGACCCGTTTAAGACGGCTCAGGGTGAGCGTTTGCACCAGGATATTCGGATGCAGTGGACTGGGATGGGGGTTTTCTCTGACCAGATCACTGTTGACCAGGTGACTAAGGCGGCCACCACCTACAACAATAAGCACCTGTTTATTTGGGATAACTTCCCGGTTAATGATGGCCAGCGTGGACGGCTGTTCCTTAACCCATTGGAGGGCCGTGACCCTAACCTGTACAAGTACATTGACGGTTTCACCTCTAACCCCATGATTCAGCCTTATGCTTCGCTACCGTCGCTAGCTAACTATGGTGATTACACCTGGAATGGACCTAAGTATGACGCTCAGGTCTCGTTTAAGGCGGCTTTGGCGGAGCTGGCTGGCACCAGTGATGGCCAGGTAACTAAGGCTTTGGATGCGTTTGTGGATCTTAACCAGTCGTGGAAGCCTTACCGGGCTTCTTCGCAAAGCGCCCCGCAGCTGTCTAGCGACGTTAAGGCTTTTAAGGATGCTTTAGCTAGCGGCAATGCGGCCACTATTAAGTCCACTGCCGCTACTTTGCGTGCACGTTTGCAGCTGATCCAGCAGGCCCCGCAGCTGCTTGCCAAGATGGAATCTAAAGGTTTTTACAATGACATTAAGCCTTGGCTGGAGGCGGCCCGCGATTGGGCTAAGGCCAGCGAGTCGGCTGTGGATGTTTATTTGGCTATTGGCGCCAATAATGGGGAGCAGGCCACTAGCGCCCTGATGGCGATGCAAGCCTCACAGCAAAGCGCGCTTGCGCCCCGCGTGGATGATATGGATTCGGACTTTACGGTTAAGCCCGCTTCTATTACGGCTTCTGTAGGCGACGGCGTCTTTAACGCTTTCGTGGACGATGCCGCCAAGGCTTGGGATAAGTGGGCTGCTTTGACTCCCGCTAAGGGCGGGGCCGCCTTGAAGGTGACCGAGGCTTCTACCACTATGGGCACTTGGGAGAGCTATGTGCCCGCTAATGCGGTTGATGGCCGGGAGGACACTTTCTACTGGTCTAACTCTGCCCCACAGCCGGGCTCTTATTTCCAGCTTGATCTTGGCAGCGAGCAGGAGATTGGTTTGGTGCATGTCAGCCAGGGCCGTAGTGCTTCGCAAACTGGCGACATGATCTATAACGCTGAGGTTGAAGTTTCTGGTGATGGCTCTAACTGGACTTCGCTGGGCCAGTTCACTAACCAGGCTGAGATTACGGCTAAGGCACCCGCCGGCACTATGGCGCGTTATGTGCGCCTGAAGGCCACTGCGGCTAACGGTAATGGGGCTTGGGTGCAGATCCGTGAGTTCCAGGTTTCTAGCCCCACTAAGGGCTTGTCTACCACTTTGGTTACCGCTAAGGATCACCCGCTAGATAATGCGGTTGACGCTAAGGGGGCTACGGCTTTGGTGGCTACCCAGGTGCCTGAGGGCGCTAATTTGGTGCGTGAGCTACCCCAGGCGGCTAGCGGCAAGGTGAGTGTGGTTGTGGCCGGCCAGGTTGGGGCCACGGTTGACTACCAGCGCAGCGATGGTACTTGGGCGACTTTGGGTAGTGCCGACGCCGCCAAGCACTATCAGGTGTTTGCGGTTGAGGGCCCGGTTAAGGCGATTCGGCTGACTTCCATTAAGGGCGAGGTTTTGCCCAACATTTTGGAGTTTTCTTACCGGGCTTGGCGTGCGGGTGATCCTCAGCCAGGCTCGACGCCGGCGCCCACCCCTGCCCCGACGGTTGCGCCCACTGCGGCTCCGGCCCCCACGGCCAGCCCAGCGCCCACGGTAGCCCCCACCAGTCCGGCACCTACTGTGGTGCCCACGGCTACTCCCACGGCCAGCCCAACACCAACGGCTACCCCGGCGCCCACAGCTAGCCCAGCTCCGAGCGCTACCGTAGCACCCACGGCTAAGCCCACTGCGGCTCCCACGGGCCGGCCTAGCGCCCTACCCAGCGCCTCCGGCAAGCCGGGCGCGCTGCCTTCAGCTAAGCCGTCCTCGCTGCCTGGACAGCGGATCACGCTAAACCCGACCCCTGGCCAGGCCCGCTACTCCAATGGCTTGCTGGCCCACACCGGGGCCAACCTTGCGATTGGTTTAGTGGCCCTAGCGGCCCTAGCTAGCGGCGGCTTACTGCTGGCCCGGCGTCGTCGCCAAAGCTAAACCAAAGGCGCCGGGCAAGGGAACGGTAACCAAAAACCTTGCCCGGCCCTAAAAACACTTTTGGGTGGGACGCTTACAGCATCCCACCCAAATCTGTATCTAGCCGCTACAGCCACAGCACTCAGGCAGCAACCAGGGGCCCCAGCGCAGCAAAGCACGCACTTAGCAGCACATCAGGCAGCAACCAGGGATCCAGCGCAGCAAAGCAAGTACTTAGCGGCGCGACAAGCAGCAACCGGAGCTGCGGCGCGGCAGGCAACGCGGGGCGCTGCGAGGCGGCAGTGGTTGTTACAGAGCCAGGGGCTTGCCGGTTAGGCGCTCGTAGGCCTCCAGGTAGCGCTCGCGGGTGCGCTCAACTACCTGCTCAGGTAAGGCCGGGGGCTGCTGGCCACTGTTACGATCCCAGCCGCTTTCCTTAGCTAGCCAGTCACGCACAAACTGCTTGTCGTAAGAAGGCGTCACCTGGCCCTCAACCCACTGGTCAGCCGGCCAGAAACGGGAAGAATCAGGGGTCAGTACCTCGTCACCCAAAACCAGTTCACCCTGGCTGCCGCGCCCAAATTCAAACTTGGTGTCAGCCAGGATAATGCCACGCTGCTTAGCGATATCAGCGGCGCGCGTGTACAGCTCCAAGGTGGCCTGGCGCAGTGCCTGGGCCGGCTCTATGCCAACCATTTGCGCCACCCGTTCAAAGGAAACATTCTCGTCGTGGTCGCCCAGCTCAGCCTTGGCGGCAGGGGTGAAAATCGGCTCCGGTAGCGGTGATGCCTCCACCAAACCAGGCGGTAAAGCCACCCCACACACCTGCTGGCCGGCACGGTATTCAACCAGGCCCGAGCCGGTTAGGTAGCCGCGAGCTACGCACTCAACCGGGTACATGTCCAGGCGGCGGCAAATCATGGCGCGCCCAGCTACCTGCGCGGGCACATCCAGCGACAGCAGGTGGTTAGGCACTACCTGCTCCAGCTGCTCAAACCACCACACGCTCAGGGCGGTTAGCACCTTGCCCTTGTCGGGAATCTGCGAGCTGAGCACATAGTCATAGGCGCTGATGCGGTCGCTGGCCACCACCAGCAGAACATCCTCGCCTTCCCACGGCCCCTGGGGGGCGGGCACGTAAACGTCACGGACCTTGCCGGAAACCAGGTGCTTCCAGCCATCTAGAACCGGTGCGGCAGGTAGTTCAATTCCCATTTTTAACGCTCCACATAGGCGGGGGCGGCGATATCACTACGGTGATAGGCGCCGTCGAACTTAATCTTGCTTACCGCCGCGTAAGCCTTAGCGCGCGCTGCGGCCACATCTTCACCCAAAGCCACCACCGACAGCACCCGGCCACCGGCGGTAACTAGCTCGTTGTCGTCATTACGGGCAGTTCCCGCGTGCAGGACATGCACGTCAGGGTCAGCTTCAGCCTGCTCAATACCGCTAATCACATCCCCAGTGGTGGGGGTGGAGGGGTAGCCGGCAGCGGAAATAACCACGTCAACCGCAGCCTTATCACTCCACTGAGGCTCAGCCACCTGATCTAGGCGCCCCACCGCAGCCGCGTGCAACAGCTGGGGCAGCGAAGAGTCTAGACGCGCCAGCACAGCCTGAGTCTCAGGGTCACCAAAACGCACGTTAAACTCCACCACGCGCATACCCTTGCTGGTTAGCGCCAGGCCGCAGTAAAGCAGACCAATGAAAGGCGTGCCTCGGCGAGCCATCTCATCAACCACCGGCTGCGCCACCTGCTCTATCACCTGCTGCCCCAGGTCATCCGGGGCCCAAGGCAGCGGCGTGTACGAACCCATACCACCCGTGTTCGGGCCGGCGTCGCCGTCACCAATACGCTTAAAGTCCTGGGCGGGGCTCAGTGCGCGCACAGTGCGCCCGTCACAAACACAGAAAACTGAAGCTTCCGGGCCGTCTAGGTAATCCTCAACCACCACAGCGCCGCCCTCGCGCTCTAGGCAAGCCAGGCCGTGCTTAAGCGCCGCCTCACGGTCAGAAGTAACCACAACCCCCTTACCGGCAGCTAGCCCGTCTTCCTTGACCACATAGGGGGCACCAAACTCATCCAAAGCCTGCTCTAGCTGGTCAGGGCTAGTGACAACGCGGGCACTGGCGGTAGGCACATGGGCGGAGGCCATAACTTCCTTAGCGAAAGCCTTAGAACCCTCCAGGCGGGCAGCCGCCTTACTGGGACCAAACACCGCAATGTCTGCCTGACGCAAAGCATCAGCCACGCCTGCTACCAGTGGCGCCTCCGGGCCCACCACCACCAGGTCAGCCCCCATCTCACGAGCCAAGGTGACTACTTCATCAGGGCTGTTGGGGTCAATGAACAAGTTAGTGGCGATCTGCGCAGTGCCGGGGTTACCCGGCGCTACAACAAGTTCAGTGGTTTCAGGGTCACGGGATAAGGCACGGGCCAGCGCATGTTCACGTGCACCAGAGCCCAGAAGCAGGATTTTCACGTACCCACTTTAGCCGCTCACTGGCCCTAATTAAACCGCTAACGGTCCCAAATGTCCGCTAGTAGTTAACTAGCGATACTTAAACAAAAGTTTCCCCCCGCCCACTGGGCGGGGGGAAACTATCTATGGTTAGCGGCCAGCTAACTGGTAAGCAGCTGCTGTGTTAGCGCTTGGCTAGCTGGTTACTTGCTAGTTGTTACTGGCAGCGCTCACTTGGCGGCGGCGATGCGCTCACGGAACTTGGCCAGCTGAGCGGTGATCTCGGCGGGAACCTTGTCACCGAACTGAGCCAGGTACTCCTCGGTGGAGTCCATCTCAGCGGCCCAAGCCTCGGGGTCGATAGCGAAGAGCTTGTTCCAAGCAGCCTCGTCTACCTCGTCCAGGCCCTCAAGGTTGAAGTCCTCGAACTTGGGGTAGCGGCCGGTGACGCCGTCGATGGCCTCTACCTGACCAGCGGCGCGACGCACGATCCAGTCCAGAACACGGCTGTTCTCGCCGTATCCAGGCCACAGGAACTTGCCATCCTCATCCTTACGGAACCAGTTGACCTGGTAAACCTTGGGGAACTTGTCGCCAGCCTTGTCCTGCATCTCCAGCCAGTGACCCCAGTAGTCGGCCATGTTGTAACCGCAGAAGGGCAGCATAGCGAAGGGGTCGTGGCGCAGGGAGCCGGCCTTAACGTCGGTGGCGGCGGCGGTGACCTCAGAGGCCACGGAAGCACCGATGAACACGCCGTGAGCGGGCTCGTACTGCTCGGCTACCAGCGGCACGTTGGTGGCGCGGCGGCCACCGAACAGGATGGCGTCGATAGCCACACCCTCGGGGGCTTCCCAGTCACCACAGATGATCGGGCACTGAGCGGCCGGGGTGGTGAAGCGAGAGTTGGGGTGAGCGGCCTTCTTACCCTCGGCAGCGTCAGCCGGGGTGTAGTCGTTGCCGTGCCAGTCGATCAGGTGCTCGGGTAGCGGAGCGTCAATGCCCTCCCACCACACGTCGCCGTCGTCGGTCAGAGCAACGTTGGTGAAGATGGTGTTGGCACGCATGGTGTCCATGGCCATCGGGTTGGTCTTGTAGCTGGTGCCGGGGGCGACGCCGAAGAAGCCAGCCTCGGGGTTGATGGCGCGCAGGCTGCCGTCCTCACCAGGACGCATCCAGGCGATGTCGTCACCAATGGTCTCAACCTTGTAGCCCGGGATGGTGGGCTGGAGCATGGCCAGGTTGGTCTTACCGCAGGCGCTGGGGAAGGCGGCAGTTACGTGGTACTGCTTGCCGCTGGCCTCGTCGGTCAGACGCAGGATCAGCATGTGCTCGGCCATCCAGCCGTCACGGCGAGCCATGGTGGAGGCGATACGCAGGGCGTAGCACTTCTTGCCCAGTAGGGCGTTGCCGCCGTAACCGGAGCCGTAGGACCAAATTTCGTTGGTCTCGGGGAAGTGAGTGATGTACTTTTCCTCGTTGCAAGGCCAGGTGGTGTCCTTCTGGCCGGGAGCCAGCGGGGCACCTACGGAGTGCACGGCGGGAACCCAGGGGCGACCTTCGTTGATCAGGTCCATGGCCTTGGAACCAATGCGGGCCATGATGCGCATGTTGACTACCACGTAGGGGGAGTCGGTGATCTCAATGCCCAGCTGGGAGATGGGGCCACCGAGGGGACCCATGGAGAAGGGGATCACGTACATGGTGCGGCCGGCGTAGGTGCCGTCGAACTTCTCGTGGAGGATCTTCTTCATTTCAACCGGGTCGTACCAGTGGTTGGTCGGGCCGGCGTCTTCTTCCTTCTCAGAGCAGATGAAGGTGCGCGACTCTACGCGGGCGACGTCGCTGGGCAGCGAACGGGCCAGGAAGGAGTTGGGGCGCTTCTCGGGGTTTAGGCGAGTGAACATGCCGGACTCAACCATTTCGCTGGTCAGACGGTCCCACTCTTCCTGGCTACCATCGCAGAAGTAAACCTTCTCAGGCTTACCTAGTTCAGCGATACGGGTAGCAAAAGCAATGACGTCTTCGGGAGCGTTGGCCGGAGCTGCGGCGCGAACGTCCTGCGCGGTGACAGTCATATGATTCCCTTCCTTGGGGGTGCTTATTTATCTTTGGCTTGCGCCTGTTAACGCGCTTATTCTCTCTCAATAGCCCCGGTCACTTCTTCCCAAAAGTCCTATGGTTCATGTCACATACATAGAAAAGGCGCAGATAAACCGCGAGATTTACCTGCGCCTGAACTACTCAAAAGCCAACAAAAACCTTCTAAGCTGCTAGGAAACACGCCCTAGCGAGATGGGTTTAGCTAAATAAGGCTTGCCCTACCATAGTGTCTGACTGACCGATACCGGCAGGAATCGCAAACAGGGCCCGCGCCTGGTGCTGCAAATATTCACTCAGGGCGTCCTTTTGAGTCATCTTGTCCAAGATCGGGTAGAAGTTTGTGCGCGGGTCACGCACGAAGGCAATGAAGAACAGACCTGCACTCAAACGCCCTAGTGCGTCTGAACCTTCAGTGTAGTTGTAGCCGCGACGCAGCATCCAGCGCCCCTTGTTTTGCTCGGGGTTAACGATGGCGATGTGCGAGTCTGCGGGCACCTCCAGCTCTCCTTCCTTGTTCTTAGCCTTGAAGTCGATCGGCTTGAACTCATCTTTGCCGCTGGTAGGAGCCGTAACGTTAAGCGGGGCACCGTAACGCTTGTCGCGCCCGAAGGTTTGTTCCTGCTCGATCAGACGCAGGTTGTCCCACATTTCAGCGAACATGTGGATTTTGCGCACCACAAAGTAGGTGCCGCCAGCCATCCAGTCTGCGCCGCTGTCATCTCCCTTTTGCACCCACAGGTGCTCGTTTAGCTTGGCGTCTCCGTCTTCAGACTTAATGTTGTTGGTGCCGTCCTTGAAGCCAAACAGGTTACGCGGGGTTTCCTGGGCTACCGAGGTGGAGGAGGTGCGTCCATAACCGGTCTGGCTCCAGCGCATTTTGGCCGTGCCCATGGCAATACGGTTTAGGTTGCGAATGGCGTGCGCACACACCTGGGCGTCGTTCGAGCAGGCCTGTACTAGCAAGTCGCCGTCTGAGTCAGCAGAGCGGATGTTTTCGTTAGCGAATTTGGGCATGCCCTCAGACAGGATCTTGGGCATTTTTTTGGCAATGCCGAAACGGTCTTTGCCGTCGCTGTCTACAAACAGCGAGCGCCCGAACCCGAAGGTGATGGTTAGTCCGTTGGGCTTGTAGCCCCAGGCTTCACCGCTGTCGCGGGGCACGGCCTGCTTGTTTTCGTTGGGTTCGCCGCCTACTAGTTCGCCGGCGGTCATTTGCTGTGCGGCTACGGTCCAGTCGCTTAGCAGCTGTTTGAGCTCTTCGGGGTCTGTGGCGGTGACGTCAAAGGCGGCGCAGAACATGTTGTCTTGGGCGGGGGTGAGGATGCCGGCCTGGTGCTTGCCACGGAAGGGGTAGGTGTCCAGGATTTTGTCTGCGGGGGCATCTTCTCCCCCGGCTGCATAGCCACCGGCGGCGCCAGCTAGGGCCCCGGCGGCTAGGCCGGCCCCAGCAAAACCGAAGGCGGCGCGGCGTGAGACGTGGTGGGCGGCTTTGTCCTCGTCTGCTCCGCTGCCAGTGGCGACGACGGCGTCGCCGGTGGTTTCGTTAGCCGTTTCAGCCGCGTTTTGGGTTACGTCCGAGGCCTCTTCAGCGGGAGTGTTGGCGCTTTCGGTAGCGTCTGTAGCCTTGTTGCTCATTAGGTTCTCCTTGGCTAAATACAAATTTCCCAGTCATTATTATGGGTGTAAATAGCCCGCAGATCAGCCCCTAGGGCCTAAATCTGCGGGCTATTTAAGTCACATTTGCCTTACCTTAATCTGCTCAGCCTAAGCAAAGTGTTAGCTAAACAGGGTGGGCGCGGTGGTTAGCGGCGTTTATCAGTGCAGCACGATGCCGCTGATCTCGCTTAGCTGCTTGGCCAGGGCGGCAACCTCGCTGGAGAACTGCTGCTGAGCCTTGGTGTAGGAGTTCTTGGCGGGAGCCTCACCGGCGTCCTTCTGAACGGAGGCGATGGTGTCGTAGCCGACGTACTTGGTGGCACCGTCGGTGGTCTTACCGTCAGCGTGGGAGTCGATCAGCTTGTGTACAGCCTTGAACTTGGCCTTGATCTTCTTGTCCAGCTCAGGGTTGGACTTGGCCACGATTTCAGAGACGTTGCCGTAGGCTACCTCGGCGCCTTCAATGTTGGCCTTGAAGTCGTAGAGGTCGGTGTGGGAGAAGGTGTCTTCTTCACCAACAATCTTGGTGTCGGCCACCTCGTTGACTAGGTCAACGGAGCCGGTTACTACGTCGTTGATGGTCAGTGAGAACTTCTTGCCGTCCACACCGGTGATCTTGCCGTAAACCAGGTCGTAGAGTTTCTGGGTGTTTTCTTCCAGGTTGGTAGCGGCTGCCTTGCGGTCAGCGTCGCTGGCGAACTTGAACTGGCTACCCCCCCACAGGTCGGCCTCGATGCGGTGCCAACCGGTCCAGCTCTTGAGCACCTCGGGGTCGGTGACAGACTTGCCGGCGTCGGCAGACAGGTTCTGGATACGCACGTCGAGTGCGCCGTCGAGGTCACCGGCTTCCTTGATACCAAACTTCTCAGCGGTCGGCTCGATGCGCTCGTAGTGCTGGCGCGCTAGCGGGAACAGTTCCTTAGCCTTGGCGGTGTCACCAGAGGTGTAGGCGGCGGTGAAGGCCTTGGTGGCGGTTAGTAGCTGACCGACCTGGTCCTTAACGTAGGAGGTGTAGTTGGCTACGGCCTGCTCTTCAAGCTTCTTGACGTCGCCGCCGACGGCCACTTCCTTACCCTTGGTGACCTTGAGCTGGGTAGCTCCCACCAGGGCACCCACCATGTTGGGCTTGCAGGCGCTGTAGTAGGTGCCTTCCTTGAGGGCGGTGGTTAGCTCGGTGGAGGTACCCGGGCCGATGTTCTCCTTTTCGGAGACGATCTGTAGCTTGTTTTCGCTCAAAACCTCAAACTCGTTGGGGACAGTGCCCTCGTTGGAGATCTTGAAGGTCACCTGGCCCGCGGGGAAGGACTTGGAGGAAACCTCGCAGCCCTTGTCGGTGATTTTGACGTTGATGGTGTTGGAGCCGGCTGCGTTAGTGCCGCCACTGCCACCCTGGTTGTTTGCAGTGCAGCCGCCCAGGACAGACAGGGCGACTACCGGCAGCGCCACCAGCGCGGCACGTACTCGACGTGTAATCATCTATTTTTCCTTGTCGGATGGGTTTTGGGTTGGGAAGGAAGGGGTAGTTGCTGTGGTCGCCAAGCTTCCTTCCCGACGCCGTCGACCACAAGTCTTTTAGGCTGCGGCTACCTCAGCCGGCCTTGTTCTCCACCTTGGGGGCTTTACCCAACTTGGCGTGCGCCACCCGGGCGAAGAAGTACAAGGTGGGCCAGAAGTAGATGTTCCAGCCGATTACCTGCAGCCAGGTGGGGGTGGGGTTGACCTGGAACAAAGCCACACTGACCTCGTAAAGCCAACGCAACGGGTTAACCGAAGATTGGGGTACCCAGTTGGATACGTCCCAGGCGTGGTGAGCCCAGCCCGGCAGCAGCGAGGCTTCCTGAAGGTCACCAAAGCCGTAGGAGATAATGCCGGCGGCCACCACAATCAGGAAGTAGCCGGTCACCGTGAAGAACATGGAGAGGTTAATGCGCACTCCCCCGCGATAGATCAGGTAGCCCAGCACCATGGCCACCACCAGGCCACCGACCACCCCGGCGGCGATAGCGGGCGTGGATTTTTCTACAGCTGAGCGCACGGTCGCCCAAATAAATAGGGCTGTTTCGATACCTTCACGGCCTACCGCGAAGATAGCGATCCAGATAATGCCCCAGCCTCGCCCGTCTTTTTCTAGCGAGGCCGATAGGCTGTCGCGCAGGCCTTGGCTCATTTGGCGCGAGTTTTTGCCCATCCAGAAAATCATCCAGGTAACCATGGCCACGGCCACCAGCGATAGTGAACCACCAATGATTTCTTGGGCCTGGAAGGTTAGGGTTTGTGGACCCCAGGTCAAGATGGCGCCAATAGCTAGCGGCACCAGCGCAGCGGCCAGCACCCCTAAAGCCAGCTTGCCAAACAGGTCTCGACGACCAATTTTGGCCAGGTAGGCGGCAATCACACCTACCACCAGGGCGGCCTCCAGACCCTCACGCAGGGCGATAATAAAGTTCGCAAAGAATAGGGACATGCTCTTACTTTTATTAGGCTAGACTCACTTCCGAAAGGTCAGCCTAACCTTTATCTGCCCTGTACTCAAGCAGTTTTAGCTAAGTTGAGACGCTCAATTGCCGTAACATGACTCACCCTTAAGTCCCAGACGCGGCGTCAGAATATTTACGCAGCTACACGCCCCATTTTTAGCCACACCACGCCATAAAACCGGCACCGACGGCGTCGAGAAAATAACTGCTTTATTCAAAGCCGCAACCGTTCTACCCTCGACACTAAAACTACCAACGCTTAAACATGCGAAAATAGCTTTATGCGAGCATCAGCCAACCGAAGGCGTTTTGCGGCACTAACCTGCCTAGCCCTAGTCCCTACCCTTGGCGCCTGCCAGGCCCATATGGATCTAACCGTGCATGAAGAGGGCACCTACGACGCCGTCATCCGCATGGTGGATAACACGTCCTCGCAGATCACCAGCACTTCACAGTGCAAGCAGCTGGCTAGTTCCCTGCGCAGCTCCATTGCCACTAATAAGGGCAGTGAAATTAAGGTCAAGTCCATCAAGGGCGACGAGGGTATTGGCTGCGAATTCACCTTTAAATCCATTCCGGTAGCCACCGCCGCCACTAAACCGGCCCCCAATGCCAGCGCCGCTAGCACCGCCAATGCCTCAGCTAACGCGAACGCCTCGGCGAGCCCCACCGGCGCCACTAACGCACTAGTGTGGCGCCAGGGCAACAAGGTTTTCGTGCGTATTCCCGGGGTAAACACTGGCGGAGACTCTGATGCCGCCTCCCCTAGCGCCAGCACCTCAACTGGCACAAACGGTTCCAGCAGCTCAAACGGTTCAAATGGCTCAGCTGGTTCGAGCGGCTCAGGTAGCTCTAGCGGCTCCAGCAAATCCGGCGGCAGCGATGATGTGGTTGAAAAATACAAGTCGCTGATCGACACCAAACTGACGGTAACTTTCCCCGGCGCAGTTATTGACGCTGGCGGCGGCAAGGTGCAGGGACACAAAGTCACTTGGAGCGGCCCGCAGATCCTAGCTACTGGGGTCAGCGCCTCAGGTTACGCGATTGGTAATGGCGGCATGCCCTGGTATTCGGCCTCACGCCCGTGGGCTTGGCTGATTGTCGGCTCGGTCTTTGCGTTGACGGCATTTGGTTTTTGGCGACGACGCCGCGCCCGCAGCTAGAGCGCCGTCGTCAGCCCCAGCAGCGCCGTCGGACCCAGGCAGCTAAAACAGCACCACGGCACCAAAAAAACCAATAAATCGCCCCGACAACCTTACGGTAGCCGGGGCGATTTATTTAAGCGTTCGCGGGATCAGCGGCCCTGGGCGATCTTTTGCTTGCGCTTGGAGCTGACCACTACGGCCACAACCACAATCGCGATCACCAAAACCGCAGCCACGCCACCGATGATCAGGCCGGTGGACAGGCCAGAGTCAGAGGACTTCTCAGCAGCGGTGGCCTTAGCAGTGGTGGTGGGCTCAGCCTTCTTCTCGGCGCTGACCTTACCGGTAATAGTGCTAGCAGTGGTGCCATCAGCGAAGGTTACGGTGTTACCGGAGATGGTGCCGCCCTTAGCGGAGGTTACGTCGCCGGGGTAGGTTACCTTCATGTCCATCTTGTAGGTACCAACAGCCTGCAGGCTGGATAAGGATCCAGTTAGCGTGGAAGCATCAAAGGTGAACTCGCCCTTTTCTTCCTTACCACCCAGGATCTTGACGGTGTCGCCCTTCACCACCAGGCGGCAGACCTTACCGCCATCAGTGCCATCAACAACCGTAGCATCGGTAGTGGTGCCCGCAGTGGCCGGAATAGCAGCCTTAATGTTGGGGCACACCTGGGTGATAATAGTGCCGTTATCGCCGTCAACAGCGACGTCAACCTGGTACACCGTGTTGGTCATGGACTCGATGTTGACGTTTGCGTGGATGGTGAAGGCCATAGCAGCCTGAGTCGGAGAAGCTACTAGCACGCCACCAACAGCCAGAGCTGCAGCTGCTCCTAGGGAAAGCGCCTTGGTACGAATACGCTTAAAAATAGACATTATCTACCTTTCTTTCTGCCCGGTTTGGGGATAAGCAGAATCCTCGGCAATTGTATGGGCTCAAACTTGATACTTGCTGGGACGTGTCCGACTTGTTATCTAAATGGGTAACATGTAAACCAAAACGACGATATAGCCCGGCTATATCGTCGTTTTAGCTTTAAACAGCTAGCAAATGAGGCTTACTGCTGCGGGTAGCCACCCTGTCGGTAGCCCTGCTGAGGGTAGCCGCCCTGTTGGGGGTACTGACCGCCCTGCTGCGGGTAGCCCTGCTGAGGGTACTGACCACCCTGCTGGTAACCACCCTGGGGGTAGCCACCTTGCTGGGGGTAGCCCTGCTGCGGGGCGTAACCGAACTGGCCACCCATCGCGCTAGGCGGCTTCTTCTTGCCAGAGCGCACCGCGAAGAACGCGCCCACACCAACCAGCAGCACTACTACTACACCAATGATTACGTAGAGCACGGTGTTGTCATCTGAGCTGGAAGAGCTTGAGGAGCTACCTGAATCCTTGGCGCTACCGTCCCCATTGTTAGAGGAACCAGCCTTGTTGTCAGAAGAACCTCCATTGTCAGAGGAGCCACTACCGGGGTTGCCTACTACCTTGTACTTCCCACCCAGCTTTAGCTTGGCGGTGTTGCCGCTAACTTCAGCACCTTCAGCGGAAACAATGCCGCCACCAAAGGTTAAACGATAGTCGATCGAGCTATCACCATAGCTAGTGAGACTGCTAAGCCCAGTTAGATCGCCTTCAACACGTACATTGCTACCATCGCGCTCAACATTGAAGCTAATGCCGCTCACGCCAGAGTCGGATGTGGTAGAGCTGATTACTGTCTCAAGCGGCGCAGTAACTTCGACGGCACAAACTTCTACACCCTCATACTGGGTAATTTCAGATTTGTTAACGGTGCCATAACCGAGCGGGCTAGTACCGCCGCCAGAGTTGTACTTACTGCACATAGTCTTGTGGTCAGCACCTTGGACAGTGCTGTGTTCCTTCATAGAGACTGTTACAGTGTCCCCGGCGAATTTAAATTCGGTCCACACTTTCATAGTTTGAGCCTCGTCAGCACGCGCTGGGACGGTAAAACTTACCAGTGAAAAGGCCAGCACAAAGGCAGCCAAGATGGCCCCTAGGCGCGCCACAAACGAGTGTGACTTCAAAGCAACAGCGTTCATGTTTATACCCTAGCCCTTTTTAGTAGGCCAGGCATCTTAAAGCCTTGGGGATTAAACCCCGGCGCCCAACTATTTCCTGATTTTGCGTGACCTAGCGGACCGGTGTTTATAACCACATGGCCCCACAATAAGCAGCACTACCCCAATGACTACCGCGAGCGCCGTCGCCCCCACAATCACGTAAAGCACGGCGCTACCAACCGACATCTCCGCCCCAGAGTCGCTGGCATTAGTGATAACAGAACTGGTGGTGGAGCTAGCGTCAGTAGCCACGTAACTGGCGGCGCGGACCGGCGAATTTACCAGCAGCAGTGCAAAAGCCAGCAGTAGGGTACCTACCACAGCCCCTACTCGCTCTAACCCTACTTTCATAGCATTCATCCTGCTCACGGCCCTATCCTAGGGGCATTTAACCGAGATTTACCTGGATTTTAGCTGGGGATAACTCCCCTACTGCGCAGCTCTTCGGCCAGGTGGTGGCGCGCTATCTGCATTCTGGCGGCGCATTACCTGCATTTTCCGACGGCGAAGGCGCCTTCTGCGGCAAACCAGAACTGGCGTCTGCTGGCATAGCGGCAGGCCCTAGGTCTTCACTAGAAGTTACCGACTTAGCAAAACAGGCCTTAACGCACACAAAAATCGCTACCGCACCGACAATCAGTATTAACGTAAGCACCATAGTAAGCACCTGCATAAGATCAATCGACCATAACAAGCGATAAAATGACTGTAACAGGCGATAAAATCTTGGAGTTGAGGAAGTTAGATCCCCTTTGGCGGGTATGGCGTCAGGGTCATAGGGAGTCATAGAAGCCACTACTTCAAAGTCTTCATTTTTGGCAGTAAAAACGGATGTATACCTTTCCATCTCACCCCCAAAACAAGAAAAAGCCTCTACATCTCGAAATTCAATAATATATTCAATCTCACCAGTGTAAGCAGGATCTGTTACGCCTATTATTTTAACGATATTATCTTCAACAATAATCTCTGCACCATATATTAGTGCGTGCGACAACTCCTCTTTAGGGTTCCCGATAATATAAGCTGAGCAAACTTCTACATCACCATAATGCCCCATCTCAAGCTTATAGACTTCCTGACCTAGATCAGCCTCTAACCGCTTAACGTAATCAGAGCTTTTTAAGCATATGCTTTTGGTTGATTCACTAGAATTCATGTGTGTTTTTATTTCAACATACGCCCTACTATTATCAAAATTTATTTGCACCCAGGTGTGCATAATATCTTCACCATGCGCCGGTGCAGACACAGTAAACAGCGAGCAAGTCAGCACAAGTACTAACACCAAAACTCCGCATACACGAGTCGCCATTGATCGCGCATTAGCCATACTACCCACCCTTTAGCTCTATAAACTCAGCAAATAAATCAACTAGGGATAACTGCTTAAGCCTAGCTGTTAGGCACCAACTAACAGCTATTAAACAAAACCAGGGCCGGGTGTAAAACCACGGCCCTGGTTGAGATGAACTCTAGCTAACCGTTATAGCCGCCATATTGACCCTGCTGGGGGTAGTTACCCTGGGGCGGATACTGTTGCTGGGGGTAGGAGCCAGGCCCATAAGACTGCGGCGCGTAAGCAAACTGCCCACCCATCCCGCTAGGCGGCTTCTTCTTACCTGAACGCAGCGCCAGGAAGGCGCCCAGACCCACAAGCGCTACCGCTGCAACGCCAATGATTACATAAAGCAGAGTATTGTCACTTGAGGACTTGGAGCTTTTTACAGCCAGCGGAGTGGGCGTGACGGTAGCTGGAGCGCCGTTAGCGACGGTGTTTTCAGTGCTGTTAGACCCGGGAGTAATAGAAGGGTTAGCAGAAGGGCTAGCAGAGGCAGTAGCGCCACCCTGATTATTTCCCGAGGATCCGCCATTGTTGGAGCCGCCGTTGGAAGACCCACCGTTAGTAGAGCCGCCATTTGAGCCGCCGCTACCCGGGTTACCAACTACCTTGAACTTGCCACCAAGCTTGAGCTTTGCAGTATTACCGCTGACTTCAGCACCCTCAGCAGAAACAACGCCACCAGCAAAAGTGATCTTGTAGTCGATAAACTGAGCGCTAGTAGCATCAGAGAAGACAGATAAATCGCCTTCGTAGACAATGTTGGAACCTTCGCGGTAAAGCTTATCGTCTGTCCCAAAACCAATGGCTGTACCATCAGAGCTAACGAATTGGTCAATCTTTACGGTTGCCTGCATTTCGCAAACTTCAACACCCTCATACTGGGTAATTCCATACTTGAGGGCATCACCATAAGCACTGGAATTTCCGTATTTGTTGCACATGGTTTTATGGTCAGAGCCTTGCATTGTGCTGTGATACCTATAGGAGAAAGTTACATTATCTCCACTAAAGCTATATTCCAACCACATTTTCATGTCTAGCTCGCCATCAGCGCGCGCTGGAGCAGTAAGACTTGCCAGCGAAAAGGCCAGCACCAAAGCGACCACTACGGCCCCTATACGCGCCGCAAACTCGCGCGATTTAAAAGCTACAACGTTCATGGTCTTAGCCTAGCCAATTTTTAACCGGCTAAGCATTGGGGACAAGTCCCTAGGGCTACCTGACCATAGTCACAACAGCCTCAAGCCCCACCAATCTAGCTATTTTCCAAGCCCAGACAAGCTTATCGCCAATAGCTAGGGCTTCTTCCTGGACTGCAAGAGTGACCATCCTAGTCCACCCAGCGCCAACGCCCCTACCGCCACAACAGCCCCATAAATAATGGTGTCGTTACTGCTATCAGAGCCGACGGCGCTGCTAGTGCCGGCCGAGCTGGTTGCGCCAGCTGCAGCTGCAGCTGCATTAGAAGTAGTCTCTTGCGGTTTAATCGCGTCACTAGCCGTAACACTAGGAGAGCTAGTCGCCGCAGGAATACCAGGGCTGGTAGTAGCAGCTAAAGAAGTAGCATCACTCGAAGCAGAGGGAAAAGAGCCCCCATTGTTAGAGGAGCCGCTGCCAGGGTTACCTACTACCTTGTACTTTTCACCCGGCTTTAGCTTGGCGGTGTTGCCGCTAACTTCAACGCCTTCAGCAGAAACAATGCCGCCAGCAAAGGTTAAACGAAAGTCCATCCAGTCATTACCATAGCTACTGACACCATAACGAGTGGTTTCGCCTTCGATACGTACATTGCTACCATCACGCTCAATATTGAAGTTCACATCACTTATGCCAAGGTCGGATGAGCTATAGTTGAGTACTGTCTCAAGCGGCGCAGTAACTTCGATGGCACAAACTTCTACACCCTCATACTGAGTAATTTCAGATTTAGCGGTGATATAACCGAGCTGGCTAGTGCCGTCAGTGCTGAACTCACTCTTACTGCAGAAGGTCTTGTGGTCAGCGCCTTGGACAGTACTGTGAACCTTCTCAGAGAGCGTTACAGTGTCCCCAGCGAATTTATATTCCACCCACACTTTCATGGTTTGAGCGTCGTCAGCACGTGCCGGGACGGTAAGACTTACTAACGAAAATGCCAGTACAAAAGCAGCCAAGATGGCCCCTAGTTGCGCCACAAGCGCGCGCATTTTTAAAACCGCAGTGTTCATAGCCCTGATACCTTTAGTTTCAGATTTTCTTCTTAGATTGCCAGACAGCAATCCCTAGTCCACCCAGCGCCAGCGCCCCTACCGCCACAACAGCCCCATAAATAATGGTGTCGTTGCTGCCAGCAGTCCCGACGGCGCTGGTAGTGACAGCTGAACTGGTTGCGCCAGCCCCAGCTGCAGCTGCATTAGAAGTAGTCTCCTGCGGTTTAATCGCGTCACTAGCCGCAACGCTAGGAGAGCTAGTCGCCGCAGGAATGCCTGACTTAGAGGAATTCAAAGGACTAGCAGTGCCTGAACTAGAAGGCTTGGCGCTAGCAGAAGCTTTAGTGCTGCCTACTACTTCAAATGTGGCATCATAGAGGCCATCATTGCCAAATACAGTTGCAGTATTGCCGATAATGTTAGCACTCGATGCTGCAGTGATCCCGCCATCAAAAGTGAAACTATAGGTGTTTGAATAGTTAACCGTGTCGTGCGGCGCGATACCTTTTACCTTGATATTTTCCCCTTCGCGCATCACAGAGAAAAGTTCACTACGCACGGTGCCGTTTAGCATTCCCTCAAGTGTTGCCCTGGATTCAACAGCGCAAACTTGCATGCCCAGATACTGATCTAAATAGGCTCTGGTGATTGTTGAACCTAGTGCGGTAGTGCCTACGTTTTTTTGGGCCTCGGTACATATATCTGCAGTGGCACCATCGCCACCTTCACTTTCGGACATACGAGTTCTTGAGGTAAAAATTACCTCATCGCCGCTGAATCTTGTATTGTGCCAGCCGAGCATAGAAGCATGTGCTGGCGGGGCCAGCAACAGTAGGGAAAATGCCAGTACAAAAGTAGCCAAGAGCGCGCCTACGCGCATCGTAAGCGCACGGGCATTTAAAACCTCAGCGTTCATGGTTTAACCTTAACTAGTTTTAAGCGGCTGACCACCCCCAAAACTCCCAATAGTTAGAGCTAGCATCCAGATTCAGCTAAAAATTAGGGCCGTAACCAAACTGGGGACCAACAGGTGGGCCGGGACGCTTTTTCTTGCCAGAACGTAGCGCCAGCAACACCGCCAAGGCGATAATTAGCACCACTGCTGCAGCAATAAACGCATAGAGCAGAGCGTTGTTACCTGAAGAGTTTGTGCTAAAGCCAGCAGCTAGATCATCAGCCTTATTATCGCCGGAAATAATATTTGCTGAACCGTTAGGGTCACCAACCACCTCGAAGGTGTCGGCACTTACCACAAAGGTGTTTCCCTCCACCTTGCCGCCGGTAGAAGAGACAATCCCGCCATCGAAGGTGATGCGGTATTCGATAGTTGAGTTCTCAGAGTACTCAGACCTGTTACTTTCAAGTTTTAGGTTTTTACCGTCACGAGCAACAGAAAAACCGTAGGTTTCATCGGTTGAAGTCTCGATCATCGAGTTAACCGTTAAGTTGCCCTCGATAACGCAAACTTCCATGCCGTTGTATTGTTCTAGTTCAATCCTGGTGATTTCACCATTTGCCCCAGTGCTGGAACTGGTGGCGCTCTTATAGCTAGCACACAGGGTTTTAGTAGTCGTATATTCGCTGGAAACATGAGTTTTCATGACGTAAGAAACCTTATCGCCACTAAATTTCATGTCCACCCAGCTCTGCGTACTCTCAGCGTGGGCAGGCGCAGCCGGCAGCAGCAAAGAAAATGCCAGCATAAAAACCGCCAAAGCAGCCCCAGCGCCAGCTGTAAACACACGCACCCTAAAAGCATCTATGTTCATGACCCAACCCTAACCAGTTTCGGCTAGGCGGTCATATCCCCTGCGCAGAGGAGCATGAACGCGCGCTTAGATGGCTTTGCTAGATCCCATAGCGGTCATATTTGCCAGGTTTTACACCTTTGCTTTGTTCTTGGCCGCTTGGGCTATAGGTGCCTACATTGGTTGGTTGGGCAGTTAGTTGTGCAGGCTGCGAGCGCTTTTTTGATGGGATAGCCAGGAAGACCACTAGGCCAACTACGGCTGCAACTATCACGCCGATCAGCGCGTAAATCAGGGTGTTTCCCGATGATCCTGACTTGGTATCGTCAGAAGCTTGGTTTTTCGTGTTATCAGCGCCTGCAGCCTTATTTTGGCTGGGTGCAGCAGAGGGAGTTTGGCTAGTTTTTCCGCTGCCTGGGTTCCCCACTAACTTGTAGTCACCAGTGTTGATGGTTATGGTGTTGCCATCTACTTTGCCACCCTCGTGGGATACAATTCCGCCCGCGAAAGTGAAGCTATGTATGATATTTCCATCATAAGTGACGGCAGCTCTGACTGACCCAGTTACGCGCACATTGTCGCCGTCGGCTTTAAGAACAAAACCATAGGCACCGTCTCCTTGCAGGGCATTCTTAAGCGAGCCAACCCCTTCGACGGCGCAGACTTCTATGCCTTGGTACTGCTCAACTTCTGCCTTGGTTACTTCTGCACCCAGGTCATTGACTAGTTTTGCGTGAGTGGAATCTTTGAAGCACATGCTTCTGGTTGATTGACCGTGTTGGTTAAGAGCATGGGTTTTTGCCGATACGTATATTTTGTTCCCGTCTATTTTCACGTGCACCCATATACGTATGCTGTCATAGGCGTGGGCGGGGGTAGCCGGCATCAGCAAGGAAAACGCCAGCATAAAAACCGCCAAAACCGCCCCTACGCGAACCACAAACCCACGCACCGCCAGCGCACTATTCCGCGCCCCAACATCTGCTGATAGCCCCGCCGCGAGCGCCTTTACCCGCACTTTCGCCGTGCGCGTGCGGACATTAGAAACAACCGTGTTCATGGCTTAAACCTTAGTCACTCTCCCCCTTTGATAGCCACTAAATTCCCACCTACAGTACGTTTTACGTAAAACAGCCGACGACGTCGTCACAGCTGCTGCCTTTACGTTGCGTTACGCTGCAGTCCCACTAAAAACAACCAGGCCACATTACCCACCCATATATAGGCAACCAGGGCCGGTTACCCGACCCTGGTTGGATAGAAGGATTACTTGCTGACGTCTCAGACGCCCTGACCACCCTGAGCGTTAGGGTTGTAAGGCTGCTGAGGGTTAGGCTGCTGGGGCACACCAGGCTGCTGCGCGCCAGGCTGGGGGGCGCCAGGAGCTGCCTGACCCTGAGGGTACTGACCCGGCTGAGCGGCGTAAGGAGAAGCGAACTGCTGAGGCTGGGCCTTCTTCTTGGAACGCATGACGAAGAAAACCACCAGGCCGATGCCACCACCAATTACCGCACCGATCAGTGCATACATCAGAATGCTGGAGCCGCCACCGGGCTTACCGACAACCTCGAACTTAGTGTCGGTGGTAACGAAGGTGTTGCCTTCAACCTTACCGCCGTTGGAAGAAACGACGCCGTCATCGAAGGTGAAGCGGTACTCGATATCGCCGACAGAGGCGAAGCGGTTGCTGGAGGTGCTCTTAATGGTTAGCTTGTCGCCATCACGCTTGATAGAGAAACCGAAAGCGGAGGAAGAGTTATCCTCATTCAGCTTGCCCTCTGCCTCGATGACACAAACTTCTACACCCTTGTACTGTTCTATCCCAGACTTGGTGACTTTACCGTCAGAGCTCGTGGTAGCCGATTTTTTCATCGCATCGCAAATTGTCTTGGTGGAGCCATACTCACTGGGAGCGTGCATCTTCAGTGAGATAGCCACATTTTCACCACTGAATTTCATGCCAAGCCATACCTTGAAGCTGTCAGCGTGAGCCGGAGAAGTAACTCCTAGCAGCGAAAAAGCCAGCACAAAAGCAGCTAGTGCGGCACCTACGCGTGCAATCATCGCGCGGGGGTTAACGTTAATAGCGTTCATGTCTCAAGCCTATTAGGTTTTATCTGTTTAGGCACAATCTGGTTGTTTTCTTTCAAAACAAGACCAGGGCCGGGGATTAGTCCGGTCCTGGTCTTGAGAAGAAAAAGCGTTAGCTAGCCGTTGTAGCCCTGCTGGCCATAGCCCTGGTTGTTTTGGCCGTATCCTTGCTGTCCGTAGCCCTGCTGACCATAGCCTTGAGGTTGTTGGCCATAAGGCTGGGCCTGCTGGCCATAGCCCTGGGACTGCTGACCGTAAGGCTGAGCCTGCTGTCCGTAACCGGGCTGCCCATAGGCCTGTTGCCCGTAGCCCTGGGGCTGGCCATAACCCTGCTGGCCGTAAGGCTGAGCCTGCTGTCCGTAACCGGGCTGCCCATAGGCCTGCTGGCCGTAGCCCTGGGGCTGGCCGTAACCCTGCTGGCCGTAAGGCTGACCGTAGCCACCGTACTGAGGCTGGGGCTGCTTCTTAGAACGCATTACGAAGAAGACGGCCACCCCAGCACCGATCACAACTACCAGTCCGATCAGCACAAACATCATCATGTTGGAGCCACTACCAGGCTTACCGGTTACCTCAAAGCTACCGCCATTGGCAATGAAGGTGTTTCCATCAACCTCGCCGCCACTAGAAGAAACCACCCCACCATCAAAGGTGATACGCATCTGCATGCTGGCACCCGAGGCGGCGACAGAGCCGCCACTGCCTTTAACCTTGATATTGTCACCATCACGGGTAACAGAGAAACCAAGCGATGAGCCTGATTTGTCTAATACCTCGCTGAGTTTCCCACTGCTTTCAATGGTGCAAACTTCTACACCCTCGTACTGTTCTACCTCAACCTTGTCGACTTTTTCGCCAAGTTTCGTTGAGCTGGTGTTTTCCTTGGCTTGTTTACAGATACTCTTGGTAGACGTCCCATACTGCTCGGGAAAGTGTATTTTAACTGACAAAGACACATCTTCTCCGCTGAATTTAAGCTCTATCCAGGTCTTTGCCCCGTCAGCGTGAGCTGGGGAAACCATACTCAGTAAAGAAAAAGCCAGCACAAAGGCAGCTAAAGCAGCGCCTACACGCGCCAAAACTGTGCGCGGGTTGAAAGTAACAGCGTTCATGAATCCAATCCTAGTGCTATAACCTCTTCATCCACCTCATTTTTAAGGGGATCATTCCCTAGCCTCATCAGCAGATACTGGCTGCCACTACAGACCCCGCACAAGGTCTTACAGTGCAGCCCTTCCCATGCTGCAGCGCCCCCCACGCCTGCCGCGCAGCCCGCGCAAGGGGTGCACAGTAATTACAGACAATGGGGGTTAAGGGTCAAAATGTGTGTCCGGAATCGCGGATTTTCACGGATTGACCTGTAGGTTTCCGGAAAGTATATGCTCCGGAAGCATATATCTAGCCCCCGACGGGAAATCCTCGGTGTGGCAGCCGTGATGTGCTATGCGCGGCGTGGTGTGGTGTCGCAATGTCGAAGAACCAACCACGCTGCCACTGCGGCGGTGAAATGAAACGCAACGGCACCACCAGCAAAGGCACCACCAGATGGCGCTGCAAACAATGCGGCGCCTCCAGCGTCAAACGTCGAAACGACATCACCAACGCG
>ERZ773051.194-NODE-194-length-48661-cov-4.824219_pt1 | contig 48661 bp, 39 predicted proteins | sample MGYA00580631_ERZ773051 | MGnify/ENA primary metagenome ERZ773051 (study PRJEB29015, sample SAMEA2738137) | human oral metagenome | biome: human oral; feature: human-associated habitat; material: saliva | place: China | collected 2204 ... | reverse complement strand
GCCGCGGCCGCGACGGCGGGGTCCTCCTTGCGCGACAGGGCGCGCTCGAGCTCGGTCACGAGCGTGCGGGCGATGGTCAGGTTCGCCGTGCGCTTGTCCTCGCCGTTGACGAGCACCCAGTGCGCATGGTCCGCGTCGGTGAGCGAAAGCGTCTTGTCGAATTCCTCGTAGCGCGCGGCGTACTCGTCCTTGCCGGGAATCCCGCCGCCCTTGAGACGCCAGGAAGTGTCGGGGTTGTCGGCCAGCTTGCGCAGGCGGCGTTCCTGCTCCTTCTGGGAGATATGCACGAAGAACTTGACCACGACGTAGCCGTTGTCGGCGAGGATGCGTTCGAAGTCGCCGATCGATTCGACGGTTTCGCGCGCACGGGCCTGCGGGTCGTCGCCCTTGGCCATGAGCCGGCGCGCCGCAGCGTACCAGCCCTGCTCGTAGATCGTCATGCGGCCGCGCTCGCCCAGCGCGCCCCAGAACTCCTGCATGAACGGATAGAATCCGGTGACGCCGGGATGCTTCTCGCAGAATTCCCTATGGGCATGCACGTCGAAATCCGACAGCGTATGCACGTTCATGTAGCGCGCATCCAGATTGTACGCCAGATCGCTGATACGGCTCCCCTTGCCCGCGCCCTTCCAGCCATCGAACATCACGACGGTGCCGATGCCGGCCTGCATCGCTTTCACCTGAAGGACGATGAGGCGGGCCATCAGGGCGTCGTGTTCGGCCTTGTAATCTTCCTTGGCCGTCTTATGATCGAGATCCACCTGTTCGAGCACGGATACGCTCCCTTCGCCGCGGGGCTGCGCGGGTTGCTGCCCTCCCCGGAGCCGAAGCGCCCCGGTACGGTTACTATAATACCCGTAACCAGAGCATCAGAGCTTTCCGCACCTCACGGAAGGAGATCACCCATGACCGGATCAACTCCTACGGACATGGACGAGAACCAGGTCGAAACCGACCCCGAAGCCCGTCCGAAGCGCAAGGCGAAGAAGGGTCCGCAGCGCCCTGTCCCGACGACCTATATGCAGAACCGAGAGCTTTCCTGGCTCGCATTCAACCAGCGCGTGCTCGACCAGTCCGTCGATCCGAGCGTGCCGCTGCTCGAACGGCTGAAATTCCTCGCCATCTGGCGGTCGAACCTCGAAGAGTTCTTCATGGTGCGCGTCGGCAGCCTGCTCGACCTGGCGCTTGCCAAGACCGACGTCTACGACAGCAAGACGGGCATGACGCCGAACGAGCAGCTCGACGCCGTCTATGCCCGCGTGCGCGACCTGACGCCGCAGGCATCCAAGGACTTCCATGCCGTGCGTGCTCGCCTGGCGAACGCCGGCATCCGCCAGCTCTATCCCGACGAACTGTCGGCCGAACAGGCCGAGCAGGTGAAGGCGTATCTGGACGCCAACGTGCTGCCGCTCATATCGCCGCAGATCATAAACGCGACGCACCCCTTCCCCCATCTGGAGAACGGCGCGCTCTACATAGCCGTGCGCCTCGACGACGAGGCCGAGCTCGAGAAGACGAAGAAAGCCAGCAAGGCCGAACGCAAGGCGGCGCGGGCGAAGGCGGCCGAGAACGTCATCATGGGCATCATCCCCATGCCGAAGAACACCCAGCGCATCATCCCCATCAAGAGCAGCGATGGCGCGTTCACGTTCATCCTGCTCGAACATGCGCTCGAGCTGGTGGTGGAGGGCCTGTTCGGCATGTATCCCGTCAAACACGCCAATGTGATCCAGGTCACGCGCAACGCCGATCTGGACGCGTACGAGGAAGCCGACGAGAACGACGAGGACTTCCGCACGCACATGAAGCGCATCATCAAGAAGCGCGCCCGCCTGGCCCCCGTGCGGCTGGAGAGCGAATACCCGCTTTCCGACATGACGCAGCGCGTGCTGGCCAAGCGCCTGAAGCTCAAGCGCAACCAGATCTACAGCATCGGGATGCCGCTCGACATGGGCTATGCGTTCGCGCTGCCGTCCCTGGTACCGGCCGACGTGCGCGAAGACCTGGTGGACGAGCCGGCATCGCCGCAGTGGCCCGCATCGGTGGTGCGCAACCGCTCCATCATCAACCAGGTGCAGCAGAAGGACATCCTGCTGTCGTACCCGTACGAGACGATGGACGCCTTCGTGCACAGGAAGCCTCCGTCGACCCGGACGTCATCTCGATAAAGATCACGCTGTACCGCCTGGCCAGCCAATCGCGCCTTGCCGATGCGCTCATCACGGCCGCGGAGAACGGCAAGGACGTGACAGCGCTGTTCGAGCTGCGCGCACGCTTCGACGAAAACAACAACATCGAGTGGTCGCATCGCTTCGAACAGGCTGGATGCACGATCATCTACGGCTTCCACGACTTCAAGGTGCATAGCAAGATCTGCTCCATCACGCGCCGCACGCCCGAGGGGCTGCAATTCATCACGCAGCTCGGCACCGGCAACTACAACGAGAAGACCGCGAAGCTCTACACCGACTTCTCGCTCATCACCGCCGACCCCGTGTTCGGCCGCGATGCCGCGCTGTTCTTCCGCAGCATGCAGCTCGAATCGGTGTCGAAGGACTACCAGAAGCTCAGCGTGGCGCCGATCATGATCAAGCAGCGCCTTTGCGACCTGCTGGACGAGCAGATCGCCCTTGCGCGCGCCGGCAGGCCCGCGTGCGCGTATCTGAAGACGAATTCCGTGACCGACCGCGACATCATCGAGAAGATCGCCGAGGCCAGCCGCGCGGGCGTCGAGGTGACGATGCTCGTGCGCGGCATCTCATGCCTCGTGCCCGGCATTCCGGGCGAAACCGAGAACGTGCGCGTGGTCAGCGTGGTCGGACGCCTGCTCGAACATTCGCGCATCTACGTGTTCGGCAAGGGGGAAGAGCGCAAGGTGTTCCTCTCGAGCGCGGACCTCATGACTCGCAACCTGGACAAACGCGTCGAAATCATGTGGCCGGTGGAAGATCCGCAGGCTCGGAAAAGCGTCGTCGCGTACTTCCAGACGATGCTGTCCGACACGGCGAAGCTGCGCGAGCTTCTGCCCGATGGAACCTACACGCGCCTGGGGCACTTCCTGGGAACTGCCGAGGACGGCATGCCGAAGCGCCCGTTCGATGCTCAGGATCGCCTGATCAGAAACGCATACGTGGCCGCCGAGCATACGCTGCCGTCGGCGGCCTACGACTTCGCCCAGCGTCAGAAGCTGTCCACCCAGATCGAAGCCATGGCCGAAGAGGCGATGGACGACATGGTGACGAGAGACGAGCTCGCGGCGGCGGCGCCTGTCGCGCATGGAGATGCGCGCGCAGCCGATGAGGATGCCGGAACTGCGGCAGCTCCTGATCATCCGGGCATTCCCGCTTGCTCGGCGAAGGCTGGGGCCGGAGCGGCGGCCGAGGCGGCAGCGGCCAGCGATCCGACGGATGCTCCTATTCATTCCGCAGCATCTGTTCAGGAAGCTCCCGCTCAACCGGAAGATCCCGCCCACGCACACCCTGCAGATCCTGACCGGGGCCTCTCGGAACCCGTGCCCGGCGAACCCGTCGCGGCGACGCACGTGGAGATCGTTCCCGTGCCTACCGGCTCCGGAGCGCATGAGCGCAAGCGCGGAGGCATCCTCGGATTCTTCTCTCGCCTGTTCAGGAAATAGGAATCGGTCGCACTCGATACGATTGCACCCGATGCGCACGCAAGGCCCGAGGCGGATAATCCGTCTCGGGCCTTGCTTTCAGCCTCGACAGAACACCTCGATCCGATAATCTGCATATATTATTTTATATACAGAAAGCAGCCTCGGAAAGAACGTCGCTCCTCGAAGAATCCGAGGAGCGACTGACGCACGAAGGGCCGCGCACCGGCGCGGCCCTTCGATTCGATGCGCTATACGTGCGAGATGCGCGAGGCTTAGTAGCCCATGCCTGCACCTGCGCCGGCAGCGCCGGCGAGAGCGGACAGGTCCGGACCCTCCTTCGGGATCTCGTTGACCGTGGCCTCGGTGATGAGGATGAGGCCCGCGACGGAAGCGGCTGCCTGCAGGGCGGTGCGGGTGACCTTGACCGGATCGGACACGCCCATCTCGATCATGTTGCCATACACGCCGTTAGCGCAGTTCAGACCTTCTCCAGCAGCCATACCCTTGACCTTTTCGACCACGACGCTTCCTTCGTAGCCGGCGTTCTGGGCGATGGTGCGCAGCGGAGCCTCGACGGCCTTCGCGATGATCGCGACGCCGACCTCTTCGTCCTTATCCGCGCATTCGACCTTCTCAAGAGCGCCGAGGGCGTTGAGCAGGGCAACGCCGCCACCGGGGATGACGCCTTCCTCGACGGCCGCGCGGGTCGCCTGCAGGGCATCGTCGATGCGGCTCTTCTTCTCCTTGAGCTCGCTTTCGGTAGCCGCGCCGACGCGCAGGACGGCAACGCCGCCGGCGAGCTTGGCCAGGCGTTCCTGGAGCTTCTCGCGATCGAAGTCGCTCGTGGCGTTGTCCGTCTCGACGCGAATCTGCTCGATGCGCTCGTTGATGGCGTCCTTGGAGCCTGCGCCGTCGATGATCGTGGTGTTGTCCTTGGTGATCTTGACGGTCTTGGCGGTGCCCAGCATATCGACGGTGGCATCGGCAAGGGACATGCCGAAGTCAGAAGCGATGACCTGGCCGCCGGTCACGACGGCGATGTCCTCGAGCATGCGCTTGCGGCGGTCGCCGAAGCCCGGAGCCTTGATGGCGGCGCAGTTGAAGGTGCCGCGCAGCTTGTTCAGCAGAATGGTGGCCAGAGCTTCGCCGTCGACGTCTTCAGCGATGAGAAGCAGCGTGCGGCCGCTCTTCATGATCTGCTCGAGCAGCGGGACCATGTCCTGGATATTGGAGATCTTCTGGTCGGTGAGCAGAATGTAGGGATCCTTGAGCTCGGCGACCATGCGCTCCATGTCGGTGGCCATGTACGGGGAGATGTAGCCGCGGTCGAACTGCATGCCTTCCACGGTTTCGATCTCGAAGCCGAAGGTCTGGGACTCTTCGACGCTGATGACGCCGTCGTTGCCGACGATTTCCATGGCCTCGGCGATCTTCTCGCCGATAATGGCGTCGCCGGAGGAAATAGTGCCGACGTTGGCGATCTGATCCTTGGAGGAAACGGGGATCGCGGTTTCCTTCAGCTCGGCGACCAGAGCCTCGGTGGCCTTGTCGATGCCGCGACGGACGGCCAGCGGGTTGGCGCCGGCGATGACGTTGCGCAGGCCTTCCTCGACGATGACGTCGGTGAGCAGCGTGGCGGTGGTGGTGCCGTCGCCCGCGCCGTCGTTGGTCTTGGTGGCGGCTTCCATCACGAGCTGGGCGCCCATGTTCTCGACCGGATCGGGAAGCTCGATCTCCTTGGCGACGGTCACGCCGTCGTTGGTGACGGTGGGAGCGCCGTAGCTGCGGGAGAGAGCGACATAGCGGCCCTTGGGCCCGAGGGTGACCTTGACGGCTTCTGCAAGCTTGGAGACGCCGTCTGCAAGGGAGCCGCGAGCCTCGGAGTCGAACTTGATTTCTTTAGCCATTGGAATTCTTCCTTTCGCAGCCTTCGGGCTGCCTCAAAAGATGAACCGCTGCGCCAGGCTCGAGGAAAGAGGATCTGCCTTATCCCCTTCAACCTGGCGGCTGCATGGCCGCGTGCCACGAGTGACGCGACCGGCAGGATGCACGATTAGGCGGTGTAGACGGCCAGGATGTCGTCGGCGCGCAGGATCAGGACCTCTTCGCCATCAAGCGTGATGTCGGTTCCGCCGTACTTGCCGTACAGGACGCGATCGCCGGCCTTGACGGGAACGGGCACGAGCTTGCCGTCCTTGTCCAGCTTGCCCTCGCCCACGGCGACGACGATGCCGGTCTGCGGCTTCTCTTTGGAGGTGGATGCGATGAGCAGGCCCGCGGAAGTTGCGGATTCGGCTTCGTCGCGCTTCACGATGACGCGATCGCCCAGAGGCTTCAAATTCATGATCGATTGTCCTTTCTCCATGACTTGATACCCGAGTTGAATGAGTGCTAGCACTCGGCATGCCCGACTGCTAACGGTTCCCTATACTAGCAGCCGCGCCGTAACACGCAATGCCCAATTGAGAAAATCTAAGCGTGCGTCACTAAACGTTGACGGAGCGTCATCTTGGCGGAGCGGACGGCGCGCATATCGTCAGATTCACGGGGAACGACGGTGAAACGCGGGAGACCTTTAAGCGTGGGCCTAGATACCTTCACGCTTCTCCCGAGAAGCCCCGACAGTTCTCCGACGGTGATTCGATCCTTTGCATACACGTACTGCATGGCAGCAAGCTCATACTCATTGAGCGACTCGAAAGCTGCCTGTCCGATATTGTTTAGAGCATCCTGGCTTCTCAATACCCGTGATGTAACGCTATTTTCAAGCGTCAACTGCACTGATGCATCATTTTTACGACATGACCGCCTGTGCGAACAGATATCCGACAGCGCCTCCCAGCATCGCGCAGACCAAGACTCGAAGCGCGGTATTGCGCAGGCGGTTCTTGCGAGCACGCACGCTTGTGGGATTATCGCGGTCAGCGGGATCGCCCTTGATGAAGGAGACGATTTCTCGATAGGTCACGAGATCCTGGTCTCTTTTGATCCGATCGATCCGCCAAAAGAACGAGCATCCGATTCCAAAGGATAGAAGCCAGATGATGATGGATGGGATCATGCCCCATCCCCAAAACATGGTTCCTCCTGCAAGCAGGACCACGGAAGCGATAAGGAACGCCACGCCCGTCCATGACAGGATCGTGAGCTTCTTCGCAAGATCCTTATTCCCAATGATTTCTTCCATGGCCGTCACGTCTCCTTTGATCAAGCTATCCACCGATACGTCGAAGGTCGCCGACAACAGCAGCAGGCTCTGCACGTCTGGGTAGGTCTTGTCGTTCTCCCAATTGGAAATGGTCTGGCGCGAGACGTATATCCTCGACGCCAAATCGTCTTGAGACAAATCGTTCTCGGACCTTAGGCGCTTTATCTATCCTGCAAGTTCCATGTGGCTCCCTTCGACGCCTCGAAGGATGAGACGTTTCGTGGGATGCTACCATCAAAAGGTATTGGCAAGACCGCACCTGGCCTTATCGCAGAGCGTCAACGGTCTTTGACAGGTAAGAAGTTCCCTATGATTCATGCTCTGCACCTCAACGACGGCCGCCGCGGCTCCAAACGCGACTCCCTCGGGCGCACCGTCGTCCTCCTCGTGTTCCTTGCCCTCCTCGCAAGCATGGCGATCTCCGGCTGCGCGCAGGGCGGTGCGACGTCGATGAATTCCGGAGCCTTGGGGACCATGACCTGGGATGAAATCGAGGCAGCGGCGCACGATATAGCATCTGCTTCCGATGAGGAGGGTGCCTTGGCACGCGCAGCCTCATACGGCTTCGTCAATGAAGATGGATCTATCGCTGAGGGCACGAAATCCATCGCGCTCGATTCCGGGGAGACGATCGCGGTCCGCGTCGCCGACATCTATCACGATGACAAATCCGATGGATCGGGGAAAGCGGGGGTCACGTTCCTTGCGACAACGGCCGTGGGACCGCACGGCATGAATGCCGGACCGTCGAATGCAGGCGGCTGGGAAAAGAGCGAGGCGCGCGCATGGCTGGCAAACGAGGTGCTTCCCTCGTTTCCTGACGACCTGGAAAAAGCCATCACGCCCGTTGAGAAGACGACGAACAACCTCGGCAACGCCGATGCCGAAAACCCAAGCGCATCCTTGAGCGCGACGGACGATGCGCTCTGGATTCCTTCCGCCGCTGAAATCTGGGGGCAGGACATCGTATGGTTCACCGACGACCAGGCTTGGTGCAACGATGTGCTCGCCGAGGAAGGCAGCCAGTATCGGCTCTTCGCGCAAGCGGGCATCAACGCAGGCGGCATCGTCGTGGACACCGACGATGCGCAGGCGTTCAGCCACGAGACCGGCCGCGACGCCTCGGCGCCGACCGAGCTGCTCGCACGCACGTTTCCCGACGGCGAGAAGCAATGCGATTGGTGGACGCGCAGCTCGCGTGCGAGCGACGACGTGTACTACGTCGGCGTTTACAAAGATGGATCGGCGAACCCCTATGGATTCCTCGGCAACTACGATGCCGGCATCGTGATCGGATTCTGCATCTGAGAACCTACGATGACATGCGCCTGGCTTACTGTCGCGATGTTGAACGACTGGATCGGCCGCTTTGACCGAACGTTTTGCAAGACTTCGACCAGACAATATGGAAACGCTAGCCTGCGGAGACGAACTGCTTGACCTGCACTCGGAACGATTCTGCGTTCGGGACGATCCTGCGCCACACGGTTCGTGCGGACAGCCATGGCGTAAGCCCAATCCGCCCGCATTGCCGATTTTGCAGAGCTTAGTGGGATTTTGAAAGTCGTTTTTCGAAATCGAGAGCCATTTTCGTTGCAAGAACAACAAAATACCCCTTCAAAAGACTTCGTCGCGGGATCAAATACCCCCTAACCTAGGAAAAACTGTCAGTTGGGCGAGGATCGGCTTCTATTTTTCGTAAAGCACTGATTTTTTGACAACGCATGCACGTTTTTCGATAACACGTGCGCATTTTCGATAACGCATGCGCGGTGTCCACGCATGCGGCACCGGTGTCGCATGCGACGCTGGAGCCGTGCTGAAAACCGCCAACGGATCGCGCGACGGTAACCAAGCCCTCATCACACTGATAAGCCTTTCTCACGACGGTTTCGCGCTGTTAGAACACCTATTGAGGCTCTAATCACTTTTTATCGCCTTAAAAAGTGATTAGAAACAGCTCCGACGCTCTAACAACTTTTTAGCGTCGCAAGATGCCGCTAAACGCATGCGGATCGTCCTCGCCACACAGAAGGAAGCGCCCGGCGCGTATGGGACGGCGCGGGCAAGAGCATGATGCGCACGCGATCCATTCCTACTTCGTCCGGCTTACGGACGCAAACGCACGCCGCACCGACGGGCCGATCTCGCGATACGAAAACACGTTCCCATACAGGCTCAGCGGAAGCGTGCAGAGAAACGAGATCGCCGCCGCAACGGCGAACCAGCCCGCACCGACGGGACCGAACGCCTCGAGGCCGAGCAAACACGCTGCGATCGGGCAGTTCGCCGCAGCGGTCATTCCCGCGACAAGCCCCACGACGGCACCGAATCCCGGATCGATGCCGAAAACGGCCCCGAGGAAGCACCCGCAGGTCGCGCCGATGCACATGGTCGGCATGATTTCCCCGCCCTTGAAGCCGAATGCGAGCAGGAACGCCGTGAACGCGAGCTTTCCCAAGAAGTACGGATCGGTCACACCGCCTGCGAACGCGGCGGTCACGTAATCCATGCCCGTACCCGAAAACACCCGCATGCCAGGCAGCGACAGCACCATCACGGCCGCGATCGTCCCGCCGATCACGAGGGGAAGCCACATGGGAACCGGCAACGCCGCCACAGCCGCGCGCCCCCGCACCACGATGAAGCAGAAGAACGCCCCCGCCGCAGTGCTGCCGAGCACGACCAGCAAGAATGCCGGAATCTGCGCAATCGCCGGCAGCGATCCCGCAACGACGGCCGATCCAAGGCCGGAAAACCCCACGAGCTTCGCGCATCCGTCGCCGGCGAACGCCGATGCGACGACGACGCCGAGCCCCCTGATGCCGCACGAATGGTTGCGCATGAGCTCGATCGAAAGCAGCGCCGAAGCGAGCGGCATGCCTAAAAGGACGCCGAGCGCACCGGCCATGCCGCACGATGCAAGCGTGACCAGCTGCTTCCTATCGACCCTGAACAGGCGGCGCATGATGGACGCCACCGCGGAGCTCATCTGCAGCGCGCCCGCCTCCTTGCCGACCGAGCCGCCGCAGAGGATGGTCATGCAGGTGCCGAGGAAAATGGCGGGCATGAGCGTCACGGGAAGCTCGTCGGGAACCGCCGTATCGCTCAATCTACGCATGCCTCCGAAGAATCCCCGGTCAACGTCGGATGAGTCCGATCGCTTCCCGGATGCGGCATGATAGCCCCAGAGGCGGGATTCCGAAGAAGGCATGCCCGGCACTGCGGGATTCGGCGTGGATGCCTCGCCTGCCGGCGTGCGCGCCTCCCCTGCCAAAGCGAACGCGACCGACGCTCTGCCGGACACCATGTCGTCAGACATCGATTCGCTCACGCCATGCCTGACACCCGGTTCTCCTACGGCGGCCGATCGATCGCCCGCATTCCCGTCAACCGTCATCTCGCACGCGTCGCGATCGGCGTTCGCCTCCCCTGCGCCGATCTCTCCCGCTCCCGCGGATTCACGCCTCAGCGATTCGATGGCCACGCCCGTCGCCATGCCGAACGGCACGTGCATGAGGCGATAGAACAGATAGGTTTCGAGCCCGACCAGGGGAAGCAGAACGGCAACGTTCTCCGTCTCAGAGAAAACCCAGCTCGATGCATCGACGGCGAAGGAAAACGCAAGCGCAAGGGCGGTGGAGGCGGCGACCGTCGCCGCAACGGCGCCGACGAATGCGGACGTCCTCCCCTTCATGCGTCTTCCCTCCTTCCCGCCCGCAGCCGCCGAAGGCACGCGGGCTCGTCCGTCCGAACAGCCGGCAGCGCGAACGCGACCAGCGACCGCAAAAGGCAAGCGGGCCCCGTCCCGTAAGACGAAGCCCGCCCAACGAACGCTCCCCGTGCTTTTCGAGAGCCGCCGCTTCGCCGTCGAGACGCCTAACCGGCGCGCTTCCCCAACGACTTCTCCGCCGCAACCGTGAACGCGTCCAAAAACGTACGGACTTCGTCCTCGGTCGTATCCCGGCATAGGCTCACACGGTAGGTATAGCGCCAATGCGTCACGGGGAACCCCGCGAGCCGCAACGTCAACGGATGCTTCACACGCCAGGTGCCTTCGGGCACGTCGGCACGGGACGTCGAGCAGGCCGTGCTTGCGGAGATGCAGATGCCCTGCTCGTCAAGCATTCTGATGACCTGGCTGTTGCTCGTGCCGGGAATCGAGAAGCTGACGATGTAGGGGCTGCCGTCGTCGCGCGCATTCATGCAGAGCCCGTCGAAGCGCTCGGCCAGCCCCTCGAGGATCATGCGCTTCAGAGCGGATACGCGCTTGAAGGACGCTTCCCGATCCGCGCAGGTGATTCGCGCCGCTTCGGCGAACCCGACGATCAGAGGGACAGCCTGCGTCCCCGAGCGGAGCCCGGATTCCTGACCGCCGCCGGCAGCCGTGGTGAACAGCGTCGTGCCCCGCCGCACGTACAGCGCGCCGATTCCCTTGGGACCTCCGATCTTATGGCTGCAAAACGACATCAGGTCGACCCCGAGATCGTCCACCTGCACATCAAGCTTGCCGAACGCCTGAACCGCATCCGTGTGCACGAGCGGATACGAGGCGGTCGCTGCGTCGGAATCGGCCCCGCGACATGCCATGGCATGTTCGCGGCACAGGGCGGCGACCTCCTTGATAGGGAACCGATACCCAAGCTCGCTCTGCACGCTCATGACGGTGACCAGGGCGACGTCGTCACGCTCCGAGAGCAGCCGTCCGAGCGTATCCAGATCGAGATCGCCCTTGACGGCATCAAGATGCTCCGTCCGCCAGCCGTCGCGGCGCAGGTTGCGCACCGTCTTCGTGACCGATGGGTGCTCCAAGGCCGACGTGATGACCGACCCTTTCCCTTTCATGCGCTCGAAAGCCAGACACGACCCCGTGATGGCGAGGTTGTTCGATTCCGTGCCGCCGGACGTGAAATACATCTCGTCGGGATGGGCGCCGATCAACTCGGCCAACGTCTCGCGGCTTTCCTCCATGAGTCGCTTGGCCTGCCGACCGACGCCGTGAATCGAGGACGGATTGCCGAACGTGCGCTCCATAGCATCGGCCATGACGGCGCACACGCGTGGGTAGGGCCTGGTCGTCGCTGCGTTATCAAGATATATGACGCGTTGGTCGCTCACGGCGCCCCCTTGCTGCCGCCCCTCCGCTTATTTGCCGCTCTTGACCGCGCGGTTGATCGCCCAGAAGGCGAGGCCTACGAGCGCGCCGCCGACGATATTGCCGAGCGTGGCGAAGCAGAGGTTAGTCATAACGCCGCCCAGAGTGACGAGGCCGGCATCGCCGATGCCCGTGGTGTTCAGGAGCAGGCCCATGGGCAGGAAGGACATGTTGGCGACGCAGTGCTCGAATCCTGCGGCGACGAAGGCGGAAATGGGCAGAAGGACGCCGAGCACCTTGTCAGCGACCGTGCGCGCGGAAAACGCGACCCAGACTGCCAGGCACACGAACACGTTGCACATGATGCCCTTGAAGAAGATGGTCGCCGGAGCGAGCGCGACCTTGCCCGCAGCCACGTTCACCATGGCCTCTCCGACTCCGCCGCCGCCGAGCGCAGGCGTGGCGGCGAGATAGATGAGCGCCACCGCGATCAGGGAACCGACCAGATTGCCGATCCAGACGATGACCCAGTTCTTGAGCAGCGGTCCGATGCCGATCTTCTTGTCGACGAGCGCGCAGACCATGAGCGAATTGCCGGTGAACAGCTCGACGCCGGTGCAGACGACGAGCACGAGGCCCAAGCAGAAGCAGATGCCGCCCACGATGCGCTGCGCGGCGAAGGGCATGGCCGGATCGCCGAGGAAGACGCAGAAGTACAGGCCGCCGAACGCGATGAAGGCGCCGGCGAGCATGGCCGAGATGAACATGCGACCCGGCAGTATCTTCGTTTTTCCGACTCCGATTCCCACGGCTTTCGCAAGCGTGGCGACCGGCGAAAGAGCATCGGGCTTCAACGTATCGAGTTCTTTGTTCTCCATGATTACTCCCCTAGAATCGAATGAATCGCTTACCTAGACTCACAAGCTCCCGCGAACATCGCGAAGTCGGCTCCGGCCGCAACCCAGTCGTATACGAACCGGACGGCCTTCATGACCTCGGGCGTCAGCGGGTTGAAGAACGAGGTGTCCTGCGGCTGGATCCCGACGAACAGAATCTCGTCGCAACACTCCTCGAGCTGCCCCAAAAGGAACGTGATGGGAAGGGAATGCGTGGTGATGAGGGCTTGCGTCGCAACCTCCTCGGGCGTGATGGCGCGCACCGACCCGGGCTCGAGCCCCATGTCGGCCGCATCCACGAGCACGAGACGCTTCGGATGCGCCCGACGGATCAGGACGAGGTCGTCCTCGGGCGTCTGCCCGCCGTCGATGACGCTCCACCCCTCGATGGGATTTTCCTCGCACAGCTGCGTGAGCATCGGGCCCGCGGCGTCGTCGCCGCGCAGGACGCTTCCGACGGTGAACAGGACCTGATTCCCCACGTTCACGAGACCACCTCCCTGACCATCACATAGACCGACGGCTCCTCGCGCACGATGCGAAGCTGCTCGAGGAAGAGCCCGATGTAGCGGGCGACCTCCTCATCCGCAGCCGATGCAAGCGGCTCGAGCGCATCGATCACGATGTCGACCTGCGCCTTGCCGAGCTCTATCTCGGAATGGCGCATGACCCCCTCGAGCTTGTAGCGCGCCTCTCCCTCCGGAAGCGCAGCGCAGATGCGCTCGAATATCTCGACCGGCATGCTCAACACGCACTCGAAGCAATCGATGACGCCGGTATGATGCCCGACCGAAAGCGTGTAGTACAGAACGTCCTTCGCGTCGTCGGGCACCGATTGCGCACTGTCCACGAACTTCCTTACCAGGCGATGGACTCGCACCGTCCGCGCCTGAGCATGCTCAGGCGCAAGGTCGGTCCCGTTGTTGCGCGCAAGGCTCATCCGATCACCTTTTTAAGCAGAAGCTCTTTGAGGTCGGCGTAAACTTCGGCGCGACGCGGGTCGTCGGTGCCGGCAATGAGGTCGTCGACCGAGGCGATCACGCTGCCGTTCGAAGACGAAAGCGCTTTCAGGAAATCATCGGCGAGGTCGTGACCCTGCAGATACCCGCTCATAAGACGTGCCTCATGCTCGATTTCCGTACGAAGGGCGTACGGGATGTCCGCATAGGCCAGGCGCGCAAGCTCGCCGGGAGCCTCGATGGTCTCCTTATGATGCAGTTTCTGGCCCAGCATGCCGAGCGTCATCGCGAAGCCGTAGATGGTCTGGGCCGGCGACGGCGGACACCCGGGGATATAGACATCGACCGGAAGGATCTGGTCGGTGCCGCCCCACACGCAGTAGTTGTCGTGGAAGATGCCGCCGGTGCAGCCGCAGGCGCCGTAGGACACGACGAGCTTCGGATCGGGAGCCCCTTCGTAGGCGCGCATGGCCGGCAGGCGCATGGCGCGCGTGACGGCGCCGGTGAATACCAGGATGTCCGCATGACGGGGACTCGGGGTGTTCTTGATGCCGAAGCGTTCGGCGTCGAAGACCGGCGTGATGGTCGCGAAGATCTCGATCTCGCACGCGTTGCATCCGCCGCAGTCGACGCGGTAGATGTAGACGGAGCGCTTGATGTCGTTGAGCAGCGCGGCCTTGGCCTTCTGTATGCTCTCGTCGAGCTCTATCCTGGTAGGAATGGCCTGCAGGCGCTCGGGCACCTGCTCGAGTACGGTATGCATGTCCTACCTCCCCTCTTCGATGCGCGAAACCGCCTGGGCCGCCTTGGCGTCCATGGTCCGCTTGCACGTAGGACACACCCTCAGCTTCGCCAGGGACGCGTCAAGTTCTTCTCCAGCTATGCCGGAAATGTTCTTCAACAGACCCTCCGCGTAGGCGACCTGCTTGCGCGGCGCGAACGGCTTGCCGCACGCCGCGCAGTGCTCGAGCAGATAGGTGCTGCTCTCCTCGAGGTCTTCCGCCGCCATGACCGCGAGCTCGAACTCGTTGCCGAGCTTGATCGCGTCGAAGGGGCAGACCTCTTCGCAACGGCCGCAGAAGATGCAGCGACCGTAGTTGATGTTCCACGCGATGGTGCCGGCGCTTTCGTCCACCGTCATCTGAATGGCGTTGGGCGGGCACGCCGATGCGCACGCGGCGCAGGCGATGCACTGCTTCTCGTCGTGCTCGGGCTTGCCGCGAAAGCCGTACGGCAGATCCATCGGCGCCGCCGGGTACTGGGTGGTCGCATTGCCCGTTTTCAGGGCGTTGATCAAGGTTTTCAGCATGGCCGTCTCCTTAGTCCTTCAACGGCGAATGAGCCCTGTCGCGGCAGTAGAACTCGAGATCGCTCTTGGTCAAGACCTTGGAGGTCTGCTTCTTCACATCCACCACGGTCACGCGGTCGGTGCAGGAATAGCAGGGATCGAGGCTGCCGACGATGAGCGCGGCATCCGAGACCGTGTTCCCCCTGAACATGCTGCGCAGGACGGGCCAGTTGCTGTAGGTGGCCGCTTTGGCACGCCAGCGGTAGCATTTCTGATTATCCCCGACCATGGCCCAGTGCACGTCCTCGCCGCGCGGCGCCTCGGTGACCGCCAAGCCGAACCGATGCGGCGTGTAGGTCCAATCCTCGGTGAGGATCGGACCTGACGGTGCGTTGGTGAGCAGCTCCTCGATCATATCGAGGCTGTCGAAGAACTCCCCGACGCGCACGAGCGTGCGGCTCTGGACATCGCATCCGGTCTGGAACTGGGGCTTCCAGTCTTTCAGATGCGTGTAGCCATCGAAAGGGTGATGGTGGCGCGCATCGCGGGCGAAGCCGCTGCCGCGGACCAGCGGGCCGACAGGGCTGTAGTCACGCGCGACCTTCGGGTCCAAGATGCCGATGCCCTTGGTGCGGGAATCGAAGTTCGGGGTGCCCAGAAGCTCCTCGACCAGGCTCTTGACCTCGGCACGCAGCTCATGGACGAGCTGCAGGGTGCCGACCTGCTCTTTCAAGATGTCGCGGCGGACGCCGCCGATGAGGTTCAAGCCGTAGGTCTTGCGGTGGCCGGTGATGCGTTCGGCCAGATCCATCGACTTCTCGCGCACACGGAAGAAATGGTTGAAGCCCGTGTCGAAGCCGCAGTAGTGGCACACGAGGCCGATGTTGAGCAGGTGCGAGTGCAGGCGTTCGACCTCGAGCACGATCGAGCGGATGTACTGGGCACGCAGAGGGACCTGGATGCCCTGGGCGTTCTCCACGGCCTCGGCGTACGCGACCGAATGGGCGCAGCCGCAGATGCCGCAGATGCGGTCGGCGAAGAACGTGACGGCGTCGTAGTTCAGGCGCTGCTCGGCGCACTTCTCCATGCCGCGATGCACGTAGAACAGGCGGTAGTCCGCATCCACGATGGTCTCGCCCTCGACGAACAGGCGGAAGTGGCCCGGCTCGTCGGACGTGATGTGCAGCGGCCCCATCGGAACGACCGTGGTCTCGCGATCTCCGGTCTCGCGCAGGAACTCGTAGGTTTCCATCTCCGATGCGAGCTTCGGACGATGGCGGTAGTCCATGCTGTCCTTGCGCAGCGGATACAGGCCTTCCGGCCAGTCGTCCGGCAGAACCAGGCGACGATTGTCGATGATGCCGATCGCGCGCAGCCCGAACATATCGTAGACCTCGCGCTCGCTCCATACCGCGGCGGGAACCCGCGGCGTGACGCTGGGGTATTCGCCCGGCTCGGGAGGAACCTCGACGCGCACGGTCAGGAAGCACCGATCCTCATCCTCCATGGACAGGATGTAGTACAGCGCATAATTGCCGTTGAGCGGGCGTTCGTCGTTGCCGACCATGACCGGCATCCAGCCGCCGCGATCGTAGTAGAGGAATTCCACCACGTCAGGCAGCATATCGAGCTTCACGGTCACGCAGAGCTGATCCTCGCCCTGCCAGCTCGCGTCGACAACCGATCCTGGAAAACGATTCCGCACGGCTTCGACGTGGGTCTCGCCGATACGGAGCTCCTTCTTGTTCTTCATGACCCCCTACCTTTCGACCTTCATGCCTGCGGAGGCGCCATCGGTCTGGCTGAACAGGATGTTCACGACGGGAGTCTCGTGCAGCGCCTCGGTGCTGGATTGCGTGACGATCCCCGTCGCATCCTCGACGCACTGCAGCATGGGCTGCGGGGCGGCGACGCCGAACCACAGAAGCGTGACGGCCAGAATGATTTCGGGAACCAGGGCGGCGACGCCGACGTCGCCCTTCTTGATGTGATCGGGAACTTTGCCGAAGACGGCTGCGGTGACGACGTGGGCGCAGGCGGCGACCACGATGGTGAGCGCGATCACGAAGATCGCGAGAACGATCCACCGCCCGTCCATGACGCCCGCCGTGATGCCCGTGATCTCAGACACGAACATCGCGAAGGGCGGGAAGCCGGCCAGGGCGAAGAAACCCATAGCCAGCAGCACGCCGGTCGCCGGCATGGCCTTGAGCACGCCGCTGATCTCGTTGAGGTCGCGCGTGCCGTACTTCATGAGCACGTTGCCGGACAGGCAGAACAGGAAGGACTTGGTCAGGCCATGGGTCACGCAGTGCAGCAGCGCAGCCGCGATACCGAGCGGGCCGCCGAAGCCTAGGAACAGGGCCACGATGCCGATGTTCTCGACGGAGTGGTAGGCCAGCTTGCGCTTGAGGTCGTCCTGAGAGAAGACCGACAGGGCCGCCATGGCGACCGACAGGATGCCGATGACCAGCATCACCATCTTCGGGAATGCGTCTCCCAAAGCCGCGCATGCGAGAATGTAGTAACGGATGATGAGCAGCATGGCGCACTTGAGCAGAACGCCGGACAGCAGGCCGGACACGGGGCTCGGCGCCTCGGAATGGGCATCGGGCAGCCAGGTATGCATCGGGAACAGGCCCGCCTTGGTGCCGAAGCCGATCGTCGCGAAGACGAACGCCAGCGCCACGGTCAGCGTGTCGAATCGGTCGGCATAGGGAAGGATCGCGGTCCAGTAGATGGCCTGGGTCGGATCGGGCAGGATGCTCGCGGCGTTCGCATAGATGAGCACGGTGCCGTACAGGCCGAACGCAACGCCCGAAGTGCAGACGATGGCGTACTTCCAGGCGGCTTCGAGCGAAGGCTTCACATCGTAGGCGCCCACCAGGAAGATGGTCGACAGCGTCGTGGCCTCGACGGCGATCCACATCATGAAGATGTTGTTGGACAGCGCCGCTACGAGCATCGTGAAGATGAACAGGCTGAAGAACAGGTAGAACTGCTTCACCTTGCGCGGCTCCATGGCGCCGCGCTGCACATCGTGCCTGATGTAGGGAATCGCATACAGGCCGGTCATGCAGCCGATGAATCCGATGAGGCCCACGAAGATGCAGGACAGCTGGTCGAGGCGGAACCACTCGCCCATGGCGGCGGCGGTCTCGCCCGAACCCACGACGCCCGCGATGGACACGAAGCTCAGAACCAGAACCGCGACGACATCGATGCCGTGCAGCGCCTCGTAGGCCGGGATGAGGCCTTCCTTCGAGGGAAGGATGGCGATGATGACGCCCGCGACGAGCGGCACGAGCATCAGGATGATCAATAGTTCACCAGTCATGGTCCTAACCTTTCAATTCAGTCAGGTCGTCGGCGTTCACCGTGTGGGCGACGCCGTACAGGCGGTATGCCAGGACCGAGAGGATAATCACCGCGAAGAACGCGTCGGTGGCGACGCCGATCTCGACGAGCGCCGGCGCATTGGACGCAAGCAGGGCGAGCGTCAGGTGCGAGCCGTTCTCCATAAGGCAGTAGCCGAAGATCTGCTTCACGACGTTACGTTGCGTGATGATGCAGGTCAGACCGATGAAGAAATGCGCAAGCGAAATGGCCAGCGCAGGCTTGACCTCGACGGCCGCCGGAAGGTCGATATTCTGGACCGCGATGAAGCAGATGGCGACCTCGACGGCGACCAGCACGATCGCCTTGGTTGCCGTGAGCTTCGGCTCGAGTTCGGACCCTGCATCGGCGATCTTCCGCGAGAGGAAGATGATGACGCTCGGCACCACGACGACCTTCGTGACGAAGGCCGTCACGGACCATTCGTACAGCTCGACCGACCCCGTCGTGACGGCGAGGGCCAGGAAGCAGCCGATGAGGACCAGGGACTGAACGATGTAGCCGTATGCCGCCTTGCGAGGCGCCTTTTCCAGCACGATCACGAGCGACGTGATGATGAGGAACGCGCCGAGGATGTTCACTATGGTAAATCCGTCCATGTTCCCCCTCCTAACCAAGCCACGCCGCAGCGATGAAGCTGGAGCAGACGGTCATGACCAACAGAACGACGAAGGCGACCACCATGGCCCGAGGCACGGGCTGGGCGGCGGCGACGGTCTCGGAAGGCTCGCCGAAAAGCACGGAGCCGATCCACTTGAGGAACCAGGCGAAGCAGCCCACGGTCTCGAGCAGGGCGATGACCACGATGACCATCAACGCAGGATGCCCGCTGTTCGCAGCGGTGATGAAGCCGCCGGCGAAGATGAGCGTCTTGCTGAAGAAGCCGTTCATGGGCGGGACGCCCGCGATGGCCAGCGCGGCGAACGCGAACGCGACGCCGAGCAGCGGCTGCTTCTTGAGCACGCCGCGCAGCTGCGGAAGCATGCGGGTGCCCAGCGTGTAGCTGAACGCACCTGCCGTCAGGAAGAACAGGGTCTTCGCGAAGGCGTGGTTGAAGATGTGGGCGATGCCGCCCTCGAGGGCGATGCCGCTGCCGAACGCGTAGAAGCCGAACGCCAGGAAGATGTACGACAGCTGGCTGATGGTCGAGAAGGCCAGAAGGCGCTTCATATCGGTCTGAGGCAGGTACATGATGAAGCTGAAGATGCAGGTGATGATCGCACCGATGACGATGACCCAACCCACGGCCTCGGGGATGGCGCCCGCGCTCATGAGCTCGCGGGCCAGCACCGCGACGCCGACCTTGACCATGGACGCGCCATGGAGATAGGCGGACACGGGCGTCGGCGCCTCCATGGCGGAGGGCAGCCACATGTAGAACGGCAGCTGCGCCGACTTCGCCCAGGCGGCGAAGATGACGCCGAGCAGGATGAAGGTCTTCCACCCTTCGCCCAGCTGAGCGATGTCGACGACCGAGAACGATCCGGTCTGCAGGAAGAGCGCGCCGGTCGCCACGTACAGGCCCAGAGAGCCGATATGGGTCAGGATGAGCGCCTTCATGGCGGACTTGCGCGCGGTCGGCGTGTCGTAGTAGCCGATCAGGGCCCAAGAGCATGCACCGGTGATCTCGAAGAACATCAGCTGGCCGATCAGCGTCGAGCTGAAGACCAGGCCCGCCATGGCGCCGATGAACACGGTGAAGAACGCATAGAAGCGGCGGCGGGGCTTATCGGGATGCTCGCGGTTGCCTTCGTTCAGGTAGCCGACCGAGTAGATCGAGATAAGCAGGCCGATGCTCACGAACGCGGTCGCAAGCATGACGCTGACCTTGTCGATGGTGAGCCCCATGATTTCGATGCCGCCGATGACGGCGAGCGTGACATGCGCGCTATCCGCGCCCGATGCGCCGAGACCGATCCACGTCATGATCGCGCACAGCGTGGAGATGCCGGCGGCCGCGATGCAGATGGCCTTCGCCGCAGGCCTCGGGCACACGACGATGGCAAGCGAGGCGACGAAGGGCACGAGTATGGAGGCGATTGCCAGCATGGCGAGATTACATACCATTCTCAAGCACCTCCCTTAGATTCCGAGGGCGCAGAAGACGAAGGCCAAGACGGCGATGCCGACGACGGCCCAGGTCTGCTTGCCCATGAACTTGAAGCGGACACGTGCGACGAGGTTTTCCACGACGAGGATCACGAGGAACACGACGGCCATCTTGACCAGGTACACGACCAGGCCGAGAGCCATGGCCGGCACCGTCATCTCGACGGCGCTGCCGAACGGCAGGAAAATCGCGAGGAACCAACTGACCACGAGAATCTGCTTCATGGTCATGGCGACCTTGATCATGCCCAGAGACGGGCCGGAGTACTCGGAAAGAGGTCCTTCCTGCAGCTCCTGCTCGGCTTCTGCCACGTCGTACGGAAGCTTGCCGAGCTCGATGTAGCAGGCGACGGCGAACGCGACGCCCGCGACGGTCACGCCGACGGGAGATGCGACCTGCAGAGATCCGATCATCTCTCCCATGGTGCCCACATTGGTGGTGCCGAGGATCATGGCGGTGGCGAACAGCGCCAGCATCATGGAAGGCTCCACCAGGATGCCCACGATGAGCTCGCGGATGCCGCCGATCGAGGCGTAGTTGCCCGAACGGTCGACGCCGGCCAGGCCGAAGAAGAAGCGCGGCAGGGCGAGCAGGTAGATGATCAGGATGATGTCGCCCAGCACCGGGATCGGACAGGCGCGGGTCGCCATCGGCATGCCCATGGCGAGCACGAAGCAGACGCCGACGTACAGGACGGGCATGTAGCGCGATACGAACGTCGAGCTTTCGGTGCGGACGTCGTCACGCTTGAACAGCTTGATGATGTCGTAGTAGTCCTGGAAGATCGAAGGGCCCTTGCGCGTATGGATCTTCGCGCGCAGCCAACGACCGATACCAGAGGTCAAAGGCGCAAGGAGCATCAGGAGCAACGCCTGGAGAATCGCAACGACGATACTCATTATGCGGCACCTCCCATCAAAGCGACGGTCGCGATGAGCAGAGCCACCAGAGCGACGACGATGTAGACGATATAGAGGCGGGAGTCGCCGGCCTCGATGCGCTGCGAGAGCTTCGCGATACGGTCGACGAACGCGGCGACGGGATCGACGAGGCGCTTGTCGCCCACCGTTTCCGCAACCTTGGCTCCGCCGACGAGCGATTCGAACGCTTTGACGAACTTCGGGGACGTGCCCACGAGCGCGCCGCGCGCGGCATACAGCGGGCCCATGACCCACTTGACCTCGGACGCGAATGTGGTCGCGATGACCGGCATGTCACCTTCGGATTTATATCCGCAGGCCCAGGGGTCGCGACGGACCGAAGAGCCGCCCTTCGCGAACATCGAGCGGATCCCCAAGGCCACGAACACGGCCGCGATCAGAAGAACGGCGACCAGCGGCGTGGAAATGACGCTGTCGGTGATGCCGTTGGTGACCGCAGCGCCGCTCGCGACCGCGACGGCGCTTCCGCCGAGAACGGATGCCGCGACGCCCTCGAGCACAGGCGCGCAGAGAGGTGCGCCCAGACCGAGGAAGATGCAGACGATGGATAGGATGACCATGGAAGCCGTCATGGAGGCGGGAACTTCCTTGGCCTTAAGCGCCGCGTCAGAACGGCCGACGCCCAGGAACGTGACGCCGTAGGCCTTGACGAAGCAGGTCACGGCAAGCGCGCCGGTAACGGCGAGCGCCACGGCCGCGAAGGCGGCGAAGGCCTTGATCATGGTTCCGCCCATGAAGGCCGCGCTGAACATGGCCTGATAGGTGAACCATTCGGACACGAAGCCGTTCAGCGGCGGAATGGCCGAGATGGCTAGGCTGCCGATAAGGAAGCACATGGCCGTGACGGGCATGGCGTGGATAAGCCCGCCCATCTTCTCCATGTTGCGCGTGCCCGTGGCATACAGCACGGAGCCGGCGCCCAGGAAGAGCAGGCCCTTGAACATCGCGTGGTTGAGCATGTGGTAGATGCCCGCCAGAAGCGCGAGGCCGGCAAGCGCGGGCTGGTCCATCGCGACGCCGACGAAGGCGAGGCCGACGCCCAGAAGGATGATGCCGATGTTCTCGACGGAGTGGTAGGCCAGAAGCTTCTTGATGTCATGCTCGCCCAGCGCGTAGACGACGCCGAGCACCGAGGAGACGGCGCCGACGACGAGGACCAGCAGGCCCCACCACAGCATGCAATCGGTGCCGGACAGCAGGTCGAGCCCGACCTTGATGATGCCGAAGACGCCGATCTTGATCATGCCGCCGGACATGAGCGCGGACACGTTGGAAGGTGCCGCGGGATGCGCCTGGGGCAGCCAGGAATGGAAGGGCACCATGCCGGCCTTGCAACCGAAGCCGAAGAACGCCAGCACGAACGCGAGAGACCCGAGAACAGGGCCGAAATCGTGGACGCGATAGGCGGCGAACTCGAAGCTGCCGGTCTGGGACGCCATGATGAAATACGAAATCATGATCATCAGGAAGCCTACATGCGCCATGACCAGGTACATGAAGCCGCCCTTGATGGACTGCTTCTTCTGCTCGACGACGACCAGGAAATACGAGGTCAACGACATGAGCTCGAAGAAGACCAGGAACCAGAACGCGTTATCGGCGACCACCAGCACGTTCATGGACGCGATGAAGAGGTTCATGAACAGGCCCATGGCCCCCAGGCCGTTTTCCTTGTACTCGTCGAAGTAGGAAAGGCCGTACAGGAACGCCGCGAACGCGAGGACGTTGATGATCGCCAGCAGAAGGCCGGCGATCGGATTGAGCAGCAGGGTGAAGTCGGCGAAGGAAAACGGCGTCGCGACGGACAGGCACGCCCCCTGGCCGATAACGCCTTGGAAGCCGGCGAGGACGGCGAGCAGCGCCGATCCCATGCCGAACAGGCACGCGACGACCTTGGCCGCATGGGCGCTCCTGCCCAGGAACAGGGCGAGGAAGCCGCCGATGACGGAGACCGCGATCGAGGCGAGCAGGATTGTCATACTCATCTTTGAGCCCCCATCCTCGTGAAGTCATGCGCGTACTGGTCGCTCGCTTCCGCGGCGACGGCGCGCTCCAGGCGCAACGTGGACGTGACCGCAGCCTCGTCGACGTAGCTCAGAGCGTTGGTCGCGCATGCCTTGACGCAATGAGGACCTTCGGGATCGAAGGAGCATAGGTCGCACTTGACGGCCCTAGTGGTGATGCCTTCCTCCCATTGCAGCATCTCGCCGCGGGAAGAGGGGAAGGTGGGCGTGTCGTACTTCATGCCGGCAACGCCCGCGAGAGAGGTGCCCGAAGGATGGATCGCACCGAACGGACAGACGACGGCGCACATCTTGCACCCGACGCACGTCTGCTCGTTGATGTGGATCGAACCGTTCTCGTTGGTGATTGCCCTGACGGGGCACACCTGCATGCAGGGAGCCCCGTCGCAATGATGGCAGGTGACCGCCGCCGACACATCCCTCGTCATGACCAGAGCCAGACGGGGGGCCGCTTGCAGCCCGGCCTTCTGATGGCCTTCGCTGCAAGCAGCCTGACACGTTCCACAGCCTATGCATCGATATGTATTTATAACGATGTAGCCATTCATGTCGTTCCTCTTTATGTCGTTACCGTCCCGGATCGGATCAGACCAGCGCTTCGGTAGGGGCGACATCCTGCGCAGAGGCCTCGCCTGCCAGCCAGTCCTTCATATCCGTGTAGAGCTTCTGCGCATAGCGCTCGGCCCAGACCTGGTCTTCGATCTGCTCGACCTGGCATGCGCTGTGCTTGTCCTCGGGTGTGCCGGACAGCGGGTCGGTCACATGCATCGTGAGCTGGTTGCACTTGCCGATCCACCACTGGTAGGTCATGTAGACGGCACCCTTGTTGATGCGCTCGTTGAGGTTGGCGCGGGTGATGACCTTGCCGCGGCGGGACTTCACGAACACGAGATCGTCCTGCGCGATGCCGCGGGCCTCGGCGTCTGCCGGGTTGATGTTGACGAAGCCGGGCTCGTCGGCGAGAAGCGAGAGGACCTTGCAGTTGCCCGTCATGGAACGGCAGCTGTAGTGGCCGACCTCGCGGACGGTGCAGAGGACCAGCGGATACTCGTCGTCAGGCAGCTCGGTGGGAACCACGAAGTCGGCGGCGAGCAGGCGGGCCTTGCCGTCGGGCTTGTTGAACTTTCCGCCCTTGAACAGGGTCGGGGTGCCCGGGCACTCCAGCGTCGGGATAGGCCACTGCGCGTGCCCCACACCTTCCATCTTCTCGTAGGTCGCACCGTAGAACGACGGGCAGGTCTCGCGGACTTCGTCCCAGATCTCCTTGGTGTTCTCGTAGTGCATCGGATAGCCCATGCGCGTGGAAAGCTCGCTGAAGATCTGCCAATCGTGCTTGCATTCGCCCTTCGGAGGAACGGCGGCCGTGAAGCGCTGGAACGTACGGTCGGAGGCGCTGAAGACGCCGTCGTGCTCGCCCCAGGAGGTGCCGGGGAAGACGACGTCGGCGTATGCCGTGGTCTGCGTCATGAAGATGTCCTGGCTGATCACGAAGTCGCAGTTCTGCAGGGTTTCCTTCATGTCGGCGGAATCGGGCTCGGTCTGCAGCGGGTCTTCGCCGAAGTTGTAGAACGCGTGGATCTTGCCCTCCTTCACGCCGTGGGGCAGATCGGTCAGCTTGAAGCCGGGCTCGAGGGAGAGCTTCTCCTCGGGAACGCCCCAGGACTTGGCGAACTTGGCGCGGATCGCAGGGTCGTCGACCTTCTGGTAGCCCGGATAGAGCGTGGGCCACATGCCCATGTCGCAGCTGCCCTGGACGTTGTTCTGGCCGCGGACGGGGGCGAGGCCGGCGCCATCGCGGCCGATCTGATTGGCGATGCAGGCGACGGCGGCGATCTGATGGACGGTCTTGACGCCCTGGCGCTGCTGGGTGACGCCCATGCCCCAGCCGATGATGGAGTTCGGGGAGGTGGCGTACATGCGGACGGCCTTGCGGAAGGTCTCGGGGTCGATGCCCGTGATGTCCTGGACGGATTCCGGCGTGTACTTCTTGATGGTTTCCCACCATTCGTCGTATCCCACGGTATGGGCTTCGATGAAGTCGCGGTCTTCCAGGCCCTCGTTGATGATGACGTTCGCGAAGGCGTTCATGAAGGCCAGGTTGCAGCCGTTCTTGATCGGCATGTAGATGTCGGCGATGCGGGCGGTCTCGATGAGGCGCGGGTCGGCGACGATGATCTTGGCGCCCTTCTCCTTCGCCTTGACGATGCGGCGGGCGACGATGGGATGGGAGGCGCTGGGATTGTAGCCGAACAGGAAGACGCAGTCGGCGTTTTCCATATTGGGAATCGAGACGCTCATGGCGCCGGAGCCAACGGCATCGATCAGGCCGATGACCGAGGGGCCATGGCAGGTGCGCGCGCAGTTGTCGATGTTATTGGTGCCCACGCATGCACGGGTGAACTTCTGCATCACGTAGTTGGCTTCGTTGCCAGGACCGCGCGAAGAGCCCGTCAGCATGATGGAATCGGGGCCGTACTTGGCCTTGATCTCCATAAGATGCTTGGCGGTGAAATCGAGTGCTTCGTCCCAGCTCACGCGCTCGAGCTCGGCGCCCTTGCGGCGACGGATCATCGGGTGCAGGATGCGGGGCGTCAGGATCTTGGTGTCGTTGATGAAGTCGTATCCGCTCATGCCCTTGAGGCACAGCTCGCCTTCATTGGTGACGCCGTTAAGGCCTTCGGCGCCAACGACCCGGCCGTTTTCGACCAGAAGGTTGAGCTTGCAGCCGGCTCCGCAATATGGACATACAGCCATATGCTTTTCCATGGTATTCCCCCTTTTAAACGAGCGCGTACACGGTGGAGTCCATCATGGACTCGTACGACTCTGCGGCAACGCGGCGGCGTTTGAGAGCCATATCCTTCAAATCGTCCTGATCGACGAGACGCAGGCCGTTGGTCGGGCATGCCCTCACGCACCGCGGACCTTCGGGCTCGTCGGCGCACAGATCGCATTTGATGACCTTCGCGACCATCTTGTCCGCGAGAATCAGATCGCCGAACATGACCGGCTCGAGACGCGAAACCACGTCGCATGCGCCATACGGGCATGCCATGACGCAGCTGCGGCAGCCGATGCAGCGTTCCATGCTCACCGCAACGCGATCGCCATCGTAGTACAGCGCGCCCTGAGGACAGGCGTTGACGCAGGGCGCGTCCACGCAGTGATGACAGGCGATGGGTGCAGACACCCGGATGGTTTCGACCAGATTCAGTCGCGGAACAGCAGCGTCCCCCGTTACGTCGTGCTTCTCGATGCAGGCCGCCATGCAGGTCTTGCAACCGATGCATAGCCTTGGATCCGCAACAACACATTTGCTGCTCATCTTTTCCCCCAATTTAGTCTTCGTGTAGCTTTCTTCCACCTCTTGAAGGGGCGTTTCGATTGCGCTTTCTTCCTTCACCTCCTTGATTTATTCATATTTGATATATCCCTAAAGACCCTTCATATAGTGAAAAGGACTTTTCAGCGAAATGAACCGTTTGTGAATATCTACCCATTACGGGTTTTTGTCAAAGCGACATTTGCGGACATTTTTCGAGGTATATTGACAATGTATTATTCTTAAAATAATATAATATATCACATTCGTGTTAATTATTTTACAGAATACGCTGTATTTGAAGATATGCGTACGTATCATATTTGTGATACAATATTGAAAAATATACCATTTTCACCTTGTTGTTTGCATTTTTGGAAGAACTAAAGTACAGCCATTTCGGAAAACCGATCGAAGGAGGATGCGCATGAGTCGGGATTCGGTCGTCCACGTCAGAATCGATGCGGACCAAAAGGAAGAGGCCGAAAAAATTTTCAAGAATCTGGGCACAAGCCTGTCGGAGGCGATCCGCATTTTCATAGCCGAATCCATCAAGCAGCACGGCCTCCCCTTCCGACCGACCTATAGCGCAGGCAAGGGGGCCATGGAAGCGCAAGGCATCCTCAAGGCATACGGAAGCGACATCCATCGCGAGGCGGAACGCGAATCATGGATCAGGTCATTGGGGGCGAAACATGAAACTTTTAATCGATGAGAGCATCATCCTGCGCTACCTGCTTGCCGACAATAAGCGCGGATACCACCGCGCGTGCGAGGCCATAGCGACGGGCGAAGCGTACACATATCCCGAAATCTACGCGCGCGTGGCCATCATCCTGCGCGACGTCTACGGCGTTCCCCGTTCACAGATCGGATACGCCCTGATCACCCTTATGAACGACATCACCCTGATCGAAGCGCCCATCGTGGAATACGCGACGCGCCTGTTCGGGTCGAGCCTGCTCGACTACGTGGACTGCCTGCTGATCGCCCGCAACGCGGTCATGAAGCAGAACGTCATGACCTACGACAAGCCCCTGCTCTCCCGGATGCTGGCGCTCTAGGAAAACCGGCGCCATCCGTGCAAACGTTGCGCCCGTAGAGTAGAGTATGCTGACTGCATTGAAATTACTGCAGCGCAGAATCTGTATGAAATAAAGGGGAGAGACGACGTCGTGAAAAACGAAGGATCGAATAACGCCTCGGGATTCGGCGTTTTCTCGAAAATCAAATTGATAGCGACGAGCCTGATTGTCGGTCTTGCTCTTGGAGCAACGGGAATTCTGCTCTTCAATGCCCACAACGTGGATGAAGAAAGTCAAGATCTCGAGGCTTCTGCGGTCTTCGAGCGAATCATCCAGCAGAATACGATGATCACGGCATCGCAGCGATATCAAATAGTCGATAAAGTGAGCGACGAAAATGAAATCCTCGGGTCCATTAAAGTTCCCTTCACGGAAAACAGCTTCTGGTATCGATTTGCCGGAACGATACAGGCCGGCGTCGATCTCGACAAGGCCGCATTTGATTCTGACGGCAAAAATATCACCGTTACACTACCGCTTCCCTATATTGTCTCGAATACACCGGACCGGGAGAAAATGGGAATACTCGAAGAGCATAACAACATCCTTAATCCCATCCACGTAGAAGATGTCGATGCATTCCAAAAGAAATGCATCGAAATGAGCCGAAAAGAAGCTATCGACGACGGTCTGCTCAAAGAGGCTCGCGTCAATGCGGAAAAGAACATAACCGGCATGTTCGTCGCAGCATTGGGAGATGAATACACTGTCTCGTTCAATTGGCAGGAAAATCCTAAGAACGCTTCGTAGACGACAGGAACGATAGATATGAAACACAAGTTCACAGCCATCATTGTTATCATCATCATTCTCATCGTCGCGTTCATCTACATCAACAACGGGATACTATCCTGGGAGTAGTCCGAACGCCGCACGAAAAGTCAGACAAGGCGCCGCCCCTCTGCAGAAGCAGGGGCAGCGCCTTGTTCTCTCTATAAGAAGCGACCGTCCGGAAGAAGCGGGGCTACTTCTCGGGATAGAACCCGGAGACCCCCTGGTTCAGATTGATCATGATGTTCTTGGTCTGCGTGTACGCCTGGAGGATCGACTTGTGCGTCTCGCGGCCGATGCCGGATTCCTTATAGCCGCCGAACGGAGCGCCCGCCGGAATCTGGTTGTAGGTATTCACCCACATGCGCCCGGTCTCCACGTTGCGGGCCACGCGCAGCGCACGGTCGATGTTCTTGGTCCAGACGCCGCCGCCCAGTCCGTAATCCGAGTCGTTCGCCATGGCGATGACCTCTTCCTCGGTCTTGAACTTCACGACCACCGCGACCGGCCCGAAGATTTCCTCGCGGGCGCAGCGCATGCCGTTGTTCGCGTCCACGATGAGCGTCGGCTTGAAGAAGGTCCCGTTCGCGCATTCCCCTTCCGTATAGGCCTCGCCGCCGCACAGGATCTGGGCGCCCTCTTCGCGGGCGATGTCGATATAGGCCTTGACCTTCTTGGCCTGAGCCGCGTTGACCTGAGCGCCGAGCTGCGTCTCGGGATCGAGGGGATCGCCGATCCTCACCTTATCGAACTGCTCGACGGCCGCCTCGACGAACCGATCGTAGATGCCCTCCTGCACGAACACGCGAGAACCGGCGCAGCATACCTGGCCCTGGTTGAACAGGATGCCCAGCTGCAGGCCGTCGATCGCCTGCTGAAGGTCGCAGTCGTCGAAGAAGATGTTCGCGCTCTTGCCGCCGAGCTCGAGCGTGGCGGGAATCAGCTTCTCGGCGGCGGCCTTCGCGACGGAGAGGCCGACCTCGGTGGAGCCGGTGAAGGCGAGCTTGCGGAAACCGCGATGATCGAGCATGTACTGTCCCGACTTCGAGCCGCGCCCGGTGATGACGTTGACGACGCCTGCGGGAAGCAGATCGCCGATGAGCTCGATCAGCACGAGCAGCGAAAGAGGCGTGGACGACGAGGACTTGATGACGACGCAGTCGCCGGCCGCGAGCGCGGGCGCGAGCTTCCAAGCGCTCATCAGGAACGGGAAGTTCCAGGGCACGATCTGCCCGACGACGCCGATGGGCTCGCGCAGGATCAGGCTCAGGAAGCCGCCGTCGAGCACGGAGGCCGATCCTTCTTCGGAGCGGAGGACGCCCGCGAAATACCGGAAATGATCGGCGCTGAACGGGACGTCGATGGCGCTCGTCTCGCGAATGGGCTTGCCGTTGTCGAGCGTTTCGACGCGGGCAAGGAGCTCGGCGTTCTCGTCGATGACATCGGCAATCTTCAGCAGGATGTTCGCGCGTTCGATAGGCTCGACCGCCTTCCATGCGGGAAACGCGGCCCACGCCGCCTTAACCGCGGCATCGACGTCTTCCTGCGTGGCATCGGCGCACGTGGCGAGCACCTCGCCGGTCGCAGGATTCTTCGTCTGGAACGTGCCTCCGTCGGATGCGGGCACGAACGCGCCGTTGATATACAGTCCATACGATTCTTTGAGTTCCATGGTCATCGGTATTCCTTCCGTTGTTCGTAGGTGACGAATCGGAGTGTATGGATAGAATGGTGCTATCAAAAGAACCAGATATTGAAAAAGAAATGGAACCAGTTGCATGATCACCTACGACCTGTCCGCACGCGGGCGCACATCGCTCTACGCGTTCCTCTACGAACGAATCCGCGACGACATCATCGCCGGCACGCTGGCCACAGGGGAAAAGCTCCCCTCCAAGCGTGCGCTCGCGCAGAACCTGGGCGTCGGCGTGAATACCATAGCCCTTGCATACGGCCAGCTCATTGCCGAAGGCTTCGTTCAAGCGCAAGAGAAGCGGGGGTACTTCGTGGCGGACGTGCGCGACATCGCCCCGGTCAGCTCGCACCGGCCCGAACGGCTTCCCATCGAAGAGGACGAACCCGGCTGCGTCATGGACTTCCGCGCCAATCGCCTGAACCTCGACAGTTTCCCCATCGATCTCTGGAATCGCTGCATGCGCAAGGCGATGCTGGACGGCGGGACGCGCCTCTATCAGACCGTTCCGTACGCGGGGTTGCCCGAGCTGCGCAATGCCATCGCCGAATACCTGCATCGGAGCCGCGGCATGCATGTGAGCCCCGCATGCATCGTTATCGGAGCCGGAACGGAATACCTGCTCATGAGGCTCTTCGCGCTGTTCGGCGACAATGTGGGCTTCGGCATCGAAAGCACGGGATTCAAGAAGCTCATCCTCGGAGCCTCGAAATTCCATGCGCGCGCCGTCATCGTGCCCCCGAAACCTTCCGACGACCTCTTCGACATAGGCGACGACCTCGATATGGATCGCCTGCGCGGAACCGATGCGCGGCTCATGTACGTTTCGCCCGCGAATCGCTTCCCTACGGGACGGGTGATGCCCGCCTCGACGCGTTCGGACGTCCTGCGCTGGGCTTATGAGAAACCGGGCCGCTACGTCGTCGAAGACGACTACGACAGCGAGTTCCGCTATGCAGGGCGGTTGACGCTCCCGCTTTTCGCCGAGGACGGGCGCGATCGCGTCATCTACCTCAACACGTTTTCGAAGACGATGGTGCCTTCGCTGCGCATCGGCTACATGGTGCTTCCGCCCGAACTGATGGATGCCTACCGCGACCAGCAGGGATTCTACTCGTGCACGGTATCGAGCTTCGAACAGTTCGCGCTCGCGGAATTCATCGATTCGGGCGCCTTCGAGCGGCATATGAACCGCATGCGCAACTTCTACCGCAAGAAAAGGAAGGCGCTGCTGAAGGCGCTTCGGGAAAGCCCGCTCGCACGCAGGTCGACGATCGAGGAGTACGCGGCGGGAACGCACTTCCTCCTCAGAGTGCGAACCGATCTCAAGCGAACGGACATCACGCAGGAGGGAGAGCAGCTCGGATTGAGGATATCGTTCTTCACCGACTACAGCATCTGCGATATCGACATGCCGGGACAGGTCACGCTCGTCGTCAACTACGCCGCCATCGACCCGGGCAGGATCGACGACGTCGTCGATCGGCTGTGCCAGGTGTTCGAGCTGTAGGAGCGCGCAGGATCCGGCGTATCCCATAGGCATTTCTTCATTTGTTGTTTTAACAACGTACCTCTGAGGAGCTTCGGCCCATAGTGGCCCACGACGCACGAAAGCATCCAGCCCGGCGCGGATGCAGGGAAGAAGGAAGAAAGAGGTATCTCATGAACGGCAGCGCCTATACCGGAGACATGCTGGTCGGCGAAATCATTCGCCGCGATCCCCGAAATATCGCCATCCTCGAAAGCGCCGGCATGGGCTGCGTAGGCTGCCCGGCATCGCAGAGCGAATCGCTCGATGACGCCTGCATGGTGCACGGCATGAACGCCGCCGAGGTGCTGGGCATGCTGAACGGGAGCAACGCATGAGCGCGACGTTGGGACCCATCCATTACCGCATGTACGGGAAAGCCCAGGCGGTCGACGCGCTCGCGCGGCGCATCGCCGCGTTTTCCGATGAGCAGGGCTGGACGGCTGGTGCCGAAGCGCGCCTGAATGCGCGGCATCCTCGCCTTGAGGGCGACTTGACCGGCCATATCGACGTGACCGACATCCATGGCAGCCTGAACGCGCTCGTCGGCAACGCCGAGGCGGCGCTCGCCTGCGCGTGCGAACCCGTCCCCGACCATGTGGAAGAGACTTTGGAATTCGTGAAGGAGCTGGGGACGGCAAGCGGACGCAGCTCGATCTTGCCCGACGTATCCCTGCAGGATGCGTGGGCGGCCGTCGATGCGCACTGGCTGGACGGCATGCCGTGCGATCGCTTCGTCACCCTGCACGGCAGCTCGCCTGAAACCATTTCCTGGACCATCCGGTTGGAGCCCCATCCAGCCGCCTGCTACGAGCAGGTCCGTCGCGCATGGATGGCCGGATTCCTGAGCGCCGCACGCATCGCGCTCGAGGCATCCGAAGATGGTTCCTACCGTATCGCCAAGGAGGCATAAGCCATGGCTGTGAATCTTGATGAATTCGAGAACCTGCCCGACACCGCCGGCATGGACATCATCGACGCGATGCTGGCCGAACACGACCGCATCCTGGAAGAGGCGGACGACTTCGAGCGCATGTGCCTCGCGCTCATGACGACCGATGCGTTCGACCTCGCCTCATATCTACGCAAAGTCAGGTTCATCCGCGCATATGCGGACGCTTCGCACCATAAGAAAGAAGAGGACGTCCTGTATTCCTACATGGTGGCCAACCTCGGCCGCATAGCAGAGAACCTCATCCAGCACGGCATGCTGGTCGAACACGACGCGGGACGCATGGCCACCTCGAAGATCGAGCAGGCCGCCCAGGACTACGCCGCCGACCCCACCGACGAGCATAAACTCGAGCTTCTTTCGTGGTCGATGGAGTACGTGCATCTGATCAGGCGTCACGTTCAGAAGGAAAACGACGTGGTGTATCCGTTCGCCCGCAGGAGCCTTTCGGCCGAGGTGCTCGCCGATCTGTCTTCCCAGGCGAACGCCTACGACCCTCAGGGATAGCCGGATGCGCGCGCAGATGCGCAGAAGGTGAGGCCCGATCGGGATGCGCTCGGGATGCGCTCGGAACGCACATGCTCCATACGTAGAAAGCAGGTCCAGAAGGCCTGCTTTCTACGTATATGCCCCGCATCCCCGAGCCGACTCCCGTTTCTTGGACACGAAAATGGGAGTCGGTTCACTCAGACGGGACGATTGCGCTTTCTGCCCCTCGGAGCGCTATGCCATACGGCGCTTCATTTCCGCTCCGACCAAGACGGCACCTGTGCTCAAGCTCGCAAGGATCACAAGAACGTACGGCAGCGTACCGTCGCCCGTGCGCGGCAGAGCCTTCGCCGCGGGCGCACTCGACGTCTTGGATATCGCAGCAGAGTCGCCGGCAGGCGTCGATGAGGCCGAGGGCTTCTGGGGCTTCGCCTGCTCCGTCGGATTCGCCGGGTTCGTCGGATTCGCCGGGTTCGTCGGCTGCTCCGGATCGGCAGGCTCGGGATACACGTTGGTGAACACCGCACCGACGGCATCGCCCTGGGCGCCCAGGTCGACAACCGTGGTCGTGCCGTCGACGGTCTTCGTCATGGACCGTTTCACCTGAAGCTTGCCTTGGCCGTCATCCGTCACTTCGTATGTCAGCGCATATGAGGATCCGTCGTAGGTGCAGGCGGCGCCACCCTTCGTTTCGGTGATCGTGTACGTATAGGTTCCCGGCAGGGTGAATTCGATATCGCCGAATTCGGAGCTGCCCGCGCCTTCGACCGTAATCGTCTTCGTATCGCCGTCGCTGCCCGCAGGCATGGGGAACGACGCATCGGTGCGTTTCAGCACGAACGAGAAGGTGTCGGGGCTCGAGGGCTTCGGGCCTTCTATCTTCTTCTCCACCGCAGGATCATGCGTGGTCGGCCGAGGAGCATAGGTGTTGGTGATAGTTCCTTCCACCGTGATGCCGCTGCCCTGGATGGACGCAGAATCCGTCGTGTAATGCGCGATGTCGCCCTCGGTCAGCGTGTAGGCGACGACATTGCCCGCATTCCCCTTGTACTTGGGAAGACCCCGGTACGACACCTCATACGTGCCGTCGCCCTTGTCCTTGACCTGCGGCGCGAAGGCGCTCAGGTCGATGCCCTTGTCGGACGTAAGCGTGAGCGCGGCCGCGAAGGCATCGGGGGTCGGGCGCAGTTTGCCCGCATCGTTGCCGTCGTTCCAAACCTTGGTCAGGAGCACGTCGGTTCCTGCGAAGGTCGCCGCATTGGTGGCAAGCGTCAATATGGAGTGATTGCCTTCGATATCGTAGTCAAGGACGGTATTGAACACGTCGCGCTTGCCATTGCAGGCGGAACCTACCGTGTCGTTCACCGCGTAGGACACGGCGACGTAGCCGCCCTCATTGGCCTCAAGGGGCCTGTTGGATTCCAGAAGCAGCATATCGGCCTCGGACGGATCGCCGACCTCGGTGTAATCGCCGGGCTGCGGAGCGTGGTTCACGTCATACGTTTTGCCGGCGTTCAGCTTGAGATACTTCACCGCATAGTTGGACGAGGCCGAAACCGAGGCAAGCTTGAGCGGCAATTCGGTCGAGCCCTCGGGCGTGAACGAATCCCCCAGGTTTGCGGCCTTGGACAGCAGCGGAACGAACAGCGATGTGGAAGAGGCCTCGACGCCGACGTTGTTCCTCACGGCAATGCGGACCGTAGCGGTATCGCCCTTCTGAAGAACGGCGGTGGTGGCCGGCTTGTTCGCCGGGTCGTACGCGAAATCGGTCACGTCGCCGGTCTGCCCGTCCTTCACGGAGAACGTCGAGACGGCGGCGATTTCGGATGCCTGATCGACGGTGATGCCGCGGCCTTCGGACAGAGACACCATCGTCTCGCCGGAGTTCACCTTGTCGCCGAACAACGCCGTGTACTTATCGGTGTTCCAGTTGCTGCGATCCCACTTCTCGCCCTTGATGACCGCACCGATGTCCTTGAAGTCCTTCGTGGTGAATCCCACGAAGTCGTTGATATGGTACACGCCCTTCGCAGCGAGCTTGTTGGTGCTGACCGTCATGCTCAGCTTCATGCTCTTGATGGAAAAATCGGGCTGGTACTGGCCGCGCGTTCCATCGCCGATGTCGATGGGGTATTTCCAGACCTTGACTTCGGTGCCGTTCTTGTCGAACGACCCTACGAATTCGGGATCGCCAAGCGTGCCTTCCGTGACGTTCAGATCGCTGTAGGAAAATCCCTCGGGCATGATGACGTAGAGGACAGGCTCCTGCAGAGGATTCCAATCCCAGTTGGCATCGTTGATGACGCCTTGGATCGTGAACGAGTCGCCGCCGTTGATCTGGGTCTTGCTGATGGAGCCCTGTCCGTTGAGCACCTCGGGCGCGCTCGACTTGCCGATGATGGCTTCCCCATCCCCCGGCGCATCTCCGGTCGTGTAGAGCTTGACCGTGGTCTTCACGTCGGCATCGGTCCCCTGCTTCCAGGATCCGTACACGCCGTTGGAGATGTAGCTCCAGCCGTAGTACTCATCGGTCACATGCTTGTTGGAGGGATTCCAGGTGTCGAGGATGTCCTGCATGGGCTTGATGCCGTCGTAGCCGCCGGGAATGGGTCCCAGATCGACTTTGATGGACGTGATGGACGTATTGATATCGAGCCCCAGCGCCGTATTGGTGATAAGCGCCGAAACGTTGGACTTCTTCAGGATGTTCGGATCGGCGGTGCCGCTCGTGCCGTCGGATGCGGTCCATGAGATGGCGCCATAGGCCATACCCTCTTTATAGGGAATGGTGACGCCGCGGATGATGGCCGTGTTGCCTTCATCGATGGTCATCTCGAGGGTCTTCGGCAAGGTAGGAGACGCAAGCTCATTCTTGATGAGATAGGCGCCCAGACGCGTATTGTACGTGTCGTGCTTCTTAAGCGCCCAGTTGGGCGCATAGTCGACGAGCGCATGGGTCGTGGTCTTCTCGGGAACCGCGCCGTCGATGACCGTGACCTTCATGGTCGCGCTCTGCGTGCCGGACGTCCTGTCGGCATTCGGCACGTCGTTCCAGATGGTCTTCTTGAAGTTCTTCAGCGTGACGTCGAAAGACGAGCCGTTGGGACGCGTGCTGTCGGAAGCGACTTTCAGATGGGGCTTGAAGGTCAGGCCGCCTGAATACGAGCCGGGCTCGTCCCACTCGATGGTGGCGACTTTGTTGTCGCCGTCTTCCACAGTGCTCACGACCGTGCCGTTCGTCTTGTAGAGGGCCGTCTCCTCGAGACCCACGAGCTCGACGTCTTTCGGATAGATGAGCTGAACCGTGGTCTTGCTGCCGGCTTCGGTAAGAGACGCGCCGCTGCCCGAGTTGGACGCCTCGATGGTGCCGGTCGTGCCGCCTTTGGAGATGACCTCGGTCGCCTGGTCCACCCAGAAGCCGTACTTCAGCTCGTCAGCGGGATTGATCGGATAGGAATGCGCATCGACACCGGACGTTTCGTCCGTGCTCAAGCTCACCTTGATGGCATCGGAAATGACCTGGGACGCATCCTGGTTTTCGTACGCATCGTCGATGCGGAAGCGGATTTCGGACTTGGTGTCCACGCGAACGAGGCCGCTCTTGGTCATGTATTTGAGATCGCCGTTCCGACTCTTTTCAGAACCTGCCTCGGGATACCCGTATGGAGAGGTTCCCGTGCCCGTCGGCGTCTTCAGGAGCTTGCTGAAGCTCGTGTTCGAAATATCGCCCTCGGTGAACGTTGCGCCGGGAAGGCCCGTGACATAGATGCCGTCGCCCAGGCGGACGTTGAGATACGTCGGGGAGAACTGCAGGCCGGACGGAACCTTGTAGCTCACATCGAGGGCGTAGGTGACACCGGCTTTAAGCGCGGGAACTTCGCCCGCCATCAGGTCGGCGACCTGCGTATGCGATTCGGCTTCCTCTATCGTGACGGAGTCGAACGCGAGGCCGGCGGTATCGTCGGCGTAGGCGACGTGCATGCCGGCGCACATGACGGCGACGAGCACGGCGGGGGCGAAAACGAGCGCCGCCATGGCTTTCTTCAATGAGCCCATATGAATTCTCCTGCTGCATTTCGCACGGGTGCCGGACGGCAAACGCGCAAGACCGATGGCACAGTTTCATGAATATGAAACCGTATTGTTGCAATGCCGCACTATAGACGATTGGTCACGGGATGTCAGCATATTTTCATGAACTGGACGTACGTGGTATAAAAATGGCGTACGAGAGACCGTGTTGCGCGAAGGTCTCTTTGAATTCCTCCTGAAAGAAGCCATTACGGCCGTATGCATCGAAAAAGACAGCATATCGTCCTTTCAGTCTATGCGAACTCGGTCCCTCGTCACTTGCCCCAGAATTTCTGCAGCAGCTCTTGGCGCGTGGCCACGCCCGCCTTCTTGAATATGTTGTGGGTATGCGACTTCACGGTCCCCAACACCAAGTTCAAATCGCTCGCGATGTTCTGATTGTCCTTGCCGTCTATGATGCCCCGCAGCACGTCGCGCTCTCGCGCCGTAAGGCCGTACTTTTCGCTGAACAGCGACATCGACAGGGCTACATAGCGTTCTTGATTGTCCGCCCGAGGCACGGGCGGCTCCACATGGCGCAGGTTCAACGCACCTGCAGCGTGACGGACCGCCACCGTTCCCAATGCTATGACCAGGATGTTCTCGGAGAAGTTACGTTCGGATATGTACAGGGGCAGCATGGAATCAAGCGCCGCCCGCGAAGGACACCATGCAAGTATGACGCTACAGAACGGGCATCGCGATGCTGACCGCGCTTCTGTTCGGCGGCAAGGACTACGCGAAAATCTCCTCGCCGGTGCCGGCCGTCGGATACGCGCTCGGCTGCATGGGCGTACCGATTCTTGCCAACATCTAACAGGCGACCGGCGGCTACAATAGCGTATAGCTGTTCTGCGCGGCCTGCGACGGGATTATCGCGCTGTGTCATCCTTGCGGCGCGCAATTCGAAGAAGCTGCCGCGGACGGAACGATGCGAGGAAGGATGCCCCCGCTACAACCGAACATCGGATAGGCTGAACGTCTTTAAAAGATCCAGATTGCCCCGTCACACCCCAATACGACGCAATCAATCGAGAGTCCGATTAGCCCGCCGTCACGGCGGCAGCTAACCGGATTTCTTTTACTTCGCTCGACAATCAGTCGGCGACATCAAGCGCCTCATGCAGCTCTCCCGGGATGAGCGTAATGAAGCGCTCGAGGAACCCCTCTACGCCCCAGGGACATCCGCCCTTCGCTCATTCGCTCGGAATTGTGCACGTCAGAAGCGCGAAATGACGTATCTGGAACGCAATGAGGTCCCCCGGCTCTTCTCCATAGCGCCGCATATACGAGTACGTGAAGTCATCGCGCGAAGTACGAAGCGTGGTCTCGGTAATGGAATTGCGATCTTCGCTTTCTGTGAGGAAGGCAAACACGGCAGCATTGCTCTCGACGAACGAAAACACCCTCCGATACGCCTCGCGCCATCCATACTCAGTCCCAAGCCCCCGCATAGTCCCACGCAAGTAATCGAGGACGAACCAGGTCGTTGCATCGTATTTGTCTGCAAAATGAGTGTAGAAGGTTTGCCTTGATACGCACGCGCGCTCGCAAATCTCTTTGACCGAAAGACTATCGAGCGGCTTTTCATGGGCCAAGGCCAGCAACGCTTCGAAGATGTCGCGTTTGGTACGGTTCTCAGGCACCATCGTAAAACCTCCAGAGTAACTTCCCCGCCCAAATACCCAAATCCACCGACATCAACCTGCATGTCGGGGCGACATGCGAGATATCGCAAAACCGAAGACTATCCCTCAGGGCAACATGCCTTCAAACCTGAATCCCCCGCTTTTTATTTTAAATCACGAGAGGCCTTAGCGAATCATCGGTCGCACCTGCTTGACATTATTCTTCAATTGTCAAGCAATGTGACACTTGGGAGGATCTGTCAATTCCCCGCCGACGCCATCAAGCAGTATCGTCTGCCTTGCAGAGGTTCATTCACAATACAGCAAGGGGGAATCCAATGGGCGAACATATCGAGTTGACGCGTCGTAACTTTCTAAAGAGCGGTGCTTTGTTCGGGGCGTCCGTCATGGGCGCGGCCGCAATCGGAGGATGCGCACGAACGAAAGAGCGGAGCGAGAGCGAGGCATCGAACGATTCGCTCCCAACCAACGCCTCCGACGCATCGACCAAAAAATTCGACTACGATGCCTTGACGGGCAAAAGCGACGCCGCCGGAGAAACGTACGAGTTCCAACACTTAGGCACGCCATGCACGATTAACGGACTAGAAATCAAGAACCGGATCGTGAAATCCGCCTCCTCCGGCGCCGAAGCCCCCTTCGACGTTGAAGCAAATGAATACACGCCGCAGGCCATAGAGTTCTATCGCAACCTTGCAAAGGGGGGCGTAGGCCTCATTATTCACGATACGATTGCGTTCAAGAGCCACACCCCTTCTTCGGCATCGTTCCTAAGCGAAGACGACATCCCCCTCCATACGCCATACATCGACGCGGTGCATGAAGAAGGGGTGCCCATATTCTTGCAACTCTTCTCGTCGGATAACGCCGATGACGAACGCTATACCGGAGTACCGGCCCACCCCCACGGGTCTTCATCCTACGCGCAGAAGGGTGCCGACCAGGGTATGAACGGACTTTCGCCAACGCCCTGGACCACCGAGGAGGTTGAAGAGCAGATCGAAGAATGGGCGAACGCCGCATACCGGGCCAAACTCGCAGGGTTCGACGGTATAGAAGTAAATGTGGGGTCGAACCATATCGGAGCTAATTTCATCTCTCGATATTGGAATCGCGAGCGTACCGATAAGTACGGTTCGCAAGATATCGAGAGCCTCGGCCGCTTCGCCACAGATATCCTGGACAAAGCCCGCAAGCTCTGCGGAGAGGACTACCCGATCGGAGTTCTCATGAACGGGCATGAATGGGATGTCTTCCGCGTAGGCAACAATGAACGCTGCAATAGCATCGAATTGCAATGCGAGCTTGCGAAGCTTTTCGTGCAGCATGGCGCGGATTTCATTCACGTGCGCTCGGCCGCATGGGGATCCCATATGCTCGACATCATGCCCGACGTCGCCTTCATGCACGGAGAGCCCGACACGGGATACGGCCATCCCTTGGAAATCGACAAGAACTGGCCGGACTTCATCCAAGACTATCGAGGAGCTGGCGCGTTCATCAACACGGCCGCAACCATCAAGTCCGCCGTAGACGTTCCGGTCATCACAACGGGCATGATGGACGTCCGACTTATCCCCGATGTAATCGACAACGCAATCGGAGACGGAAAGATAGACTTCATCGGCATGACAAGACGTCTGTTCGCAGACCCCGATTACGCAAACAAAGCATTGGACGGCAAGCTTGCAGAAATTCGTCCCTGCGCAAACTGCCTTTCCTGCTGGCATGATTACTGCCGCGTGAACGCAGGACTTGTCCGGGCGGGCGGAGAGGACATGCCCGAAGGCTATGCAATCGAAACCGCAGGCACACGGAAGCGTGTCTTGATTGCAGGAGGAGGTCCCGCAGGCCTCGAGGCCGCGCACGTAGCGGCAGAGCGAGGACATGAAGTCTATATCTACGAGAAAGATTCCCAGTGGGGCGGACTGGCCCTTACCGCAATCGCCTATAAAGGAAAGAACGAGAAGATTCAAGACCACATAGACTGGCTGGTACGTCAATGCGAGCAGAATGGCGTGACCATGGAGCTCGGAACCGAAGTAGGTCAGGATGTTATAGCGAAGATCAATCCCGACGTGCTCATCGATGCGACGGGCGGAAAAGAGACCGTGCCCACCATTGACGGAATTAACGGCAACAATGTAGTAATTCTCTCTCCCGATGCGGCGCCTCAAGGAAGTAACATTGTTATCATCGGAGGACAAATCGAAGGAATCGAGGCGGCCATCTTCTTCTGCAAGATGGGTAAGAATGTGACCGTACTCGACGAGGGTCCCGATAGTGATTTGGGAAAAGGCATTCCAGGCGAGCTCCTACCGAAATATCTTTGCTGGTGCCAAACGCACGGCGTCAAAACGCTCTCCAACGTCTCCCTCGAACAGATTAACTCCGATGGCGTTGATTTGATGTTCGATTACGGCCTGAAGCAGACTATCCCGTGCGACAGCGTCTTCGTGGCACTACCCCGCTCGGCCAATCCTGAAATCCTTCAGCAGTTCGGCGACAGCGTTTCCGAAGCCTACGCCATCGGAAACGCCAGTGAGTACGGGCTAATCCGGGAAGCCGTACGTGACGGCAACTTGCTCGCGCGACATCTTTAGGGCCCGTCCGCAGAATTGCAATCGAGGCATGAACGCGTCTTCCCGCATCCTCTCCTGCGAAGGGGGGCGCTCATGCGGATACTTCGCCCACCAGACTAGAACATCCGCACATGTTTTCGCCACTCCGCAATGTACTGAAAACGATAGGAGCTCGGTATCGCACCACCGCAGCGATAGTTCACCGGGCTTCTATCGTTTGATTGCCAGTCAGAATGCCACTGCTCCAAAACCTTTGGGGCAAAATCCCTTCTGCAGAGGGATGGGCATTTCTGAACCGGAAGACACTAAAGCCTCAAGATAGTCCTGGTCAATGGTTATTTTTCTCTCCCCAGAAAGCAGATATTCACTTAGGGAGGACTCTTTCTTCAGACGCAAGGCATCCTGTTACGACATCCTACGACGTGCAATGAGGGCTACGGAGCCAGCAGCGAGCACGGTAAGCAGAGCAGCTAGAGGAGCCGCCACACCGTCGCCTGTCTTCGGCAGAGAGCCGGACGATCCTGTCTTGCCCTTGGTCGTATCGGTTGTTCCGCCGCCGGGGGCGGGGGCCTTAGGCCTCCCGTCCTTGGTGTTGGTCACGGTGAAGCCGGCCTTGGCGTCGCCGGCCACCTCGGAGGAGAGCCCTCCACGGCGTCCTCGGCCACGGTGTAGGCGATCCGCCTGCTGCCCTCGAAGGCGGGAAGCCCGTCGAAGGAGCCCTTCCAGCCGTTGCCGGCGTTGAGCTTGAGCGACTTGCCGGTGTCCTCGCCGTCGGCGAGCAGGCGCACGGTGACCTCGGAGCCCTTGGGCCCGACCCATTTCTTCTCGACCGGGACGTCGACGGTCGCGGGCGTATGCGTGTTCGTGACCGTGTAGCCCGCCGTCGCGTCGCCGGCCACGGCTGAGATATACCCGAGCGGAACTGGATCTTCCTCTACCGTATAGGCGATATCGTTGCCCGATGCATCCTTCTGGTCAAGACCCGTGAAGGAACCCTTCCACGAGCCGGCCGAATCGAGCGTCACTATCTTGCTAGTGGGCGCACCGTCAGCGAACAGCCTGATCTTGACCGAGGAAGGGCGGATCCCGTCTTGATCGCCGTTGTCGTTCCATGTCTTCTCGACCGCAACGTCGACTGTGGACGGAGCGATCTTGTCGACAAACGTCTTCGTCACGCTTTTGGTCGTGAGAGGAAAGTCGGTGTCGATAACCGCTTGGTCGTCAGCCGCAAGATACCCCGATGGCGGAGTGGTCTCTTTAATGACGTAGCTATCGCGCAGAAGGCCTGACAGACTCGCCTCGCCGGAAGCGTTCGTGGTCACCTGGCCGACAACCATGCCAGTGCGGGTGCGGACGATATCGAACGCCGCACCGGCAAGAGGAACGCCCATATCGTCGGTCTTCTTGATATTGATCGTGTAGTTATATCCTTTTCCGATGCCGCCAGCAGTCGGCAGAAGATAGTAGGCCTTGCTTTCCTTGCTTACGCCGTTGTCGGTAAGAGTCCCTTTGTTCTCGAACTTATCGCTAGGAAGAGGCGTGCAGGAGATCTTGGTCTGGAATCGCACCAGCAACCCCTTGGAAGCGGGGATATGACCCAATCCGAGCTTGAATGTCGTGCCGGTGAAAATGAACTGAGGGAGATACTGGCTGGTGACGTTGGTCTGACCGACAGGTTTATAGCTCGTGCCTTGAATCTGCCAGGTTCCTTCGAACACTTCAAGCGTGCCAGGAATGATAGGCACGCCGGGAGTCAGGAGCGTGTCGTCGAGCACGGCATCCGTATATTCCTTGTCGTCCTGATTGATCTTGATCTGCCAGACGCCCTTGGTGGTATCGAAGGCGTTCGCCCAGCCAGACTTGATGATGGGCAAGGCCGTTTCAACATGCACCATGTAGTTGACGGAACCGGCCGGAACCGTCTCGCCGCTTACTACAGGATTCACCGGAAGAACGCCGGAGTGGGTGTGAACGTCATTGCCAATCTGAGCATTCACCGAGAAGTCGCCCGAGATGTCGGACTTGCCTTCCGCATAGCTCGTGTAGGTGAGGATGTACTTCGTGTTGGTGGGATCGGTCTTGCCTCTGGCGATGATGTTGTCGCCGTCTTTGATCACGAAGTCGGTCGGAGCAGCGCCCCTGAACCCGGCCGGCAGCTCTATAGTGGTGGCATCCCCCTCATGCACCGTGTGGTTGGGAAGAACGTAGCGAAGTGGATCTTGAACGCCTGCCAAGGACCGACGTTCACCGGCGTGGTGCCGGTGAAGGTAGTCACGTGGGCATTCGTGACGACATTCGGAAGCTCGACGCCAGGAGACCCCAGGGACGCGACTTGGGCGATATCCGAGATCATAGAATCGGCGGCATCCGCCTGGTCGGTGGCTTCGCCAGCCGCCTCGTCTTCGTCTGCAAGCTGCCCATCCTCATCGGCAGGCGCTTCAAGACCGACATGTTCCTGATCGTCCGCATCGTTTTCCTCGGGAGAGTTCAGACCCTCCGCCGCCTTTGCAGACGTCATGTCGTCGCTATCCTGCGCGAAGGCCTGCAGAGCCCCCGTCGGCATGCAGATGCTGAACGCCAGCATCGCAGCGCATGAGATAGCATAGGTTCCTCTTCATGCGTTTTCCTCCTACCCTTGCAAGTCCTAGAATCCACCGAAGGCGCATTCGTACGGCGGTCGATCCGCCGTTGCCCTTCTTTACACGTCAAGTCACGCGATTTTGACCGTACAGTCTACAGGATAATACACTAAAAGCGCTGGAAAATGCCCGTAAATGCGGGTTTTGTCGGATGAGGGAACGATTCGGGGCGATATGCAGCTCGAACCCTTCCCTACGCAACGAACGATAGGCATCGTCGGCTAGAATGAGCATCGCCTTGAAAACGACTGCACCATGAGCGATCCTCAAACGCATCTCGATCCGAATCCAGAGGGAGACCATGATAGACCGGGGAAGCAACATACCCGTCCATACGGTGAAAACCGCCTTTGGATCTTCGCTGGGATACGGAATCGTATGCGGTCTGATGTTCCCCCTGATGGTTTCCAGCACGTTCCTGCAGGAGATGAGCCTGGCCCACGGCGCGGGCCATTCATTCGGCGCTCTGTTCTTCGCCATGTATATCCTGACCATGATCCTGACGGCGCTCGACTGCCTCTTCCGTCGGAAGCAGATGCGCCAAGCGCGCATGCGGTCTGCCTTCGCGTGCGTATTCATCGGGAACGTCCTGCTGCTGCTCCATAATCTGGGATTCATCGATAACGGCTGGATCTACGCCATCGCATCGGCAAGCTGCATCGGATACGGCCTTGCCACGGCCGAGCTCGGCTGGCTCGCCCGCATAGCCATGCAGCAGGAAGATGCCGAAGGAAGCTTCTCCATCCTTAGCATCGTGCCGGCGGCCTTCCTGATAGGCGGTTTGATGACGGCCTTCATCTTCTGGGCGGAATGGCCCTTCGAGCTGATCTTCGCCCTCGTCTCGACCGTCATAGCGGCTGCGCCCCTTATAAAGGCCCAACCTCTAGAAAAGGAGGGGCGACGCATCGGGATATCGAGCGCGGGGGCGACCGACTTCATGAAAGCCGTCTCGTACCTAGGGGTGTTCGCCTTCACGTTCGGAGCGGTCAGCCAAGTGGCGAACGTCACGGACGGCACGTCGCCTTCGATCGAATTCCAAGCCGTTGCCGGCATCGTCATAGCTGCGCTGGCCATGGCCGTCGTCGGGCATATCCGCCGCCGCACCCCTTCCCTATCGAACCTGTACGGAATGCTGTTCCCGATCGTCGCGCTTTCGCTGATCGCCTTGCCGTTCACGGCATCGGCCGCGCGTGCCGTCGCGGTGACCCTCGTGTTCATCGCCTTCTATCTGTCCGGAATGAATGCGCGCGTCATCATCGTGCGCCTGAGCCAGCGCGACAATGTATCGCTGTGGGTGTACCTCAGCGTGGCCTTGAGCATAAACGGCCTGCTCATCCTTGCGGGAGTGGCGTTCGGGGCCTTCGCGATCGACCGCGAAGATCCTGCCATCGGCCTTACCCTCATCTCGCTTATCTCGCTTTTCATTCTTGCGTTGAACCCCATCTTGTCATCCTTCCTGGAGAGAAGCGGAAAGGGCGATACCCCCTTCGGTCACGCGAGCGCTTCCCATGATTCCGAGGCACACGCCTCGCCGATGGGTCAGGCCATCGCGGGCGCGCAAGAGCCCGAGGATGCTTCCCTCATCGCCGCGTTCATACGCGAGCATTCGCTGACGACACGGGAAAGCGAAGTGCTCATGCTCTTGCGGCAAGGACGGACGCGCACTTACATTGCCGCGGAGCTTGGTCTCTCGCCCAATACCGTCAAGGGGTACATCCATTCCCTCTATCAAAAATCCGAAGCGCACGACAAGCAGGACCTGCTCGATCGCATCGAGCAGTATTCCGAAGAAAAACGCAGGTCGTAGCATACTCCCTCCAAAAAGGAGGATGGCCGTTCCTTTCAGCCCCCACCGCGGCGCGCGCCGTAAACAACCCATTTTGGTGCTAGCGGGCGAATCCCTTTCCAAACACACTGGCCATGACCCCGGGTTAAGGGAATCCGGAAACCGTCAGCAGAGGAAAGGGAGGATGCTTCATGAAACGCAGCATGGGAAAGAGGGTGCAAGGTCGCGCACCCGAAGGGACTCAAACGATCAAGGAGGCCGAATCCGTGCGGCAAGAACACGTCGCACGTTCGGCCGACCTCGAAGAATCACGCGAGAAGATGACTCAGCAACGCGATCTTTCGCGGCGCACATTCCTGCTCGGCTTGGGCGCGACGGCGGCGGTCGCAAGCTACGGGCTCGCAGGCTGTGCGCCGAAATCGGAAAGCGCCGCGCCGAGCGACGGCATGCAGGGCGATGATTCCTCGCCGACAGCGAAGGGCGACGCCCCCGACACCGTTCAAGCGGTTGCCGAAACGCCTGCGAAGAACACCGAGACAAAATCCGCCGACCTCGTCGTCATCGGCAGCGGCATAGCAGGCATGAGCGCAGCCGTGGAAGCATCGCGCGCGGGCGCGACGGTTGTCGTGCTGGAAAAGACCGCCATCACTGGCGGCGACTCGTCTATCTGCAGCGGCAACTTCTACTGCTGCGAGTCCAAGACGCAGGACGAGCTCGGCTACACCGATTACGGCACGCCTGAGGATATCGCCCAGTTCTTCTTCGCGCAATCCGACGAAGATGCCAATATGGATATCTGCCGGCTGGTAGCCGAAAACGGCGGCGCCGCCCTGGACTGGCTCGTCGATATGGGCTGCGAATTCGATAAAAAGCCCGGCGACAACGTATCGGACCGGTCCATGCTGTCGAAGACCGGCGGCAAAGGCATCGTCGATGTGCTCGTGTCCGAAGCGGAGAAGAACGGCGCCGAGCTCATGATGGAAACCCGGGCCATTGGGCTGAAGACGGACGCAGGACGCGTGACCGGCGTCATCGCACGTCAAGGCACCACCGAATATGACATCTCGGCGCGATCCGTGGTGATCGCCTCCGGCGGGTTCGATGGGCAGGACTGGTCGAAGGAGCTCTACGCTCCCGGAGCCGTCGGCTGGCACACCTTCTCCAGCCCCGGCAACACCGGAGACGGAATAGAGCTCGCGAAGGAAGCCGACGCCCTCATCCTGTTGAAGGGCGGTCTCTCGCAGATTCATCTCGTCGGGAAGAAGCCGCTCGCCCTGAATGACGAAGTCTCGAAGCTGCGCATGATCAATACGGGGATCTTCGTGACGGATCTGGCGTATCGATGCGCCAATGAATCGATGACCAGCCAGTTCGACTACTTCATCCCCTTCGTCGAAAGCGGACGAAAGCAGTTCGCAATCATCTGCGACTCGAATCAGCCCGAAACGCGACTCGAGCTTCTCAAGCAGGGCATCGAGAAGGGCGTCGTCGATACGGCCGACACGATCGAGGAGCTGGCGGTTGCGGCCGACTTGCCGAGCTATCCCCTCGCCAAGACCGTGGAAGCCTACAATGCGCTCTGCGATGCCGAGGAAGATACCGCGTTCCATAAGAAGCCGGAGGATCTGCAGCGCGTCGAGCAGGCGCCGTTCTTCGCCGTGCAGATCACGCCGAACACGAACGACTCCTTCGGCCAGCTTGCCATCAGCACGAAGGCCGAGGTTCTGAACGGGCAGCGCCAGCCTATCGCCGGCCTCTACGCCGCAGGAACGATCGCGAATGCCGAGCTGTTTTACCTGCGCTATGCGGTAAGCGGGGCGTCGCTTTGCATGGGCACCGTCACGGGACGCATCGCCGCGCAATCGGCGCTTGCGGATGCCTGATGCGTGATCCGGCCTGATTCCGACTAACCGAATAGAAAGCTGCCATCTCGCCGGCATTTCAGGGTATTGCATAGCCTGGAATGCCGGTTTTGCGCTGCTGGAGGTTCAAGGGGGCAGGCAGGTCATGTTTGACAGCGACCTCACGGAGTCGCACGGCATTGGGACGAAGAGACCCAACCAGGCCGTAAGCAGAAAACCTGAAGAGCGAGACGGTGATGCAAGAGTCTCGCAAAGCGGCCAAGCTGCAATCCCGCCCGCAAGCGAGTCGGTCTCCTGAGGAAAATGGTTTCGGCGGCCAAACAAAAACCCCGACCCGTTTTTCGCGGATCAGGGTATGAGTTTTGGTCGCGGGGGCTGGATTTGAACCAACGACCTCCGGGGTCTGCACCTCTTTTTAATGAAACAGTGAGATACAGCCGAGCAATCGTTGCTATCGTGCGGTAACTGTCCCGTTATCCTTCCCTAAAGATACTTGAAGTTACCGGCATATCCTCATGAAAGGTAGGGAATAAGGTAGGGACTACTTTTCCTCCCTACGCCGTGCTCGGGCTGCCTCGTACAGCGTTGTGAGGTCTGACAGGTCTGAGTATGCCTGAGCGTTCACATCGACCGAGTGGCCGAGCGTTCGAGCACGCAGTAGCGCGTCTACGTCCGTGCGGTACATGGTGTTGAGGGTGG
>ERZ773051.192-NODE-192-length-48876-cov-9.446447_pt1 | contig 48876 bp, 59 predicted proteins | sample MGYA00580631_ERZ773051 | MGnify/ENA primary metagenome ERZ773051 (study PRJEB29015, sample SAMEA2738137) | human oral metagenome | biome: human oral; feature: human-associated habitat; material: saliva | place: China | collected 2204 ... | reverse complement strand
CCTTTGAAGCTACTGATACTGATTTGGTACGCACAGGCTTTGAGCACCTCTATGAGGTGTATGAAAAGATAGATCCAAAAGGAGCACGTCTTCTAGAAGAGTCAGAACCATATGTACTAACCTACCTAGACTTTCCAAAAGAACATGCTCATTGGATACGTACAAACAATCTCTGTGAAAGACTTAACAAAGAGATAAAGAAGCGCACACGCATCGTTGGAGTATTTCCCTTAAAACAAGCAATGCTTCGCCTTGTAGGGGCTGTATGTATCAATCAAAACGAAGAGTGGTTTGTAGCAACGCACTTCATGGACAAACGCTCTCTTCTCTTCGAAGAGTGCCCTAAGAAAGAGCAATGTACACAAGAGACTATCGACCATCTCTTACAAGTAATTGATAGTGACTTTAAGGTTTGTAAAGAGGTGGCATAATGTAGGTTAGAAGGTAGTAAGGAAATAGCCTTACACCACTTTTTGAGACGTGACTCTGCTTTCCGGGAAAACAGAGGGCTTCTCGAATAAAACGATTCTTCATATCAAAACTTTATATGGGAGTTTTGGCGATAACAAGATTTTTGGAAGAAATGCAGTTATGGAACTTCTCGGCTTAAAGAGCTCGGGAGCATCCAAGTTAATTTCCAATTTGATGCAGGCGGATATTATTGAGTCTGTATCAGGTTATGGAAAAGGAAAATATAGATTCAAAATTTAATCAAATGGCTTTCAGCGATCCCTCTTTTTCAAAGCCTTCGATGCATGCTCTTGTAGTTGCCGATGGTTGGAATGGCTATGCGCGATATGTCAATGTAGGATATACAAAATATACTTACAATGACAGTGTCTTTTTTTCCAGATGAGATAGGGGGTCTGTTTGTATGTCTGTCTTAATAAAGAGAAAAGGTTTTATCATTTTTTCAGGAGTCCTGCTATTTGGAGGGATTGCCTTGGCTATATCAACCTCAAAAGAGAGCAGCAAAGAGGATACCAAAGAGGGTACCAAAGAGAATAGCAAAGAGAAGGCTATTTATGGTACAGATGACAACCATGCTTCATTTTCGTATATGCTTTTTTTGACAGGTCATATTATCAGTATTGATGAGGAAACTAATACCTTCCGATTGCATGTGATCGTTGAAGATGATTCCGAGAGAACCTTGGAAGTTCATTTTGGTGAAAAACCTGCGAGCGGTGTTTTGGTGAATGTCTCCGATTACAAGGTCGGCGATCACGTTACGATAGCGTACTTTCCCTATGATCGCAAAGGATCGTATATCAATGCCGATTCTGTCGACATATTCCATGAAGGTTACGATCGAGTATGGAAGGATGATCGCATACCGGAATACATCTATTGAGGCGGTCATAAGATGGCACCCATACATCTATAGGTATTCTTTTCACGATAGCCGGTGAGGTTATGAGCGTTTTGAAGAGGTATTTTCATGTTTTCTGGCAGTAGAGTCTTCTTTCTGGCCGTGGTCGTTTTTATGCTCTACAAAAAGGCTGATGAAGAGAGGAATGCCAGTCAGGGAGTAGGAGATGTATACAGGCTCTAAAGGGTCTCTTTCTACCAACCTAGACGATTCTTTAGCGTAACCCACCAACTGTTCAGTGTTTCTTAGCAGATTCTTGAAAATGAAGGAGTGCGCGCAGAAGGCGACAAGCACAACTGGCTAGGCGAGAAATACCATGGACTCTCTACCTGCGTATATGTCCCATACCATCTTCCGATGCTATCCGGCGCGCACCCTCCATGGCGTTCTATCTGGCACAACCTTTCTATAACTTGTATACTACTTGTCTATAATCGTGACCATCCGGTTTGTCGATTTTTATACGTTAGAAGGTTAAAGTGTGCAAAAAGGCTACAAACGACAATCGAATATATCCTCATTTTCCCACACCGGAAAAGCTGACCAATCAAGATAAGCCGACAAAAGCTTTGATTACCAGCAGCGCTACGTCACTCCACTCGCAGCTGGCCGACCAAATCAGGGAAATGATTTATTCACGCGAGCTGGTCTCCGGAGAAAAGATTCTTTCGGAGCATGAGCTGATGAACCGGTTTGGTATCAGTCGAGGGACCGTGCGGCATGCGATTGAAACGCTGGTCAACGAGGGTCTGCTACTTCGCGTTCACGGAAAGGGTACGTATGTCGCCGAAGAAGGACTGTCTCATCCGGCGGGAGTTCGACCGCTTTCGTTTGCCGAGTCTCTTAAGAACCAAGGAATGGTATTTGAAACAAAGGTCCTGGAAAAGAAAGTTTTACCCGCTCCTGAAAACGTAAAAAATGAGCTGCAAGCGTCGTCCTCAGACCTTATTTGTTTTTTGCGCAGAGTCAGGTATGTTGATGGCGAGCCTATTTTATGTCAGGAAAGCTGGACGAACTTATCGGAGTGCCCCGGCTACGAAAAAGCGGACTTTAGTGTAGAACCTGCCTTTTCAGCTGCGGAAAGATGCAGCGGAAAGAAGATCGCGTATTCAAAGATCCGCTATACAGCGCGTGCGGCAGGAGTGGAACACGGTCGCTATTTACATTGTGATGAGAATTCACCGATTCTGGTTCTTGAACAAACAATCAGATTTGCTGATAAGACCCCCTTTGAGTGGAGTCTTACGTGGCTTACATCAGGGCAGGCGGTAGTGGGGGATGCAATTCAACCCCGAAATGCGCGCGCTCACCGATAAAATTCATCGACAAACTATCTTGTATATAAAATTGTGTACAAGTTGATATATACTGCTTATATTGAACTTGTCGTTTTGTATGCATGCTTTGGATAGAGGGGATTTGTATGGAAAAGCACAAGTTGAGAAGCCCATTTTTTGTAGTTAATCCAAAGTCGTATTTGTATGGTGAGGAGCTTCGCAAGCTTGCCACCAAGGCGGATGAACTTTGCGAGAAGTACGATTTTGATTGTCTCTTTACGGCTCAGCTGATTGACCTCGCATGGGTTGCCGAGCACTGCACGCATCTTATTCCGTGCGCTCAAAATATGGAAAGCTTGAGGCCCGGTCGCGGTATGGGTCATATCCTGCCTGAGGCGCTCGCGGCGGCGGGAGTGAAGGCTACATTTTTGAATCATGCCGAGAACCCCATGACCGTCCATGAGCTTGCTTCAACCATAGCTCGCGCTAATGAGGTGGGGATTCTTACCTGTGTATGTGCCGATTCCGTCGAAGAGGCAAAAGCCATTGCAGAGTTGCATCCCGATATTATGACCTGCGAGCTTACGAGCCTTATCGGAACCGGACAAATTGCCGGTGAGGATTATATGCGCGCTTCGACCGAGGCGGTAAAGGCCATCTCTCCTGCCACTAAGGTACTGCAGGCGGCAGGTATCAGCTCCGGAGAAAATGTGTACGACGCCATCAAATACGGCGCCGATGCAACTGGAGGAACCTCGGGTATTGTTGCGGCCGACGATCCGTTTGCAATGCTTGACGAGATGTTTGAAGCGCTTGATCGAGCCCGTACTGACTTTGCAGAGTAAAAGAAGGTTGGAGAAGAGATATATGGCTGTTTATCAAGATACGATTACGGTATCAACTGCAGCAGGTCGTCCTGATTTTATCGATATCAAGCAGCAGGTAATTGATATCATTGCTGCATCCGGAATCTCAAACGGTACTGTGACGTGCCAAACGACACATACTACCTGCTCGGTTATTTTTGAGGAGTATGTGCATGATACAAATTGGCAAGGGCAGGAGTTTCTCCAGGGAGACCTTATTCGTTTTGTGGACGAGATGATTCCTCGCGAGGTTGAAGAAGGACGAGACTATCGCTATCCAGGACCAAAACACGTCCAATTTCTTGTGGATTATCACAATGAGCACCCCGAGTTTCCGGGAGAGGCAAATACGATTTTGAACGGAGATGCGCACCTGAGGGCGTCGCTCTTTGGTAGCAGCCAAACTTTTGTCGTTACTGATGGCATGCCTGCAACTGGAGAATTTGGTCACATTTACTTGGTTGACTGGGATCAGAACAGGGAGCGTAATCGCAAAGTCAAAGTTTGCGTAATTGGTGAGTAGTTTGTAAGAACAGAGAACGAGCATTTATCAAAAAGCCACCGGATATGTATTCGGTGGCTTTATCTGATTATTTGGTATCGATATTCTTACGGCCGATGGTAGAGCAGCAGATTTCCAGTTAGTCTTGAGAAGCGGTCTCAAATTGCATAAATTCCTTATGCGTTTCTGAAATTGCCATTTCCAAATTAGCATTTCTCTCAAAGAGTCCTCGTCCTAGAACTAAAGCATCAGCTCCGGCGTCAAAGAGACTCTTAAAATTTGATTGATTACAACCTCCATCAACAGTAATCATGTATCTAGAAGAAGATGCGTCTCTGAGGGATTTCGCATCAGCAATTTTTTTAAATGTTCCTTTGACGAAGTCTTGTCCACTAAAACCTGGATCAACAGATAACAGAATCAGCTGATCAAGTACATCTGAGTATTGCTGTATTTCGCTTACAGACTGGGAGGGATTAAGAAATACTCCGACTTTTGCTTTATGATCATGTATAAGTTTACCGAAGCGATGTATTGACCGTCCAACAATATCCGAAGGCATTGTGATGATGTCTGCGCCACATCGCAAGCAATAATCTATCAAATCTTCTTCTAAGTTGTCTACATAAAGGTGAGCCTCTATAGGCCTATTTGTTACTTTCCTGATTTCCTTAATGACTTGAGGAGAAAGGCACATATTTTTGACATAATGCCAGTCAAGAATGTCTGCATGATAAAAATCAGCATAGGGGTCTAACTGTTTGATATCCTCTTCTACGTGGAGTAAGCCCATGTTCATGAGTGAAGGTGCGATCTTCATATATTGACTGCCTCCTTTAAGTTGAATACGTTTCTTTGTACAATCATAACTATTGAACGCAAATGGTCTACAAAGAAAATCAACTGAACGGGGAACGGTATGAACAAGAACGTTAAAAGGACGACAAGAATGAGCAGAAATATAAAGCAACAAGATAACTTTGTGCCACGTAGAGATAGTGCGCAAAATAACACAAGGGAAAATATATCCCGCGGTGTGATATACATTGTGATAACGGGTCTAGTTCTCTTTGCACTACTCTATGTGTTTCCTGTGATGTTGAATTTTGACATTTCGGCATTTCTCCAAGGAGAGAAGCAACTTGGGATCATGAGAGCTATTCTTGGTGTTGTGCTTCTCACTATTTTATGTATAAGTCTAGTGAGAATTGTGCATGCAAATACACTTGATGGAGAATCTTTTTTTGAAGGCTTGAGAAATGCATTTATTGGTGGACAGATCTCGAGAAATCTCCTTTCGATTGTGATATTAGCCATTGGCGGAATAGTACTTATTGTGTGGGGGATTACAGGTATCATGTTATAGGAGAAGTTCCAACATAATTAGGCAAGAAGTTTTTCGGAGGTAAAGGTGACACAACAGCTTTTTAAAGAAGAATCCAAACCTTTGCATATACAGGTGTCAGACTTTATCCGTGAAAAGATATACTCAAAAGAATGGGGTGTACATACAAAAATTCCATCTGAGTACAGCCTAGTAAAGGAGCTTGGAGTTAGCAGAGGGACTGTTCAAAAAGGCATTAGAGCTTTAGCTGGGGAAGGGCTTCTGACTCAGATTCGCGGGAAGGGAACTTTTGTTACTGAACCCAGTCTATATCATCCTGCAGGAGGTAACCTTCTTTCATTTGCTGAGTCACTAAGGATGCAGGGTATATCTTTTGTTACAAAAGTTGTGACTAAAGAAATCGTTGAAACAGATGAGATTACGAGCGAAAAACTTCAAGTACCTCTTGGATCTCCGATTCTTTTTTTAAGAAGGCTTCGTCTTGTTAACGATGAACCAGCCTTGCTTATGGAAAGTAAAATGAGCTTGCTTACATGTCCGAAGCTTGACGCATATGATTTTACAAAGGCAACATTATTCAGTGCAATTGAAGAGACATCAAAAAGAAGAATAGGACTTGCTAAGCAATGGCATGGAGCACGTGTTGCAGGGAGCGAAAGAGGGGCGTTGCTGCGCTGTGATGAAGCCTCCCCTGTATTAAATATTGATCAGATATGTTATCTGGAGAACAACGTTCCTGCTGAATGGGGAAATATCTGGCTTCCTGCGAATCGATATGTTCTAAGTTCTGTTTTACAGAGAGCTTAATACTTGATTCAAGTTAAGGTATATAAGGTAAAGTGATATGTCATATAGTTGCATCTATTTTTGTATGCAACTATATGACAGGTTATAGAGAAGTGAAACAGAGGGGCTCTTTTAGTTAGATTAGAAATAGTATTCAATTTATAGTTAAAAAAGAGCTGGATTTATTCTGCATCAATTGCTGTTAAAAGCTATATTTTTAGTAATCATACCGTTTACGGCAAATTTTATCCGTTCACGGAATGGATAAGTTGACTAGATATTTCTATCTATCTTTTTGGATATCATGATGGAAAGAGAGAGGAGTCAACTTATGATTGGTATAGTAATAATAGGTCATGCTGATTTCCCAAAAGGAATTAAAAGTGCCGTAGAGTTGTTGGCAGGGAACCCTCCTCAATTTGAAACGCTTGGCCTATATCCGGGGGACGATCCACTGGAATTCAAAAATAAAGCGATTAGGACAATTGACTCGGTGAATACAGGCAATGGAGTTCTTGTTCTTATTGATTTATTCGGCGGAACGCCATGCAATACGACTGCTCAGCTTCTTGAATCAAAAGATATTTACGCTGTTGCTGGGGCTAATCTGCCCATGACAATACAGGCAGTCTTTACTAGAGATGAAATGACCATTGAAGAATTGGTTGAAGATATTCTCAAAACAGGCAACGCCTCATTGGTTGATGTCCGAACCCACTACCAAGTGATTTCGGAGAATGACGACGAAGAGAACTTTTAGGAGGTTTTGGAATGGATGTACAAGGAATGAAAAACATCGTGCTTACCCGAGTGGACGACAGGCTTGTCCATGGGCAGGTGATGACCTCTTGGTCTAAGGCCACTAATGCGAACAAGTTTATGGTTATTGACGATGAAGTTGCCGCAAACGACTTAATGAAGACTGTGTTAAAAGGTGTTATTCCCGGCAATATAAAGCTTGGTATTTTTACCATAGCTAAAGCCGCCGATCGCCTCACAAAAGGTTTTAAGCCTGATGATCGCGTCATTATTCTTGTTAAGACGCCGATTACTATCCTCAAGTTACAGAAAATGGGGATTAGCTTCAAACATTTAAACATAGGCGGTATTGGTACTCGCTCTGATCGCGAGACTCTTTGGAGAAATATTGCCGTTACTGCAGATGAAAGGCAGGCAATTAGGGAGTTGATTGCAGAGGGGACCGAAGTTTTCATACAGATTACTGCGGATGATTCGAAAGTTGATGTAGCGAAATTGATTGGTTAATGGATTGGAGGAAGAACAATGCAAATTACGTTATTACAAGCTTTTCTGATTGGAGTGATCTATTACTTTGGCTTTGTAGGAACTCCGTGGTTCCTTCTTCTGGGCGGAATCTCTATTGTTCAGAAGCCTTTGGTCGCAGGTGTATTGGTGGGAATAATTCTTGGCAATCCGGTCCAGGGAGCTATTGTAGGCGCGGCTGTTCAGATGCCATTTATTGCGTATATATTTGCAGGAGGTGCACAGCCAAATGATCCTGGGCTTGCAGGAACCTTAGGCGTTGCTCTGGCTCTTGCTGCAAATCTTGATCCTGAGTCCGCAGTAGCCATTTCTGTTCCAATTGCGCTCATCGGAACAATTATCAACGTTGTGCGAATGACCCTTGACGTAACGTTTGTGCATATGATTGATGCTGCTGCAGCGCGAGGGAATATGAAACAAGCTGTATTTCTACACATAGTGCCGCCGCAGATTCTTTGCTTCGTTCTTTGTGTAGTCCCTGTCACTCTTGGATGTTATTACGGCGTCGGTGCTGTCTCTAATATTATTAACATTATGCAGGGCAGACCTCTATATACGTTGCAGGTCATAGGAGGAGTCTTGCCGGCGCTCGGTATTGCGATGAACCTTCGCACTCTGGATCGTCCAGGTACTCTAATTTGGTTTATTTTCGGGTTTATATTGAGTGCCTATTTAGGATTGGGTGCGATGCCTATTGCAATTATTGGTTTTGTCATTGCATTCTTCTACGTGCAGCTTGAAATGAAAGCAGAGGAAGGCAAGGCCGTTCCTGCACTTGCGTCCTCAGGTGGCGTCGTATCACCAGCTACATCAGATATTGCTTCTGATAATTCTGATGACGATTTCGAGTAAAGGAAGCGATAGTTATGACTAAAAATGACGATACAAAAGCCACCGCAACGATAAATGAGAAGCACTTGACAAAAAAAGATGCGACTCTTGCATGGTTTAAGTGGATTGCTCTATCAAATTGTAATTATAACTATGAACGCTTGATGGCTTCTGCTCTGTTATCCTCTTTTTCGCACATTCCTGAAAAGCTTTATCCTGGTGACAAGCAGAAGAGAATCGAATTCATGCAAAGGCAGATGGAGTTTTACAATACAGAACCCCATTTCGGCTGTATTATCAATGGCCTTGCCCTTTCAATGGAAGAGGAGATGGCAAGTAACCCAGCTGTTACGCCAGAAGCTATTACTGCGGTTAAGACTGGATTGATGGGGCCTTTTGCAGGTATTGGAGATACTCTTTGGCAAGGAACCCTAACACCGATTCTTTTAGCGATATGTATGCCACTAGCCAGTTCAGGTAATCCATTGGCTGCATTACTGTATGCGGTTCTAATGTACGCAATTATGGTGCCTATATCTCATTTCATGTTCTTTACTGGTTACAATCAGGGTAAAGAAGGCGTTGAGAACATGATGGCCTCTGGGTCAATGAAGAGACTCATTGCCACTGCCTCAACAATGGGAGCAATCGTATTGGGATGTCTTGCAAACCAGTATGTCTCTTTAACCTCATACCTTTCCATTCCGGTAGGTGAAGGGGTTATTGATTTACAAGCAACCCTTGACTCGATTCTGAAAGGCGGAGTTCCTTTAGCAATTACTATTTTAAGCTGGTATTTGCTTAAAAAGAAAAACGTCAATTCAACAGTTGTTCTCTTGATCTTGGTTGCAATTGGCATATTACTTGGGGCAACTGGTCTATTTGGAGGAGTAGCTGCATAAGCTCATAAATCATGTATCCCCTCCTTTCGAGTGGTCCTTGTAAAAAGAGGACCACTTTTTTCTAGTCAAATATATGAGATTCAGCGAGAGTTTGCAGTACTATATGAAGGGACGAGCTAATAGTTTGCGCTAGCAGGGTGTAACTATCAAATCAGCTCGAAAGGAGAACACAATGAAGGAAATTGTAATTGCTTGTGGTTCTGGTATTGCGACCTCCACTGCTGTTGCAGCGAAGATTGCTGAACTTTTGGATTCAAATGGCTTCAATGGTCAGTATCACCTGCAGCAGTGCTCCATTGCAGAGGCAGTTGGCAAATCAAAGGGGGCTGATTTAATTATTGCGACTACTGCTAAGCCTGATGGAATTGAGTGTCCTTTTATTTCCGGCATTGCTTTTTTGACTGGAATGGGAAAAGCAGCAGTTGAACAGCAAATTGTTGATTTCATGAAAGAATAGGCTGGAGAGTAGCTTTTTAAGACGGTACCTTTGAAAGCGCAATGATTTTAAATAGTACCCGTCGGTCTTCTTGGTCGTTACTATGAAGGGAGCGCGTCTCGTGGATTTCATCGTTGGATTCTTTGGCGGTCTTTCAAGTCTTGGAGTTTCAGTTGTCATGCCTATTGTGCTGACAATTATTGGTGTTTTGTTTGGTGCCGGTTTTGGAAAAAGTCTCAAAGCAGGTCTTACCGTAGGCATTGGCTTTATTGGTCTAAACCTGGTCATTAATCAACTTATGGGTACTGACCTTGCAGGAGCTGTGACAGCAATGGTCACGCGCTTTGGTTTGGGTCTTTCCGTCTTGGATGTTGGTTGGCCTGCGGCTTCTGCAATTGCTATGGGATCAATTGTAGGGACAATTATTATCCCGCTTGGACTCGTGGTTAATATCGTTATGCTTCTGACCAATACAACCCAAACTGCAGATGTTGATATATGGAACTACTGGCACTTTGCCTTTACCGGTGCTCTTGTTGCCATTGTTACCAACAATGTCATGTTGGGCATCTGTGCTGCAATTATCAACGAGGTTATTGTGCTTATTATTGGTGATGTTACTGCACCTCTTGTTGAGAAATCGCTCGGTCTTCCAGGAGTTTCCATTCCACATGGATTTTCTGGAGCTTATGTTCCTATTGCATTTGCCGTCGATTGGATTTTGGATAAAATTCCTGGAATCAAAGATATCAATATCGATATTCGTGGTCTTCAAAAGCAGTTTGGTGTTTTTGGCGATCCGGTTCTTCTCGGATCTATCATTGGCTTAATCATAGGTATTCTTGCCGGTTACGGTTTTCTTCCCCAGAAAGGTGCTGACGGAACAACTACTCCCGGCTTTTTGGCAATTGCAGTTTCTATGGGCGCTGTTATGGTGTTGATTCCGAGAATGGCAGCTCTGTTAATGGAAGGTCTTCTCCCTATTTCTGACGCTGCTTCAGCCTTTATACAAAAGCATTTTTCACATCGCGGCAAGATTTATATCGGTCTTGATTCAGCGGTTGGTACCGGCCATCCCGTTACGTTGACTCTCGCGCTTATTTTGGTGCCGGTTGCTGTTTTTCTGGCTGTTATTCTTCCCGGCAATAAGGTTGTACCGCTTGCCGATCTTGCATGCATTCCCTATATGTTGGTTCTTGTTACTCCAATCGTTCGTGAGAACGGATTTAGAGGTCTTATAGTCGGTATCGTTGTTCTGGCTGTTGGTTTTTATATTGCGACCGATCTTTCGCCTCTCATTACAACTGCTGCTGCAAATGTTAGCTTTGACATGAACGGCGCTGCGGCAATTTCATCAATCTGTGATGGCGCAAACCCGCTCAGCTGGCTTATTGTCCGCCTTGGTACTCTCGGGGTGTTTGCAGGTATGATTATTCTTGCGGTAGGTGTAGTTGCTTTAGCGATTTGGAACCGCAGTAGAATTCTTAAGCAAGCTGCTGAGCTTCATGAAACATCCGATGCAAAGACGGCGTAGGATTTCGGATTGCATTCGGTTTTAAGATAAAGATGGGCTCTGTATAGTGATATGCGGAGCCCATTCTATATTGGGAGGCTTATGGCTGGCAAAAGAAAAGCAGTGGATGTTTCCAATACGAAAGTCAGGGAGGATATCGCAAGTCAACTTGTGGAGAGTGCTGACGGCAGCCACGAGGATAGTAAGACATACATGTATAACCCCGGACGTTTTACTTGGGAAGTCACTATACAGGGTATTATTTGTATTGTTCTTGCCATTATGAGCATCATTCTTATAGTGAGGTGGAATTGGCCGGCAGGTCTGATGGTTGTTGTCTGTCTTGTTTCTCTCTATGGTGCCCTCAAGACGTTTATCTCAAAGTCTTATCCGAGTAGTGTAACAATTACGAGTAAATCAATTAGTTTTTCGTGTTATGGCTCTACGGTTACTTACCAATTGGCAGATTTAAATGATATGCGAGTTCGAGAATATCCGGCAGACTTGCGCATGTATATCCGAATGGACGGGGATACTTTTTTGCAAGGTAGGTATTGGATTAGAGGTTGTTGGTTTAGTGACGGAGAAGAGCTATTCAAACGTATATGTGATTTGGAGCTTAAGATAAACCCCGATAGCCTCAAAGCACAGGCTCGGCGCAGTTAAAAAACTCCGATCTCAATTTGGTACTTGAGGTCGGAGTTCTTCTGTATTTTTAAGTTAGCCACAGAGTAATGCTATGCCACAGGATTAGCTCCGTTTGCAAACACTTGGATGACGTGAGTGAAGTCTGCAAGCATACGCTCATAGGCAGTTGTGGTCATGTCGTGCCAAAAGACAGTCTCACCGTTCTTCTCGCCAATAAGCTTCTCTACGGCTTCACCGGCATATTTTACACCGTATGTGTAGTAGTTGATTTTACGGATACCAGCATTGATGGCCTTGGCGTAGTCGGCATCAGATACGCCTGAGCCGCCGTGCATGACAAGCGGAGTCTGAGAGAGCTTCCTGATTTTATGGAGTACGTCAAAGTTCAGGTGCGGCTCGCCTTTGTAAATGCCGTGAACCGTTCCGAACGAACATGCGAGAATATCAAGACCGGTTGATTGGATGAAATCGAGTGCTTGATCGGGATCGGTATAAATCGCACCGGATTCTTCCGCCGTTGCGCCTTCCTCGCGTTCACCAAATTCACGAGCTCCCATTGAGCCGAGCTCACATTCAAGACCGGCGTCAAAGCTTGCGCACATGTCGGCAGCGCGTTGGGAATTCTCGACGTTCTTTTCGTAGGGTTGGTAAGAGCCATCATACATAATGCCGTTAAATCCCATTTCAAGGGCGCGACGCAGGTAGGAGAGGCTTTCTCCATGGTCAAGATGTACGCAGACCAAGGCACTGGAACGCTCTGCAAGAGCAACCATTGCAGGACCGATCTTGTCGAGAGGGGCAAAGGGCTCATGGCCTTCTGCATGAGCAATGATAACGGGATAACCGGTTTTCTCGGCAGCGTCGATTGCAGCGCGCAGTGCTTCCATACTCGGCACATTGAAGGAGGGGATTGCCATGTTATTCTGCTCGGCAATGGCACAGATATCGCGAAGATTTACCAGCATGATGAACTCCTTTTCCATAGGTGTCCGGTGCAGTTATGATATGGGTGTGTTCTACGGTGCCGTATGCCGATAATTTGACGACAACCTAGTGACATTACCTATAAAAACTGCTACAACTTGTACATATAATTATATACAAGCTTTGGAGTGAGAGCGTGAGAAACTGGAAATCTTGATTTGTTGTGAGTGAGCCGCCTGTAAGGTTTCTATAGTTTGTGCAAATGGAAAGGAAACATAATGATTCTGAAGAAAGAACTTATCAAACTTGCCGTTGAAGCCACTGATTCTGAGGAAGCCCTGCGCACTGTTGCCCAAGGTTTTGTGGATAACGGGTATGCAAAAGATACTTATCCCCAGGCCATCGTTGAGCGTGAGCGCGTCTTTGCAACGGGACTTCCTGCACCTGCTTTTGATATTGCCATTCCGCATTGTGATAGCGAACACGTGATTAAGCCCGGAATTGGCATTGCAACGTTGAAAGATCCTGTTTCATTTCAAATGATGGGCGATCCTGAAACTATCTTGCATCCAAAAGTTCTCTTCATGCTTGCTCTCACCGAGCCCCACGGCCAGCTTGAAATGCTTCAGAAGCTTATCGGGGTCATTCAGGATGCGGAGCTTCTTGAAAAGATAGGCGCCTGCAAAGATGTCGATGCACTGTATGAGCTTATGGCTCCTGTATTGGGGTGAGTCGGGGACCTCAATCCGTCTCAAATTAACGAGTGTTTATATGATGCCTTCGGAGTAGTTAAACTGTGGTGCTGGATTAGATCTCTTCTTCACTACTCCGGGGGTATTCCTGTCTGTCACGATAAAATGAACCGGAGCGAGTATTTGATAAATTGTTTAACCTTTTCTCTGCGATACTTATAAAATATCTATGTAGACGTTTTTGATTCGTAGAGTAGAGAGAAGTGCTATGAGCCAGATCAAAGATATGCTCAAACTCGAAAACGTTCAGGTTGTCGATTCGGCACGGGACTGGGAAGACGCCGTTCGCATTGCAGTTACCCCTCTGGTAAAAGGGGGATATGTTGAAGAACGTTATATTGACGGTATCATCGACAACGCCCATGAGCTCGGTCCATATTTTGTTCTTGTCCCAAATCTCGCCCTTCTCCATGCCCGCCCTGAACAGGGCGTTATTAAAAAACAGCTTGCGCTTACTATTTTGCGCAAGGGTGTTGTGTTCAAAGAGGGGCAAACCCCGACGAGCGTGCTGCTAACGCTTGCCGCTGAGGACTCAAATTCACATATTGAAGTGATGCGCGAGCTGGCTACATTACTAGCAGATCCGAAAAACATTGAAGCTCTCGCTCAATCTCAGAATGCAGATGAAGCGTATTGCCATATGACGGTTGGCTCCTAAACCGAAGAGTCCATTGGCAACCTGTCCGATGGAACGTATTTTGTGCACAAAGGTATACAGGCCTTTTGAAATAGTGTCTTACGTTGGTTACCTACGTGGAAGGAGTACGTAATATGCCAGTTATAGACTTTATCGTTAACGTGCTATCAACGCCTGCAATTCTTGTTGGCCTTGTAGCCCTTCTCGGTTTGGTGCTTCAGAAGAAACCGATTGAGGAACTTGTAAAAGGAACTCTGAAGACCATTGTTGGCTTCTTGGTTCTTTTTGCCGGAGCGAGTTTCCTTCAGTCGGGGTCACTGCTTGCATTTGGTGAGATTTTTAATTATGCCTTCAATATGCAGGGAGTTGTTCCCAACAATGAGGCAGTCGTATCGATGGCGCTTCAGGACTTTGGTCAGGCTACCGCAATCATTATGTGTCTGGGTATGGTTCTCAACATTGTCCTTGCACGTTTTTCTCGCATGCACTATATCTTCCTAACAGGTCACCATACGCTTTATATGGCAGCTATGCTCGCTATCATTTTGCACATCGGAGGCCTTGACGGTTGGATGCTCTACATTTCAGGTGCGTGTCTCTTGGGTCTCATCATGGTTCTCTCGCCAGCATATTGTCAGCCGACCATGCGTAAGGTCACAGGCAGTGATTCTGTTGCTCTTGGTCACTTTGGCGGTGTTGGATATTGGCTTTCTGGAATTGTTGGTAAACTTTTTGCGTCTGATTGCGAAAATAGTACCGAGAAGCTCCAGTTTTCCAAGCGGCTGATCTTCCTGCGTGACAATACGGTTTCCATCGGTCTTACGATGATAATCATGTTCCTTATTATTACCGGTGTTGCGGTTGGCCGCGGTCTTTTGGGCGCTGTTCCCGCTGGTATTTCTGCTGCCGAGTTTGCTTCAAATCCTGCATATGCAGGTTTCCAGCATCTAGGCGATTTGCTTAACGTCGGTACTGAGACCACCACAAACTGGGTAGTCTGGGCATTTCTGCGCGGTCTTTCTTTTGCCGGTGGCGTGTATATCATTCTTTCCGGTGTTCGCCTCATCATCGGTGAGATTGTCCCTGCATTTAAGGGCATTGCCGAGAAGCTCGTTCCTGGTGCAAAGCCCGCACTCGATTGTCCCATTGCGTTTACCTATGCACCAAATGCCGTTATTCTCGGCTTTTTGTCTTCCTTTGTTGGAGGAATTCTTGGTTTGATTTTGCTGGGTCTCATTAACGCAAGCCTCGTTCCTCTCGCTCTTATTCTTCCTGGCGTTGTGCCTCACTTCTTCTGTGGTGCTACAGCCGGTGTCTTTGGTAATGCTGAAGGTGGTATAAAGGGCTGTGTTGCCGGCGCGTTTGCTCATGGTCTGCTTATTACCTTCCTTCCCGCATTTTGTATGCCGGTCTTTACGAGCATGGGCTTTACGTCCGCAACGTTCTCTGACGCCGACTTCTCGGTCATGGCGCTTATTTTTGGTAATGTTGCGCTTAATGCACAGGGACTCATTCTTACGATCATCTGCATCGTTTGCTTCTTGCTTCCGATTTTCTACAACTTTGTTGCTCCCAAGCATGAGGTATCTGAGACAGTAGAGAAGGCAACAAAGTAAGACACTCTTTCACGCTCCTTGGGCATAGGCATCAAGGAGCGTGATTGTGCTCGTGAAATCTGCATCGGTATATGCCAATTATAGAAGGAGAAAAATGGCAATTCAAAAGATTCTTTGCTGCTGTGGCAGCGGCCTTGGTTCAAGCCTCATGGTTGAAATGAACGTTCAAGATGTCCTCAAAGATCTTGGTGTTGATGGCGTTGAGGTCGAGCATTCGACCGTCTCTGATGTTATGCCCGGAGCTGCCGATTTGTTCATCGTCGGCCGCGATCTTGGCGATTTTATCGCGAGCATTCCTGATAACGAAAAGGTTGTTCTCGACAACATTCTCGATAAAGAAGAGCTGAAAGCTAAGCTCAGCGAGAAGCTCGGTGCATAGTGCGTTTGAATACGGAGGTATCATGACCAATACGGAACTGGAGCATGTTGCCCGTGAAGTCCGCAAGGACATTCTTGTTGCAACGCATGCCGCAAAATCGGGGCACCCGGGAGGGTCGCTTTCCGCGGCTGATATCCTGACCTATCTCTATTTTGAAGAAATGAATGTGGATCCGGCAGATCCGCACAAAGCCAACCGGGACCGCTTTGTGTTGTCAAAGGGCCATGTGACCCCTGCGCTCTACGGGGTCCTTGCTGAGCGCGGTTTCTTTCCAAAAGAAGAACTCAAGACGTTCCGCCATTTGAATACCCGCTTGCAGGGTCATCCCAATATGAACGACACGCCGGGCGTTGACATGAGTACCGGATCTCTTGGCCAGGGTGTTTCAACGGCCGTTGGCATGGCGCTTGCTGCAAAGAAATTTGGCGACACCTATCGTACGTACGCGCTTCTTGGTGACGGAGAGATTGAGGAGGGTCAAGTTTGGGAGGCGGCGATGTTTGCCGGCAATCATGAACTTGATAACCTTACGCTCATCATTGACAACAACGGCCTCCAGCTTGACGGACCGCTTGAGCAAATCAACTCACCGGTTCCTATTGGCGAGAAGTTCCGGGCGTTCAAATTCCACGTTATCGAGGTTGCCGATGGCAGCGACTTTGACCAACTCCGCGCAGCCTTTTCCGAAGCTCGTACCGTGAAGGGTCATCCTACCGTTATTGTTGCCCACACCATTAAGGGCAAGGGTGTTTCATTTATGGAAGGCCAGGTTGGTTGGCATGGTAAGGCACCCAACGATGAGCAGTTTGCCCAAGGGATGGCTGAACTTGAGAAGGAGGCCGAGTAACCATGGCAGAAGTCAAAAAAATCGCTACGCGCGACGCGTACGGCAAGGCTCTTGTAGAGCTTGGCCGTGACCATGACGATCTTCTCGTGTTCGATGCTGACCTTGCAGAAGCTACGCGTTCGGGTAAGTTTGGCGAAGCATATCCGGAGCGCTTTATTGACTGCGGCATTGCCGAGGCCAACATGATTGGTATGGCCGCAGGTGTTGCCGCTACCGGTCGTACGGTCTTTGCCACTTCGTTTGCCATGTTTGCGTCGGGCCGAGCTTTTGAGCAAATCAGAAATTCCGTTGGCTATCCTCACCTGAACGTTAAGATTGGCGCCACGCACGGCGGCCTTTCCGTGGGTGAAGATGGAGCCACGCATCAGTGCAATGAAGATTTCGCCGTGATGAGCACCATTCCCGGCATGACGGTTATCAGTCCCTCTGATGCCATTGAAGCGGAAGCGGCCGTTCATGCCGCGTATGAAATCGACGGCCCCGTGTACATGCGTTTTGGGCGTCTCCCGGTTCCTGTCATCAACGATCGTTCTGATTATACGTTTGAGGTGGGTAAGGGTATCGTGCTTCGCGAGGGAACCGATGTCACTCTCGTTGCAACCGGTCTTATGGTTGGCACCGTTTTGGAAGTTGCTGAGGAGCTTGTGCGCGTGGGGATAAGTGCCGAGGTCATCAATATCCACACAATCAAGCCGATTGATGTCGATCTTCTCGTTGCGTCTGCACAAAAGACCGGCAGGGTCGTGACGGTTGAGGAGCACTCCGTTATTGGCGGTCTGGGAAGCGCGGTATGTAAAGCGCTTTCTGAGCATGCTCCCGTACCCGTGAAAGTCATCGGCGTTGAGGACACGTTTGGTGAGTCCGGTCCCGCTCTTGAGGTGCTCGCAAAGTACGGCCTTGACAAAGCAAGTGTTTTGGCAAAAGTGCAGGAGCTCTGCAGATAACAGCAGTTTTAGAAGTTGTCGACAGCGCACTACGCCGGCCTTGCAGGAAGCTTGCTTGGCGTATTTTCGGCAGACATAAGCTGGCTTACACAGACTGGCTTATAACAGACCTGTGATGTACTTTTGAAAAGCTGTGAGGTACTTTTGCAGAGCTGTGATGTACTTTTTCATGGCGATAAGACCGGTTTTCTCGCCATATGTGCATCACAGCCCCCTGTTTTGAAGCAGAAAAGTACATCACAGGTCACAGGATGTACATCACAGGTCGCAAGAAGTACATCACAGCTTGGCAGATCTACCTCACAGGTCCACTTGGTTTATACCGTAGAGCTCAGCCACCTTACCGTGCAAGGAAGGACCTTTTGAACTGGGGGAGTCTCCGGATCTTTTAATTTGTGCAGGAGCATTTCACAGGCAAGATGACCTTCCTCATAGACCGGTTCGATAATGGTTGAAATCGGGTATTGGGTGAGATCTGTCCAGTCCGTATTATTGAACCCGAGAAGCCCGACTCGTTCGGGGATCACATAGCCCTGCTCAATAATGGTAAGGTAGACGTCACGCAGCGCCCATTGATTGGGCACGTAGATCAGCGTGCGCCGTGCAGGATACAGGTGACCTTTCAACCAGGCGGCGATTTGAGAGCGCTGCAGGTGGGAACTATCGACGGTCAAACGTTCATAGGTAAATCCGGCAGATGAAAGGGCATCCGCAAAGCCGGATTCGCGTTCCGTTCGCGTTCGGCCCGTTGGTTCGCCGCCGATGGCCATGAAACTTTCATAGCCCTTTTCGATACACTGCGATGTTGCCGAGTACACTCCGTCGTAGAGGTTGGATTTGATCCAGCTGGTATTGAAGTCAAATAAGTCGCAATCATAATATACAACGGGTCTTTTAACCTTGGTGATTCGCCGGTCGAGTGCTCGGAATTGATTTGTTGGTTGGATTAAGAGACCGTCTACGCCAATGGAGAGCATCTTTTCAACCCAAGCCGACTCCGTTTGAGGATTAAATCGTGAGTTGCAGATGACGGTGTGATAACCGGCAGCAAGCGCTGCATCTTCGATACCCCGTGTAAGCTGTGCAGCCCATGCGTTGGTGTTGTCGAGGATAAGAACCGCAATGATGCCGGTGCTTTTGCCCGTGAGTGCCTGAGCTTGCGCACTGGGAATATATCCAAGCATCTCGATAGCTTTTCTGATTGATTCTTTAGTGTTCGGTGCCATCTTCTCATAGTGTTCGTTGAGATAGTTTGATACCGTTGCCGTGGAAACTCCGGCCTTTTTAGCAACATCGATGATAGTTATGCGACTCATGTATCCTCCCATCATCCAGAGACTTAGTGATAGCGCCTCGCCGAATTTACAACTTTATACTTGAAATAAATCTCAAGCTGTGATTCCGCAGTATTAGATGTTGGTAAAACGTTTAACAAAAAACAGTATATCACGAGGTCATGAGAACGTTTGCCGAAATTTGCTTCCATAAAACTATATTCAAAGTCAAAGTGACAGTACGTGATGGTGAAGCGTATCGCACTATGCGTTGTGATGCGGACTGTTTGCAGGAGAGGAGTTCGTTATGAAAGTTGTCGCAGTTTGTGCTTGCACCGTCGGAATTGCTCACACCTGGATGGCAAAAGAGGCCATAGAAAAGGAGTGCGAGCGCCGAGGTTTTGAGTACAAGGTGGAAGCTCAGGGCGGCTATGGTATCGAGAATGAACTTGAGGAAGAAGAAATCGCCGAAGCCGATGCCGTTCTTCTCGCCATTGCCATTGGCATTGAAGGGGATGAGCGTTTTGACGAGAAGCGCAATGAAGGTCGCGTTCTTACCTTGGATCCTTCGCTTGCCATTGCCGATCCTGCAAAGGTAATCGATCAGGTAGTTGCTCTGACTCAGTAGCTTTTGTTTGATATTTGATGAAACGGTTCTTTTAGAAGTTTCGTAGTTGTAACTGTTTTATGCACGTTTGTCGAGAGGAGAGATTATGGTAGAGGACAAGAAACCTTCGGCTCTAAGTACGGTAGGAAAAGATCTGATCAAGGCATTTAATACCGGTGTTTCATATTTCATTCCGATTGTTGTTATCGGTGGCGTATTCTTAGCATTTTCGTTAGCTACAGGCACCGCAGGGAAAGACGGTATTGAAGTTACCAATCCTGTGATGCAGAGCTTAAATCTTATTGGCATGGCCGGCATCAAGATGATGATTCCGGCTCTGGCGGCCTATATCGCATATTCACTCGGTGGAAAGCCTGCTCTGGCGCCTGGTTTTGTGTTGGGTTATCTTGCAAACAATCCAGTCCCTTCCGGAGATACTCAGGTTTCAACAGGATTTTTAGGTGCTATGGTACTCGGCGTTGCAGCCGGTTATTTTGTCAAGTGGATGAAGACTTGGAAAGTCAATAGTACCATTCGTACCATCATGCCCATCTTGATCATCCCGACGCTATCCTCGCTGGTACTCGGTATGATCTACATCTATGTACTTGCAACGCCGCTCGGCGCGTTTATGGACTGGCTTACCGGTCTGCTTTCCAGCCTTCAGGGAGGATCTGCGGTTGTTCTGGGCATCGTTATCGGTCTGATGACAGCCTTTGATATGGGTGGTCCAGTTAATAAGACTGCCTCTACGTTTACCATGGCTCTTATGACCGCCGGAGTGTATGGTCCTAACGGAGCATTTCGTGTCGCAGTTGCGGTTCCTCCACTGGTTTGTGGAATCGCTTCACTCATTGCACGCAGTAAGTTTGACGACGCTGACAGACAGATGGGTATTTCCGCTATTTTTATGGGACTCATTGGCATTACCGAAGGAGCCATTCCCTTTGCGGTCAAGGACCTGGCTCATACCCTTCCTGCCATCATGATCGGATCTGCCGTTGGCGGAGGACTTGCGGCGTGGCATGGTGTTGAGTGCTTTGTGCCCCACGGCGGCATGATCGTTGCTGCGGCAACTAATAACATTGCGCTCTTTACACTGGACATGGCAATCGGTGTCATCGTTGGCGTGGCGATTCTCGTGCTTATCAAGCCCGGCCTTGCTGACAAATCAACGAAGAAATCCGCTTAGAAACAACGTTTATACATGGGGCGCAAGTACTTCTTGCGCCCTTTTGATTACCGGATGCTCTTGCATTCGGGAAGGAGGAGTCTTATGCAAAAATTGCCCATCAAACGAACCGTTGAGGGGCTCCTTAGGCTGCAGGATACTGGCACATCGGCGACGCTTCTTGGCATCGGACCCATGTCTTCCAATCTCCTTCAGGCAGCCTTTGAACTTGGTCGTGATGACGACTTTCCGCTGATGTTCATTGCATCGCGCAATCAGGTTGACTGCGACGATTTGGGAGGTGGATATGTTAACGGCTGGGATCAGAAGCGTTTCTCGGCAGATATTGCGGCGATAGCTCAAAAGGTTGGCTTTGATGGCCTGTATTATCTGTGCCGAGATCATGGCGGTCCGTGGCAAAGGGACGAGGAGCGCAATGCCCATCTGCCCGAAAATGAAGCTATGGAGCTCGCCCGCAAGTCGTATTTGGCAGATATGCTTAACGGCTTTGACCTCCTGATGATTGATCCGACTAAGGATCCCTTTGAAATTGGCAAGGTCATTCCGTTGGATGTTGTTCTTCGGCGTACGGTTGATTTGATTGAATGGTGCGAGAAGGAGCGTGTTGCCCGCGGTCTTCCCGAGATTGGCTATGAGGTTGGTACCGAGGAGACCAATGGCGGACTGACATCGACGGATAAGTATCACACCTTTATTGAGCGGCTGAAAGACGAACTTGTTGCCCGTGGTCTGCCGATGCCGACGTTCATCGTGGGGCAGACAGGCACGCTCACGCGGCTTACCAAGCAGGTCGGTCATTACGATTTTGAAGCGGCTTACAGTCTTGCGAAGATGGCGCGCTCCTATGGTGTTGGCCTTAAGGAACATAATGCTGATTATCTTGATGATGTGACACTGCTTGAGCATACACCGGCAAACGTGACTGCTTCCAATGTGGCTCCGCAGTACGGAACCGAGGAGACGAGGGCATATCTCAAGCTTTGCGACGTGGAAGATCTTCTCGTCCGCGAAGGATTACTTGCTTCGGACAAGGTTTCCGGTTTACGCAAGACCTTGCTGGTGAAAGCCATCGAGACCGAGCGGTGGCGCAAGTGGATGGTGGGGGATCAGGTCAACCTCAGCGTTGAGGAGATCCTTGCCAACGAGAAGCTCTCTTTGGATATCTTGGATATTTCAGGTCACTATGCGTTTAATGATCCCGAGGTCAAAGCGGCAACCGAGAAGCTCTACGCAAACCTTGCGGCTCAAAATATCGACGGTCAGCGTTTTGTGGTTGATCACATCAAACGACCGCTGCGGCAATACGTTGAATGCTACCGTCTCAAAGGCGCGACTTCGCGCATTTTGGAAGTGCTTGCCGAGTAGGTCATGTATCATGAAAGCATAGTACGGCGCGTGACAGTTTATCAATAAACTGCAGGTAAAATGAGATTGAGAATGCAAGATGAAGGGAGCGGAAATGAAGTTTTTTATTGATACGGCAAATCTCGACGAGATTGCTGAAGCAAAGAGTTGGGGATGTCTTGCAGGAGTCACCACAAATCCCAGCCTGTATGCAAAAACAGGAGGCAAGCTTGAGGATTTTGAACCTCATATGGTAAAGATTGCCAAACTTTGCGAGGGCCTTCCTGTTTCCGCTGAATCAACGGCTGAAACCACAGAAGAGATGATTGCCGAAGGTCGTCGTCTTGCTGCTCTTGCTCCAAACATCGTGGTAAAACTTCCCATTTGCCCGGAAGCGCTTGCCGCCACTCACACCCTTGCGGCAGAGGGTATCCGCGTAAACATGACGCTCATCTTTTCTGCCCCGCAGGCGCTTCTCGCCGCAAACGCGGGAGCTCGCTACGTGTCGCCGTTCTTGGGCCGCTTTGATGACATCGGAGAAGACGGTGTGGCACAGCTGGCTGACGTGGTAGAAGTTATCCAGAATTACGACTGGTCCGGCAAGAATGTGGATAATCAGGTTGAGATCATTTCGGCCTCCATCCGCACGCCGTACCACGTAACCCAGGCAGCCCGCCTTGGCGCCGATATCGCAACCGTTCCCTTTGCGGCACTTAAAAAGTGCGTTCAGCATCCGCTTACCGACAAGGGTCTTGCCAGCTTTAAGGCAGATTGGGAGAAGGTAAAGGCTGCACAGTAAGCAACGATTTGCCCAGATATGGCTCATGACCTCGTTAGGAGCCGAGAAGCTCAGTAAAGGTCGAGAAGAACGTTCAGTTTTTGATATTATCACTTCAATAAAAGGTACTGTTTGTATCAAGCAGTACCTTTTTTGCTGTCGATTGAGCTGCCGATTAAGCGGTGCTTTGTTGTTAACTGCTGCATCAGATGCATGAAGGGTATTTTACCTACCAGAAAGTGCATCTCAGGTATACGCCAAATGGCTCGTGCGCAGAACCGTATATCCTAGAGGTACCTTAAGGTATGGAGTAATAAACATCGCTCAGTGTTGGGATGCAAGATGGACATTCGCGTTGTAGAAGAAAAAGGTCGGTCGCAAATTGAGGTAACCATTTTAAGTGGCCCTGACGATCAGCGCGTCTCGGGAATTGTCCGCCAGCTGCAGATGGCGGATGGGAAACTCTCGGGATATGTTCCCGGAACCATCAAGCGGCGCGTGGTATTTCTTGCCGATATTATGTGGATCGAAACCGGTGATCACACGGCCATAATCCATCTCACAACAGGTGAGGTGCTTGAAAGCGACAGTCGTCTCTTTGAGCTGGAAGAGGTCCTGAGAGGAACGGAGTTTGTCCGCGCTTCTCGCCAAGAACTGGTGAATTTGGATTATGTGACGGGAATCAGCCCGGCAGGATCCGGTCGCATACTTCTTTCACTGAGCGAGAAGAACTTGGTTGCATCAAGAAAATACGCGTCAGACATCAAGAAACGTATCGGTATTTTGTAGAGCGTCGTGTCGCAACTTTGCAGAGCAACCCACATAAAACTCCGTAGGGCAACGCCAGCAACTCCGAAGAAATGTCTTGTAGGGACAGTCAACCACACCGACAGAAGGGAATATCATGAAACTCGAACAAACACAGGTTCAAGAAGACTTTCGCAAAAATAACAGCGAAAATGCAGACAACGTTGCCTGCAAGACTCTCAAGGAGAGCCTGAAAAAAAGCCTTTTCGTGGGGGCCCTGTATTTTATGGGCATCTCACTTGTTTACGCCATAGTGGCACTGCTCGCTCATTTGGGAGACGCACAAAAGAATATTCTCATATTGACGCTTATCGTGGCGGGGATTGGAGCCGGCCTGTTCCAGCAAATATGGTTCAATTACCAGCCGATTATTCTGCGCCTGAGCTATTTTAAACGCTATATGGCCTTTAACGGGTGCCTGTTTCCTATGCTCGTTGTTTTAGCATTGATAGGGAGCTGGCTTCCCAACATCCTTGAGGCATGGATTTCGTTTGTAGGAACCTACCTCGTGATTCTTTTGGTGATGACCCTGCTTTTCAATCAACGCTTCAAGCACGCAAATGCACAGTACCAAGAGGCGTTCAAAAAGTATCAAGCGTCCCGTCGCGCATGAGGGTACACTCTATAAAGCAGAACTCGGAGGTTTTATGGAGACGCTTGGCGAGAAGAACAATCTTGTGGATATGGCATTGCGGCAGAAGGTCGCGCACGGCGTAGATGATACATGCGCCGTGCGTGTTGCGTGTCAGCCTGACGCCGTGAACAAACCAGACATCGCGTCTCAGCCCAACGCTACACATCAACCCGACACTGCCCTTATTCTCGAAGGAGGCAGCTTCCGAGGTATCTTTACCGCCGGTGTTTTGGATGTCTTACTTGAGCACGGCATCGTTGACTTCACTGGTGTATGGGGAACCTCCGCGGGCGCCATCAATGCGGTAAGCTTCAAATCTCGACAGATTGGTCGAGCCATGCGCGTGATGCTTGCATTCAGAGATGACCGCAGGTTCATGTCGTTTTGGTCGCTTGCCACAACAGGAAACATTGCGGGTAGCGAGTTCATGTATGAGGAAATCCAAAATCACTTGGATCCGTGTGACTGCGATACTTTCAACGCCAATCCCATACAAATGTATGCCGTTGCTTCTGACGTGACGTTTGGAACTCCTGCGTATCTGCACGTACAGTCTCTGCCGGAAGATATTTGGAAAGTGCAGGCTTCGGCATCGATGCCACTGGTTTCAAAAACGGTCGAGCAAGAAGGACACCGCTATCTTGACGGCGGTACTGCCGACTCCATTCCCTTCGCATCTGCTCTGCGGTTGCCGGGCTCGCGGTTTCGCGCAGACTATCCCGTGTCAAAGCGGGCGCTGGTGATTGTGACGCAGGATCGCAATTACGTAAAAGGAACAACCAACGAGCAGATGACCATCCGCTCGCATCGTTATGACGCATTTCCGTATTACCTTGAGGCGCTTGAGACAAGGGCAGACAGATACAACGCATGCAGAGAGCAGCTCTGGCAGCTGGAGCGAGAAGGGCAGTGTTTGGTGATAGCCCCTCCAAAACCGGTAGAAGTCAAAGTCAATGAGCGCTCGGGAGAAGCACTTCTCACCCTGTACCTGCAAGGTCGTCGTCAAGCCACGGAGCGTCTTGAAGAAATCCGCAGCTTTGTTGTGGGCAAAAATTCATCGTGCCGCTGATGCCTAAGTGGAGTATACTTTTAAGGCTTTTCCACAGAGCCCCGTAATCTCTGATAAAAAAGCAGCGGTAACTTGTCCAGAAGTTGCCATTTTGTACATTTGTAGGAGGAGTCAAGTGAAGAAGTCGACTCAGTTTGCCAAGGCTGGCGAGGTAGAGCGCAAATGGGTGCTCATCGACGCCGAGGGTGCTACGCTCGGTCGTTTGGCTACGAAGGCAGCAATGATTCTTCGTGGTAAGAACAAGCCACAGTACACGCCCAATGCCGACACAGGTGACTTTGTTGTCATCATCAATGCAGATAAGGTAGTTTTGACCGGCGTTAAAGCTGACCACAAAGAGTACTGGCGTCATTCCGGATATCTCGGTGGTCTGAAGATCGAGTCCTTCCAGGAGGCTATGGAAAAGCATCCGGAGCGTGTGGTTGAGCACGCCGTCAAAGGTATGCTTCCAAAAACCACTCTTGGTCGCAAGCAGGGTATGAAGCTTAAGGTGTATACCGGCGCCGAGCACCCGCATGCCGCACAAAATCCCGTTAAGATTGAGCTGGAGGACTAACGATGGCTGATAAAACTGCAGTTTATACCGGCACCGGTCGTCGTAAAGAGGCTGTTGCTCGTGTTCGTCTTATTCCCGGTACCGGTAAAGTAACCGTCAACGGTCGCGAGGCAACCACATACTTTGGTCGCCAGCAGCTTGTTGATAACGCAGTGGCTCCACTGCGCATCACCGATACCCTTGGTCATTTTGACGTTTTTGCCAATTGCGATGGCGGCGGCATCAACGGTCAGTCCGGCGCTCTGCGCCTGGGTATCGCACGTGCACTTCTCGAGGCAGGCGAGTATCGCGATGACCTCAAGAAGGCCGGCTACCTTACCCGCGATTCTCGTGCGGTCGAGCGTAAGAAGTACGGTCTGAAGAAGGCACGTAAGCGCCCGCAGTTCTCAAAGCGTTAAGGTTTTGGGAGCAAGTTTTGCTCAAAGTGCACAAGGGTCTGTCGTTTTTACGACGGACCCTTTTTTGTGTCTCCGAAGTGTCATTTTCACGTAAAATATATATACCGCTGTGCTGTTTATGCACGGGGTAAAAGTGAGAAGAACACGTGGGTATCGCCTTGTTGTATATAACACGGTGACGTGACATGAAATATAGCGAGGAGCTGCTATGAAGTATTTTGGTACCGATGGCTTTAGAGGGCGCGCAAACGAGGGGCTCAATGTTGACCATGCGTATAAGATCGGCCGTTTCATTGGCTGGTATTACGGACTTCGCCAGGCTCGGCGTGCCCGCGTGATTTTGGGAAAGGATACGCGTCGTTCCAGTTATATGTTTGAATCCGCACTGGTCTCGGGCCTTGTCGCCTCCGGGGCAGACGCATATATCTTGCACGTTATCCCAACGCCTGGCGTGAGCTATGAGGTTGTTGACGGGGCCTTTGATTGCGGCGTTATGATTACCGCTTCGCACAATCCCTTTACCGACAACGGTATCAAGCTGGTAAACAAAGACGGCTATAAGATGGAAGAGGAAATCCTTGAGCAGCTTGAGAATTATATCGACAACAAGTTTGAGGTTCCTCTCGCCACCGGAGAGCAAATCGGATGCACCGTTGATTACATGCAGGGTCGTAACCGATATATCTCCAGCTTGATTGCGTCATGTGGCTTCAGTCTTCAGGGCATGAAGATTGGTCTCGATTGTGCCAACGGTGCCGCTTCAAGCGTTGCTCGCCCTGTTTTTGACGCGCTGGGCGCAGAAACGCACGTCATCAACAATGCACCCAACGGCCTGAACATCAACGTAGACTGCGGCTCCACGCACATCGACCAGCTGCAGCGCTTTGTCGTACAAAATGGACTTGACGTGGGTTTTGCCTACGACGGAGATGCCGACCGTTGCCTTGCGGTTGACGAGCGCGGCCACGTGGTTGACGGCGACCTTATCCTGTATGTGTGCGGCTGCTATCTAAATAAATATGGCCGCCTTGCAAAACAGACGGTTGTCACCACCGTTATGAGCAACTTTGGGTTGTTCAAAGCCTTTGAGGACGCGGGGCTTTCCTACGAAAAGACCGACGTGGGCGACAAAAACGTCTATGCGTGCATGAATGAGCACGAGTACAGCCTTGGCGGCGAGCAGTCCGGCCATATTATTTTCGGCGATCTTGAGAAGACCGGCGACGGCATCATGACCAGCCTTCGTATCATGGAAGTTCTTCGTGCCGAGCGCGAGAAGCTCTCCGAGCTTGTCCGTCCCGTTCGCCTGTATCCGCAACAGCTGGTAAACGTTCGGGTGACGGATAAGAATGCCGCCATTGGTTCCACCGCCGTTACCGCAGCCATAACTGCTGCCGAGAAGCACCTGGAGGGTGACGGCCGCGTTCTTGTGCGTGCATCCGGTACCGAGCCGCTTATTCGAGTGCTTGCGGAGGCATCATCGGAGCGGCTTTGCCAAGAGGCGAACGACATTGTTCTGAAGTCGCTTGAACCCTTCAAATGTATGGCATAGCGCAGGTGTTGTATGACTCTTGCAGGTATTGGCGTTGATATGCTGGAGATTGCGCGGATGCAGCACGCTCTTGATGAGAGGCCCTATTTTATTCGCCGTCTGTTTACGGAAGACGAGCGTATGTATTGCGAACATACCGCACGACCGGCTGAGCACTATGCCGGTCGTTTTGCCGCACGCGAAGCCGTGCTTAAAGCACTCGGTTTGGGCTTTGGTAATGGCGTCGGAATAGGAGACGTCTCGGTGATGCGGGATGATTCGGGGCGTCCGCGCGTACTTCTCGCCGGTCGTACAGCCGAAGTTGCCCGCGAGCAGGGAGTTCGTGAAGTGGCTTTGTCCATTTCGCATACGCATGACGTTGCGGTAGCAAACGCGGTTGCCGTGACGGATGTGGTGCGCCCGAAACCTGACGAAAAAGAAGACGCAGCTAAAGCGTTTGCCGTGTCATTCAAAGAAGCCCGCTCGGTAATCGACGAGTTGGAGCGCGTGCAAGAAACTATAATGGATACCGTTGATGAGGCATGAGGAGTAAAACATGCAGCCTGTTTTGAACGTTGAAGACATTAAACGTGTTGAGGTATCTCTCACCCGTGTGGGTGTAAGCGTATCCGAGCTTATGCATCGTGCCGGATATGCGGCGGCTCAGGAAGTTTTGAACCTGGGTGGATCCATTGATAATGTGGTAGTTCTTGCCGGTATGGGCAACAATGGCGGCGATGGATGGGTGGCCGCTGAAGCATTGCGTTCTCGCAACGTAAACGTGAAAGTCATCACTCCCATTGAGCCCGATCAAATTTCGGGAGATCTTGCACGTCAGATGGCACAGCGTGCGGTTCGCTCCGGAGTATCGGTTTTGGTAGGGCCTCCAAAAACCGAGCTTGCAGACTTGCTTTCAACAACCGATGCCGTTTTGGACTGTATGCTGGGTACCGGCTTTCACGGAAAAGTCCGCGCTCCCTTTGACATTTGGATTGAGACGCTTAATGAATCGGGCGCACGGGTGCTTGCGGTGGATGTACCGTCGGGCTTGGACTCCCAGACGGGCCACGCGGAAGGTGCGTGTGTCATTGCGGATATGACCGTTACCATGATTGCCCTCAAGCCGGGTCTTTTGGCCGATGCGGGCCGTGACGTGTGCGGCTCCATTGTGGTGGCGCCGCTTGCGGAACAAACCGAGCGTCTGGTGGTCGATGCGGATCCTGTGGCATGGCGCACCGATCTTGAGGATTATCTCACCAATATTCCGGCACAGCTTAATGACGTCGATAAGTTCTCGCGTGGTTCGGTGCTTGTGGTGGGAGGTTCTTCTCGCTTCCCGGGAGCAGTTGTGATGGCTGCCCGCTCTGCCGCGCGCGCGGGAGCAGGATATGTAACCTTGGCGGTTCCGGAAGCCATCGTACCCATCGTGCAGATTCAATGTCCCGAGATTCCCGTGGTGGGATTACCGTGCGATGCCGAGGGTGTGCTGACAGAGGATGCCGTTTCTTCGGTGGCGGAGCTTGCCGGTATGCGTACAGTGACTTTGGTCGGTCCCGGTATGCGCGTGTCGGGCGGTACGGTGGCGGTGACGTCCTCGCTTATTGACTCCGGACTTCCGCTGGTTGTTGATGCGGACGCGCTTAATTGCATTGCGCGTTTGACCAACAATAATCTTCCTGATTTTCCCGAGGTAACCCGTAGATCCGCTCCGCTCATTCTGACACCGCATCGTCGCGAGCTTGGCCGTTTGATGGGCATGGTTGATACGCCGCCGGCAAGCCTTGTTGAGCAGCTTGATGCGTCTCGCAAAATCATCTGGGCCGATGGTGGCTCCGAACTTGTGGTTGTTGCAAAGAGTACGGCAACCGCGTGCGTGGGCGTTCAGAAAGCAGTTTTACCCAAGCCCGGTCCGGCAACGCTTGCAACGGCAGGTTCAGGCGACGTGCTTTCGGGCATCATTGCCGGTCGTTTGGCGCTCGTAGGCGGCGCTTCTGACGATCTTCCGGTTTTTTGTGCCCTTGCGTGTGAAGTTCATGCCTATGCGGGACAGCTTGCGGCCGAGAAGTTTGGTACGCGCGGGGTTTTGGCGTCTGATATTTCGGATGCCATTGGGCTTGCTGCTGATACTATTGAGGAACAAATTGCGTTTCCGGTGGATACGATGGCAGAGTAGGCATATATGGGGCTTCCAAATAACAGGTGGGCGTGGGCAGAAATTGACCTTGGAGCGCTCAGACGCAATGCAAAGGCGTTTAAGGCACAGCTGGCGCGCGGCGTAAAATTCATGGCGATAGTCAAGGCCGACGCGTACGGTCATGGTGCCGCTGCCTGTGCAAAAGCTCTTCGCAGTGTGGGTGCCGATCAGTTTGGGGTGGCAACGGTTGATGAGGGAATTGCGCTGCGTCAATCGGGTATTGAAGACCCCATTCTTGTACTCAACCAGCCGCCTCTTGAGAGCATCGATGACCTTGTGACCTTCGATTTAATGCCGTCGGTCTATGAGATAGATTTTGCGCTTGGCTTTGGCGAGGCATCTTCTGCCGCGGGTAAAGTCGGCAAATACCACCTGGCCATTGACAGCGGAATGACCCGTATTGGCGTGAGGCGAGAAGAAGCCCTTGAGCTGAGACGCGCCATTGATTTTCACCGTGGTCTTGAATGTGCAGGTACGTTTACGCATTTTGCGACGGCGGATCTGCTCGACGACTGGGATTTTGCGCTACAGGTAAACCGTTTTACCGAAGCAGTGTCCGTTATTCATGAGGCAGGTCTTGAGACCGGTCTTGTACATGCGGATAATACGCCGGGCACGATTCTTCACCCTGATGTGCAGTTTGACATGTGCCGGATAGGTATTGGATTGTACGGCCTGCATCCTGCAGAAAATACGGTGCCGCGTATTGCCTTGGAACCGGTGATGAGCGTTCGTGGCCGAGTTACTCGGGCTATCTATCCCAACGTCGGCGATGGTGTGGGATACGGTTTGACGTGGCGCGTTCCTCGGAAGAACATTCAGGTGGCAACGGTTCCCATTGGATATGCCGACGGCCTTGCACGTTGTCTTTCCAACCGGATGGATGTACTGGTTGATGGTATGCGCGTGCGCCAGGTGGGCAATATCTGCATGGATCAGTTCATGTTTGCCGTTGACGTTAATAGGGCACGTTCGTATCGCCCCGGATATGAAGTTATGGAAGGCGACATGGTGACCATTATGGGCGCCGACGGCGATGAGTACATTTCAGCCGATGAGATTGCCAAGCTGAGAGGTACCATAAACTATGAGGTGGTATGCGATTTTGGCATGCGCCTCGATAAAGTTTACCTTTAATGAAATGCAGGAAGAATGATGCGGTTAGTACGGCGTGATGAGTGCACTGCCGTTTGTCCGACACCATAGTTGATTGAAAAGTGGTTAAAAAATGTCTGAGAATCCGTCTCAACACGTTTCGCCCGTTACGCTTGAAGAGGTTCGCGAGCAGATGAGAGATTGTCGCCTCTGTCAGCTTTGCGAAGGGCGCAACACCGTTGTCTTTGGTGATGGTAACCCCCATGCGCGTGTTATGTTTATCGGCGAAGGGCCCGGTAAAAATGAAGATCTCGGCGGAAGACCGTTTATCGGTGCAGCGGGCAAGAAGCTTGATGGTTATCTTGCGGCAGCCGGGCTTTCTCGTGACGACATTTTCATTACCAATGTGGTTAAATGCCGGCCACCCTCAAACAGAAATCCCCGTCCTGAGGAGATTGAGGCGTGTGCCCCGTACCTGCGCAATCAGGTTCGCGCTATCTGGCCCGACGCGATTGTGTGTCTCGGTAACTTTGCGTCTCAGTTTATCCTGCGTACCGAGAAGGGTGTAACGTCTCTGCGCGGTCGCCTGTATCAGACCGGGCACTTTGTTGTGTTGCCAACGTTTCATCCGGCGGCAACCATCTACCATCCTGCGTGGGAGCCGCTCTTAACTGATGACTTGCGCCTTTTGGGCCAGTGGCTCCAAGAGCATCCGAAGGGACAGAAGATCCCTGTGGAGCAAGGGACTTCCCAAGGACAGGGGATATCTGCAGATCAAGCATTTTCTCAGGGGCAGGAGGCCTCACATGAGTAAGCTCCCTCGCATGGTTGACTTTGGTACTTTCGTATCTTCGTCCACTGCCGAGACGATTGCTCTTGGCGAGAAGTGCGGAGAGCTTCTCGCAGCCGGCGACGTGTTGGTACTGACAGGTGATCTTGGAGCAGGGAAGACACAGTTCACCAAAGGTATTGCGCGGGGTATGGGTATCACGGCGGATGTGACAAGCCCTACCTTTACGATAGAGATGGTGTATGAGGGTAGTGTGATGCCGCTTTATCACTTTGATTTGTACCGGTTGAATGACTCAAGCCAGTTAGATGATATCGGCCTGTTTGATGCCATGGAATCCGATGGTCCTACGGTGATTGAGTGGGGCGAGCAGTTTGCCGATGATATTGGTGACGACCGCGTTGATGTTTTTATTTCTCGCCTTGAAGGAGCTGGTGATATTGGCAGCGATTGTCTGCGGCAGCTTTCTAAAGGTGGCAATAACGCTACTGCGGACCTCAGCGCAGACGATGCCGGTGACATTTCTTCTCGCAGCGCTGAACCCCTGCGAGAAATCCGCTTTGTGGCACATAACAAGCGAGGTCGAGAGCTGATTGAAGGGCTTGTATAAAAGCGAGTTTTGTTGTAAAACTCGTCTAAGGTGAAGTAGCGGTTTGGAATTATTGGGATTGTCGCACGTAGACACAACATCGGGAGTAGACAATGATTTATACCCTTACAACCAATCCTGCAGTAGATGTAAACATTACTAGCGACGATTTACGTTCTGATAAGATCAATCGCACTCGTGACGCGGTATATTCCCCTAATGGTAAAGGACTTAATGTGTCCTTTACGCTGGCTCATTATGGCGTAGACTCTCAAATTCTGGGTTTCTTTGGAGGCTTTACCGGAAACTATATTGTAGAGGGTGCCTCTAAGATTTGCCCGGTCAAGCCTGTGTGGATTGATGGCATCACGCGTCTTAACGTGTTTCTTAAGGTTGGCGATAAAGAATACGATCAGGTAAATGCGGGAGCACCTGTAAGTCGAGAAGCCCAGCTACAGATGCTTGAACTTATCGGCAACCTCGATGACCTGGATTGTCTGATTATCTCCGGCAGCTTGCCTCCCCATATTGATCCGAGCTACTATGACGAGCTTATTGATATAGTTCAGGCTAAGGGTGCAGAGTTCGTATTAGATATTTCTCATCCCTGCTTAGCCCATTTAATAGAGCGCAAACCATTGCTTATTAAGCCAAATGATGATGAGCTTGCCGACATCTTTGGTGTAAATGTCAGCTCTGAGCAGGATTTTGTTACCGCTCTTCATATGCTTCATGAGCGGGGAGCACAAAATATTTTGCTTACACTTGGTGCTGCTGGTGCATACTTTTATGATGGGCAGCAGGTGTACCATGCAACAGCTGTTAAGGTTCCCGTACTTTCGACGGCTTGTGCGGGTGACGCAACTCTTGCAAGTTTCTTGTCCGTTTGGAAGGACAGGCGTAATAAGGTTAAGGACGCTTTATCTCGCGCCATGGCAACGGGCGCTAATGTTGCCATGAGTGCTGGTTTGGGAGATTTTGCTTTGGTGGACGAGCTGTCCGCTCAGATTAAGGTTTCCCAAATAGGATAGAGGGATCGCGCGTAAGCGCAAGGAGCGTGTCATACGGCACACAGGAAGGAAGGAGTTGCATATGGCTGAAGACGTACAAGTCTATGACATCATTGCAGCTACTGGTTGTCCAACAGGCATTGCGCATACCTTTATGGCCAAAAAGGCTCTGGAGGATGCTGCGGCCGCAAGAGGTCTTACCATTAAGGTGGAGACTCACGGTCAGGTAGGCATTGAGAACGAGGTCACTCCGGCAGAGATTAAAGCCGCGAGGGCTGTAATTGTTGCTGCCGATAAAGATGTCAATGCTGAGCGTTTTGCCGGCAAACCTATGGTTTCTGTCGGCGTGAGCAAGGCTATCAAAAAGGAAGATGCAGAAGCTCTTATAGAGCAAGCATTGATTGCGAAGGCTTCCGGCGAGATGACCGCTGAGGTTGCAGGTTCTGACTCTACGACTCATGCTCCAGAAAAGGAATCAATCGGTCACCAAATTTACAAGCACCTCATGAACGGCGTAAGCCACATGTTGGTCTTTGTTGTCGCTGGTGGTGTTTTGACTGCAGTTTCTTTCCTTTGGGGTATTACCTCATTTGATTCTACAGCCGCTGACTATAACTCCTTTGCTGCCTTACTTAAGACTATCGGCGGCATTTGCATGAGTATGATGGTTCCGGTGTTGGCCGCCTACATTGCTGAGTCCATCGGCAAGCGCCCCGCTCTTGTACCTGGTTTTCTTGCAGGCATGATTGCTATTCAAGGTCTTCCCATATCTCCAGATACTGGTCTTATTGATGCTGGAGGTTCTGGCGTTGGTTTTGGCTTCTTGGGTGGCATTATTGGTGGTTTTCTAGCCGGCTATACCATTCTTCTTTTGGAGAAGGTCTTTGCTAAGCTTCCTGAGAACCTCAATGGTCTGAAGGCAATGTTTTTATATCCCTTGTGCTCCGCCTTTATTGTTGGTTTGATTATGCTTGGTATTTCTGGTCCTATGGCATCAATCAACATCGCTATGATGAACTTCCTCAAGGGTCTTTCTGCGTCTGGTCCTATTGTGTTGGGCCTTGCCATTGGTTGCATGTGCGCATTTGACATGGGTGGTCCAGTAAACAAAGCTGCCTACGTGACGGGTACCGCCATGCTTACTGAGGCTTTGGCTGCCGGTGTTGGAACCTCTACGTACAATTTTGGTACTAACTTTATGGCTGCAGTTTCTGCCGCGTGCATCGTTCCTCCGCTGATTACCACCTTTGCTGTTCTTTTTGGCAAGAAGTACTTTACGCAAGAAGATCATGATGCCGGCCTGGTTAACTTCATTTTGGGTTGTACTCATATTACTGAGGGTGCAATTCCCTTTATGACCAAGAACATTTGGCCTGTCATGCCTATCATGATGCTTGGTTCTTCTATTGGCGCCATTCTCACCATTTTCTTTGGGGTACATGATCCGGCTCCTCATGGTGGTTTCTTGGTACTGCCCGTAGTTGATGGTGGCCTGATGTGGGTTGTGGCAATCCTTATCGGTACTATTGTGGGCGGTCTGCTGTTCTTGCTCTTCAAGCGCAGCCAATACGTGAAGAATGGTAACAAGGTTATTGAGTAGCCTGGTTTAGTTTCCATCTCGTCCACGTTTTCTACGTTTTCTTAGGCAAATCACGTAGTCTACCTCGGTAAAGCTTTTATCAAAGGAAACTCAGCTTATTGCAAGTTGGGTTTCCTTTTTTGCTACTTTTCGAGACATGATTGCCCTTGCTTAGTTATATGACAATCAAGCAAAAAATCGAGTGTGTTCGTTACGGAATAAATGATACCTATCGCCGAATAAACTTGACAGAAGAGTTAATACGCAAAATATCCGCGTAGACTAATCAATAGACAAGAAAAAAGCCTTCCAAACAGGAAGGCTTTTGACAAGTCAAAGTGCCACCTACGTGGCGTTACCCAAATGGATAACATTTTTGGCAAAGCCGTATTTTGACTCGCAGTGTTGTCCTGACTGGTAATCGGGACATAGCTACTGTAGCACGAAAGAGGAAGGATTGCATCAATGAATCTGAGAGATTGCTCGGGAGAATATAATATCGGTCTTGATATGGGTACGGGTTCTGTTGGTTGGGCAGTAGCGGACAATGACGGACAACTTTTTCACTTCAAGAAACAACCTACGTGGGGGAGCCGACTGTTTGAGAGTGCTAATACAGCCGCAATGGCCCGCATACCTCGTAGTCAGCGGCGTCGCTACATTCGTCGCCGTTGGCGTCTTAACCTTTTACAATCACTCTTTCAGGATGAAGTTGAGAAAGTTGATCCGGAGTTCTTCATCAGACTCCGTCAAGCTCGACTTCTTGAAGAAGATCGTGCAGAGGGTCATAGTGACTACAAGTGGCCACTTTTTAATGATACTGACTTTACAGAACATGAATACTACAAGCTCTTTCCTACCATCTATCACCTGCGTAAATGGTTGATGGAAACTGATCAACAGGCTGACATTCGTCTTATCTATCTAGCTATCCATAACATCGTTAAGCATCGTGGTAATTTCCTTCGTGAAGATCAAAAAAGTCTTTCCGCTAAAACGGCTAAGCCTGATGATGCCCTTCATGCGTTCTTTAAAGCGCTTAACAATTGGTGTACTTCTCGTGGATATGAGACTGTAAACGATACAGCATCTGAAATCATCAGAGTTTTTAATGATGAAGAAGCTGCCCCTTCCGATAAGAAAAAGAGAATAGCCGCACTCCTTTGTATTTCATTAGGCGATGATTCGTCCGCCAATCGTAAATGTAATGAAGCTTTAGCTGCTGGAATGGTCGGTCTTAAGGCTGAATTTAAAAACGTATTTGGTGAATTTCAGGCAGAGAAAACAGCTATTTATCTTTCAAATGATGAAGACGTAGAAGCATTGCGTGAGATGTGTCCTGATGACAGTGTCGACCTTTTCAATCGTGTATGTAGCGTTTATTCTGCTTATGTACTGCAGGAACTTCTCTCTTATGCTCCAGGTGAGACTATCTCTATAAATATGGTTAAAAAATACGAGCAATATGGAGAAGACCTTGCATTGCTCAAAAACCTTATTCGAGAGTATGCGCAAAAAAGCTACGATGACTTTTTTCGCGGGCCTAAATATCCTGGTGCAAATATCTATGATGTATCGAAAGTGCAAGGTTATACCAAGTACAATTTAGGAACCAGCAAACTCTCATATGATGGTTTTGAGAAAGCAGTTGTTGATCTATTGGGCAAGACAAGTGCTGTAAATGATGAGCGTTATCAGTCTATGGTCGATGCTTTTGAAAAACAAAAATTCCTTCGTAGACTGAAAACAAGTGATAATGGAAGTATTTACTATCAACTACATTTTGAAGAGCTGAAAGCAATTCTTAAGAATCAAAGTCGCTTTTATCCTTTTCTTATAGCTGACGAAAGAAAGATAGAGTCGCTCGTATCATTTAGAATCCCATATTATGTAGGACCGCTTACGAGTCGAAATGCCGCCATTGACCAACACGGTAATAAGCGCTTTGCTTGGGCGGAGCGTAAGTCAAATCAAGATAATACTCCAATCACCCCATGGAATTGGGATAGTGTTATCGACCGTAATAAGAGTGCCGAGAAGTTTATCAAACGTATGACAGGTACTTGCACGTATTTACAGGGAGAGGAAATTCTGCCCAAATGTTCCCTTTTGTATGAGGAATTTTGTGTACTTAATGAGCTCAATGGGCTTCGTCTAACTATTGATGGAGATCGCGAGTATCGCCTTGATGCTGCTCAGCGCGAAGGTATCGTTCATGATTTGTTTCACTGCAAAAGGAGTGTCAGCTATAAACAAATTGAAGGTTGGATTACACGTGAGGAAGGTTTTGAGTATCCTCATGTTACTGGGGGTCAAGGAGCGAGTGGTTTAGAATCGAAGATGGGATCCTACCTTTTCTTTTGTAAGGAAGTTTTTGGTATAGATGAACTCGATCCCAAAGATTATGCCATGGTCGAGGAGATTATTCTTTGGAATACACTTTTTGAAGATCGTAAGATTCTTCATGAAAAGCTTGTTGAAAAGTATGGAAGACAAGCTGGAGGATCACTTTCTGAAGAGCAAATTAAGAAAATCTGTAAGAAGCGTTTTACCGGTTGGGGGCGTCTTTCTAAGAAGTTTCTGACTGGACTTAAGGTGCAGACTGAAGCTGGCCCGAAATCCATCATGGATGTTCTGCGCGAAGGAGATCCTAATTCTGACAGTCGTCGTGGTCGCGCTATGGTTATGATGGAAGTTCTGCGGGATGAGAATCTTGGTTTCCAAAAAATGGTAGATGATTTTAATAAGAACTATTTTGAAGCAAATGGTAAGCTGGCTGAGATTAATGAGCTCCCCGGTTCTCCTGCAATTAGACGAAGTCTTAACCAGACGATACGTATTGTAGATGAGATAGCAAAAATAGCCGGCCATGCTCCTACAAATATATTCATTGAAGTGACACGTGAGGATGACGAACGAAAGAAGGGCAGAAGGACAAATCGCCGTTATGACGAGCTTAAAAACGCACTTGAACGTTTTAAAAAGGAGGATCCTGAAGTTTGGCATGGGATTTGTGATACAGCGCCAAAAGACCTTAACGAACGCTTAACGCTTTATTTTATGCAGCGAGGTAAATGTCTCTATTCAGGTAGACCAATCAACATCAATCAGCTCTCAGATACAGGACTCTATGAAGTTGACCATATCATTCCTCGAGCCTATATCAAGGATGATAGTTTGGAAAACAAAGCACTTGTCTATCGTGAGGAAAACCAACGTAAGACGGATGCTCTTCTTATTGATTATAGCATCCGTCAGAAAATGAGTAACTATTGGCGCATGCTGCACAATGCAAAGCTTATTGGAGACAAGAAATATCGTAACCTATTGCGCTCTACCATAGATGAAAAAGCCATGAAAGGTTTTGTTGCGCGGCAACTGGTAGAAACAAGCCAGATGGTTAAGATTATCCAATCTATGCTTAAGGTTCGTTATCCAAATACAAAGATAGTTCCTGTTAAAGCAAGTATTTCTCACAACTTACGTGAGAAAGCTGGGTTTATAAAATGCCGTGAGGCTAACGATTTTCATCATGCGCATGATGCATACTTGGCGTTGCGAATGGGATTGTTTATCCAAAAAAGGCATCCTGGAGTGTATGAAAATCCCATTGGACTTACTCGGGTTATACAAAAATATGTTCAGACCCAATCGGAAGAATTTAAACGCACGCATCATTTTCCTGGTTCTGCGGGGTTTATTGTAAACAGCTTTATGAGTTCAGGTTTCGATAAAGAGACAGGTGAGGTTTTTAAAGACGACTGGAACGCTGAAGCTGAAGTTGAAGGCATTCGTAGGGCACTAAATTATCGTCAGTGTTTCATCTCAAGAATGCCGTATGAGGATACTGGTGTGTTTTGGGATGCAACGATTTACTCACCTCGCGATCAGAAGAAGAAACCGGCTCTTTCTCTTAAAAATGGTCTTGATCCACATAAATATGGTGGTTACTCTCGTGAACAGTTTGCCTATTTCTTTGTATATGAAGCGCGAAAGCCTGGAAAAGACGAATATCTGTTTTGTTTTGCACAAGTGCCCGTTTGGATTGCTAAGCGTATAAAGGGTAATCAGGCTACTCTTGATTCTTACGCACGAAAACTTGCCCAAAGTGAAGGACTTGAGTATATAGGCATTGAGCGAGCAAAAATTCTTAAGAAGCAGCTTATAGAGATTAATGGCGACAGGTTAATAGTGACTGGAATTAAAGAAGTCAGAAATGGAAGAGAACTTGCTCCTACACCCAGTGAGACCGCTCTTATCAATCGACTTGTTAATCAGGGAGAGTTAGATGAAAGCGATGACAGACAACTTCAGGAACTATGGGATCGTATAGTTTCTCTTGACAATCGTGTTGGTTGTCGCTTAATGGCTCAGCTTAAGCTATATAACCGTAGAGAGGCATTTGTCAAAGCGGATATTAAATCAAAAAGAGATATCATTTTAGGGTTGCTGAATATTATTAATGCCGCTAGTAATGTGGTGGATTTTTCTATACTCAGTAATGACGGTAAACATGATAAATGTGTTGGCACAATTCAGCCCAACTACTCGAAACTGTTGTCTGACCCAGATATAGATTTTTACGTTATTGATCAATCGACAACTGGTATGTTTGAGCGGAGGACCCGTATTGGCTTTTAGGAATATCATCATAGAAAGTCCATGCAGGTGTTCGTACGAGGGAGGATATCTCATTGTGCGTAAGGAGGACGATACAGTTAAGATACACTTGTCAGAAATCTCATCAGTTGTTCTCCAGACCAATCAGGTCTATATCAGTGCATATTTATTATCAGAACTCGCAAAGGCAAAGATTTCCTTTGTTGTTTCTGATGAGAAGAGAAATCCTATAGGTCAGTATTTGCCTTTGTATGGTGCTCACAATACACCTAAGCGAGTTGTTGAACAGCTTGGATGGAGTGAACCTTCAAAAAAGCGTGTATGGCAGCGAGTTGTTAGAGATAAGATAACCCATCAGGCGCAAGTCCTTAATGCTCGTGCAAGAGAAGAGATGGGACAACAGCTGTTTGGGCTTATTCCAGAGGTGCGGTCAGGAGATACTACAAATAGAGAAGCTCACGCTGCTCGCCTATACTTTCATGCTTTATTTGGTCATGAATTCTCGCGGGATGATGAAACGCCAATTAATGCAGCGCTTGATTATGGTTATGCGATTCTACTTTCTGCGGTAAACCGTGAGATTGTAGCTCGTGGCTATTTGACTCAATCTGGCATCTGCCATAGAAGCGAGTATAACCAGTTTAATCTTGGCTGTGATTTTATGGAACCATTTAGACCGATTGTCGATCGGTTGGTATTTGATAACGTTGAAGGTGATTTTACGAAAGATACAAAACGCTTACTGATTGATATGCTTAATCAATCGCTTCCTTATCGAGGCGGAGTGTATCGCGTAGGTTCGATTATCTCGTTGTATGTACAAGACTGTTTGAGTGCACTTAATAAAAGACTATCTATTGATAGCATTGAGGCTTTTGATGTTATATGAGTGAAAGTGCCAGGGTTCGTTATATGAGACTTGTTCTGTTCTTTGATCTTCCAGTAGAGACAGCTGTTCAAAGGAAGAATTATAGATTGTTTCGTAAGTTTTTGCTTAAAGATGGGTTTTTGAGATTACAAGAATCTGTATATGCAAAACTTGTAATTAATGATGGAGCTGCCGGTGCAGCGATTGCACGTGTACGAAAAAATAGACCTCCTGCTGGTCTTGTTCAAATTCTTAAGGTTACTGAGAGCCAATTTGCAACGATGGATTACATTACAGGGAATCGCGAAGCATATGATGAAGTGGATACTATGGAGGAACTCTTGATTTTATGAGACTTATTTTTAGTGGACTAGAAAGAGCAATAGAGATTGAACCAGGTTTTGCTGCTGTTCTACAGATAGAGAATCAAGCGTTATTTTCTAGAATTGTTTTATCACTCATGAAGGGGAATAATGAAGACTCTCTTGAACCTTATACATTATGGGATAGAGAAGAAAAAGTCTGCTTTCAAAATCAATCCATTTTCATTTCTGATCCTCTCAATCTTCCTTGGGAAAATAAAAGTCTTATAGGAGAGGTTATTAAGAAAATGGAACGTGAGCTTTTAGAAGATGAAATTATAAGAACTGAGATTGAATCTACTGAGCGTTTGCTTATGACAAATCTAATGAAGCTTGGTGTAGGACTTCAGTCTCAATATGAATTTAGTTTAGAATGGGACTTTAAGCGATACCTTAAGATGCTTGGTTTTGGTATCGGTATTCAAATAGATCGGCCGTACCTTGATAATTTGATATCTTTCGTTTCACTGGCACTTGATGCGGGATGTAATAAGATTCTGGCATTCGTTAATCTCAAGACTTTTTTGACAAAAAGTGAACTTGAAAGGTTCTATGAGTATGTATTTTTCTCAAAACTTCGTGTCTTGTTGCTTGAGAACAAAGTGGATGAGTCGTACTATAAGTATGAACAAAAAAGTACTGTTGACCAGTACTTCCTTGAGTCATGACAGGAATACTAGTTGGAATTACTGTCTCCTTTGCAGTAGGAGAATTTGCTCTAATAGTTTTGGAGCAGTGTCATTCTGACTGGTAATCAAACAACTTTATTCCACGTAAACGCCTGTCCCCAGTTTTGGAGCAGTGTCATTCTGACTGGTAATCAAACCATACCACGCAAATACTTTACGGCCCACTGTTTTGGAGCAGTGTCATTCTGACTGGTAATCAAACTAGAGTTTCTGATGTTATGAGCGCCGGTCTGTTTTGGAGCAGTGTCATTCTGACTGGTAATCAAACGAGGTGTATGAGAAACACGATGTAAAGATTGTTTTGGAGCAGTGTCATTCTGACTGGTAATCAAACCTGTAAGCTGTCTCCACGTAGCTGCTGTCAGTTTTGGAGCAGTGTCATTCTGACTGGTAATCAAACCACTCCTGTGGGCGAGTATGACCCAGAATAGTTTTGGAGCAGTGTCATTCTGACTGGTAATCAAACAGTACCACAGGGCGGCACCATCAAGACCTAGTTTTGGAGCAGTGTCATTCTGACTGGTAATCAAACCTCTAGTACCTCGTCTGTGGGACATCCTCGGCAACGCATGAGCTCACGCTCCCCTGCGTCCACAACGCACACCGTAGGAAGGTGAGTGATGCTCTTTGCGTCTCTGGACCTCGGTGAGCAGTCAACGTCAATAATCTCGTACTCAATATCTTCTTCAGATAAAGCCGGCACTATACGCTTGATAGTCCCGCGGCAGATGCTGCACCACTCGGCCATATAGATCACTACTCGCGCCATATTCTCACCTCCTTGGCGAGGTAACAAAAAAGCCACCCGGAGGTGGCTCGTGAAAGCTAGTTGATTGATTGAAGGTTAACCCCAAGCAATAAAGCCTGAGTCATCAAATTCATTTTCGCGTTTGAACCAAGAGAATAGCTTTACTACATATCTAGCGAACTCGTCATGCTTAGAAAGTACGTAATCAATCATCTTAAAATTGGAATCAAAACGAATCGTGCCAGGATTCTCTCGGTCTCCCTCTGGATAATATTGGTATGTTGCAACCCCATCAACTATTCCAAGAAGTTCATATTCAAGCATTATTGATTACCTCCTTTCTTGCGCTTCTTAAGCTCCTCAACCATACTCTCGTAATCATACCCATATTTCTCGTTGGTAGTGCGGTGAGCTTGTTTTGGAGCAGTGTCATTCTGACTGGTAATCAAACAAGCGATTTCTTCCAAGCTCTCCCCCATTAGTTTTGGAGCAGTGTCATTCTGACTGGTAATCAAACCATTGTCATGGTTGGACATTCTGACCTCCGGTTTTGGAGCAGTGTCATTCTGACTGGTAATCAAACCTCCTGTATTGTCGTCCAACCGACATCATGTTTTGGAGCAGTGTCATTCTGACTGGTAATCAAACGCGTCAGATGACGCGGTGGCATGAGTGATAGTTTTGGAGCAGTGTCATTCTGACTGGTAATCAAACCACTCCCGATCTCCATCCGGCTGACCGATAGTTTTGGAGCAGTGTCATTCTGACTGGTAATCAAACTAATAGCAGATACAGCAGCTAAGCATGGTAGTTTTGGAGCAGTGTCATTCTGACTGGTAATCAAACTCAAGTTTGCTCAAGTAGGCTGTCCACTTAGTTTTGGAGCAGTGTCATTCTGACTGGTAATCAAACAAGCTATGAGGGTCAATGTTAAACTGATCGGTTTTGGAGCAGTGTCATTCTGACTGGTAATCAAACAAGGCGGATGCCGCGGCGTCTAAAGTGGAAGTTTTGGAGCAGTGTCATTCTGACTGGTAATCAAACATGATACCGATGACAGTTTGAATAATTCCGGTTTTGGAGCAGTGTCATTCTGACTGGTAATCAAACAATTCTGTATGAAGTTTATAACACCGTCGAGTTTTGGAGCAGTGTCATTCTGACTGGTAATCAAACCTGCGCTACAACACAACCGACTGAACTCTGGTTTTGGAGCAGTGTCATTCTGACTGGTAATCAAACTATGCGATGGACGCACGCTCGATGTCAGTCGTTTTGGAGCAGTGTCATTCTGACTGGTAATCAAACAGAAAATTCATGAAGGGCAAGTACGTGGAGGTTTTGGAGCAGTGTCATTCTGACTGGTAATCAAACCCTTCCTTCGTGGCAAGGCAGAAGCGTACGAAATAGCTGCATTTGAAGTCTCGCACAACATGTAACATCAAGCCCAAGGCACCGGGGTGAAACGGTGCCGCCCATCTACTGTGAGGAAGGCAAGGATGTTGTACTACGGATACGCGCACTACTCAGACGGTAGCTGCATCTGTCACTGTTACGGCACGCTTGAAGACGTTAAGTTTTGGAGCAGTGTCATTCTGACTGGTAATCAAACAGTGCATCAAGAACACCTTCAAGAATGATAGTTTTGGAGCAGTGTCATTCTGACTGGTAATCAAACTTGGCGAATTGTCGATGGGAACATTAATAGGTTTTGGAGCAGTGTCATTCTGACTGGTAATCAAACCATTTTTTAGCTGATGCGGAAGAATTGGCTGTTTTGGAGCAGTGTCATTCTGACTGGTAATCAAACGATTTAAGGCGATGGTAACAGCAATATGCAGTTTTGGAGCAGTGTCATTCTGACTGGTAATCAAACTTACAAAGCGTATGAATAGATTACACCAGGTTTTGGAGCAGTGTCATTCTGACTGGTAATCAAACTTGATTTTGATTGCAGTTAGCTACGTTCTTGTTTTGGAGCAGTGTCATTCTGACTGGTAATCAAACAGCTACAGCATACACCGCCATTACATGCTGTTTTGGAGCAGTGTCATTCTGACTGGTAATCAAACCACTTAAGTACGCGCTTGTCTTGCTTGTCGTTTTGGAGCAGTGTCATTCTGACTGGTAATCAAACAGATTACCGTCGCGCACACAAGCCAATCTGTTTTGGAGCAGTGTCATTCTGACTGGTAATCAAACGAAGCCAGATGAAAATGCGTGTTGTTTCGGGTTTTGGAGCAGTGTCATTCTGACTGGTAATCAAACGTTTTATGGAGTAGATGTTGAGACTAGATGGTTTTGGAGCAGTGTCATTCTGACTGGTAATCAAACTGAAAATTAAAGATATTTGGGACATGGCGGTTTTGGAGCAGTGTCATTCTGACTGGTAATCAAACTGAAAATGCCGACGAAGGTGCCGACTACTGCTTGAATGGTCCCAATTACTGCCTGAATGATGCCGGAGATGGCCGTCATGGCTCCGGAGATCACCGAAGACGCCACTGTAAAAGCCGCGCCAAGCACCACGCCGACAAGATTAGCAAGCATCTGCAGCTGTGCCAGCACAACACCACCGATAATCTCGGCAATACCGAGAAGAATTTGTCCGAGCACTTGAAACGCCGGTAACATCATCTCAAAGTAGGGAATGACAGTACCTGTAACAAGATCTCCAACCGTTGCGAAAGCATCACCAAACATCTGTATAGCCGGCTGCACTGCATCAAATACCGGCGCAAAGGTCGATGTAAACCAGTCAACAACTACTTGTAGGCCATTTTGAAAAGTCTCACCTGCGCCCTGTGCACTTGTCAACCAATCAATAAATGGCGCTATAAAGTCTGCTGCGCCAGAAAAAGCATCGGCAATTACATCGATAGCACCTGTAATGTACGGTGCTGCCGTCTGTGCGTTTTGGAGCAGTGTCATTCTGACTGGTAATCAAACACGCTTGCGGAGCGTAGCTATATTGTGAGCGTTTTGGAGCAGTGTCATTCTGACTGGTAATCAAACTGCCTTTCCCGGACAAAAGTTTTAACCTGGGTTTTGGAGCAGTGTCATTCTGACTGGTAATCAAACCACCGACATGTTCTCAGCGCTTGCTACTGGTTTTGGAGCAGTGTCATTCTGACTGGTAATCAAACCCCATACGGCTCACAACGCCGTCGGCAATGTTTTGGAGCAGTGTCATTCTGACTGGTAATCAAACTTTAGAGCCAAGCGCCGCGATAGCGTCTCGTTTTGGAGCAGTGTCATTCTGACTGGTAATCAAACCCAATCTTTGCCTGACTCTCAACCGTGGCGGTTTTGGAGCAGTGTCATTCTGACTGGTAATCAAACTGTGTTTTCCGTGAAGGAAACAAAAACTGTGTTTTGGAGCAGTGTCATTCTGACTGGTAATCAAACTTAGACTCTGTAAGCTCTGCTTCCAGCTCCTTAATGCGCTTCTCGCGGTTGGCAAGATCGCGCTCTAGCTTGTGGACATTGACGTTTTCTGCGGGTTTTGCGCCTGTCTCTTCGTTTGTGCCCTCGCCCTCGTTTGGGTCTTGGGAATTATCTTCCTCGCCATCTTTGGGGTCTTGGGGCTGATCATCAGGTTTGGGGTCTTGGGGGATTGCTCCTTTCGGCTTTGTCTCCTCGTCCACAACTTCAGTCAATTTGCCTGGCATAAAACCAATCCTTTCAGCCTTTGCAGGTCCTTTTCCTGCACTGAAAGGATTGTCTATGAGTGTTAACGGCTAAAAGAAAAGCCCCGACTATATCAGGGCTTTAGAGTTGCTATATTCGGGATGGCGTTTAAGCCATTTTTCAAACTCTTTATCAGGTAAAAAGTTTCTTGCTACAAAAGCTACGCTAACATTGTGTTTTCTAGCAACATTTTCAAGGCTTTTGTCGGATGGGGGGCCAGCCATAATAGGTGTTGCTGCATATGTGTCCCTGCTCATTTACACCCTCCCTGACGGCTCAAACCAATATTCGTACCCATACATTTTAGCATTTTTAGAGAACCACTCGTGCATCATCTCTGCTTTCTTAACTCTTCCCATTTCGAGATATTCTTCGTTTGTAATTTTCCCATTGAACACGGAAATACCTTTTTTTGGTTTTGGAGCAGTGTCATTCTGACTGGTAATCAAACCTGATATTTATTCTGCAATGATGACTGAAGATGTATCTGGCTCTTTAGTATCTGGGCACGGTGGAGCCATGTATTATATCGAACCTGTTAAATTGCATGATTTTGAGGAAAGATATAATATTCTGCTTGAAGAAGCTAAGCAATTTACTACTGAAATAGAAAGAGCTCAGTTAATTGCTTTTATTCGTCTAGAAGAAGAAAATGAGGTGAAGAAATGGTACAGAGTATTAAAGATCTAAGAAAAAGAAAAGATATCCTTTTGATAGATGATGTTAGCTCTGAGCGTTATGCCAACGACCAAGACTTCGCCAAGAGCGTTGATAAACTGTATGCTGGATTTAGTAAACATATTGAAGAATTAGATGCCAAGCGGAATAAGTAATTCACCAATCAACTAGCTTTTTTAGTTTTGGAGCAGTGTCATTCTGACTGGTAATCAAACTGTTCTCCAAATCATACCGCCAATAATAGAAAGGATAAAGCATGGCAACAGAAGCACAGCTAAAGGCTACTGAAAAGTACCGTAAGAAGAACATTAAGACATTTCTTTTACGCTTTTTTCCAGATGATTATGATTTATTTGAATATTTACAGGCCAAACCAAAGAAAGCGGAGTATTTGCGGAGCTTGATACGTGAAGATATGAAAAAGCATAGCTAATGAAATCCCTCCTAGTGTAGGCTAGGAGGGAAGCATTTACTTAATACTATTACGTTGACTAAATGCCTTACTGACCGCAACACTGTCCAATACTGTTCCTGCTGCTATATCAACGTTTGTTTGGTTTAAGATAACCGCTAGTTTTGGAGCAGTGTCATTCTGACTGGTAATTAAACGTTTAGGATACTGAGATAAGGAAAACAAAGCTTTATCAACGGAAGCCTTTGCAGAAATGTTCGCAGGATCAATGGGGTCTAATATATCATTGGGGAAAATAAAAAAGAGTATTTTCCTAACACATATAAGGTTTTTGAAAGAATGATCGAGGTGATGTTAAATGACTGATGAAGTTCTTAAGGCTATGGATCTCTATGAAAGTAAGTTTCATGGCTTGTTTCCTCTTATGCTATTCCACGGAACTGATCAGGAAATCATCGATGAGATTAATTTATGCATTGAGAGAAATGCTCCATATGATCCATACGAAGACCCGAAAGTACCAGAGGACGCGATTTTCTAATCAGTTTTGGAGGCAGACAATGGATATTGACGTAGAAGATCTCTATTTTCTGAAGGATAAAAGTTGGTATACCACGCCGGAAGACGAGGGCATGAATGACTTATTTTTCCCGGATGGTCGTGGATATCACATCAAGGATAGCGCTCCTGAAAAAGCGAAGAAAAGCTATGAGGAGTTTTATTCTCGTCAAGAAAATGGAGTACTGATTTAGTTCAAGTTTCGTTCTAATACTTTTGTCCACCTTAGAGCAGCTTTTTATTGTGGCTTTTGGTATTGGTATTGCTTCAAGATACTACCTAGTTTTATAAACCTTACTTCTGTGGTTTACTTCAACTACGAGAATAACGAGTACTGCATCTTCGATATCGCAGATTATGCGGTAATCACCTACTCGATATCTCCAAAACCCGGCTTTGTTACCAATAAGTGCTTTTCCCATACTTCTAGGATTATCTAATTGAGAAATTTCTCTTAGCTTAGAGGTAATTCTTTTGGCAGTTTGCTTATCTAGCTTTCCCAATTCACGCTGAATATTTTTGTTGATCTTAATCTGCCAGGCCAAGGCTCTCCTCCAGCTCATCAAGCGTTATGGTTTCAAGTCTTCCTGCCCTATAGTCTTCAACCATTTTTATGAGTTCAGCTTCATGCTCAAACTCATCAATAGCATCCTCCATAGCTTCGGTAATATAGTAAGAGCGCGTACGCCCTGTAGCCTCCGCAAGTCTGCTATAACGCTCACTCAGTTCTTTTGGCAGTCTAATTGAGGTGGTTTGTGTTGCCATGGTATACCTCCTAGTATTGTATTACACGTAATACAATATCATATCTATCTGAAAAATAGGTATGTATTGAAAAGAGCTCATGTTTGATCTCATATAAAAACACTTTTTAGAAGCTTTTTATTTCTTGAATTCTCATTGCTAGTGCAACAACAAAAGACAAGGTAGTGACCCATGGGTC
>ERZ773051.190-NODE-190-length-49478-cov-8.838840_pt1 | contig 49478 bp, 26 predicted proteins | sample MGYA00580631_ERZ773051 | MGnify/ENA primary metagenome ERZ773051 (study PRJEB29015, sample SAMEA2738137) | human oral metagenome | biome: human oral; feature: human-associated habitat; material: saliva | place: China | collected 2204 ... | reverse complement strand
ATGAATGAAATGTCGGTGGAGAGGGGGCGCTGCCGGGGCGGTGCGTCGGCACACACCCGGGGCGTGATCGCCGAGCGGCTTAGGCTTCGGGCGCGGCGGCGGGGGCAGTGGTCGAAGCGGCGGCAGTGGGCGTGGTCGTCGTGGGTGTTTCTTCAGCGGGCGCGGCGGAATCTGTCGTTTCGTCGGCGTTGTGCGTCGTTTCGCTGCCAGTCCGTGCTGCTTCGTCGGGGGCTTCGGCCACGGGCGACGGGGTGGGGGTGCGGTCCTCGGCGCGTTCGGGCAAAAGGAGGTTGAGCACCACGGCCACCACGGCCGAGAGACCGATGCCGGCCAGCGAGAAACGACCGTATTGGAAGGCCGCTCCGCCGATGCCCGTGGTGAGCGTCACGGAAATGATGACCACATTGCGCGCAGAGGAGAGATTGATGCGGCTGTGGAGCAGACTCGAGATGCCGGCTCCCGCAATGGTGCCGAAGAGCAGCAGCATGATGCCGCCGAGAATGGCTTGGTCGATGCTGCGCAGCAGGGCGCTGACTTTGCCCACCAGCGAGAAGACGATGCCGGTGAGGGCGGCGATGCGGAAAACGAGCGGATCGGTGATGCGTGTGAGCGACATGGCGCCCGTCACTTCGGAGTAGGTGGTGACGGGGGGCGCGCCGATGAGCGAAGCAAAGAGACAGGCCGCGCCGTCGCCCAACATCGTGCGGTGCAGTCCGGGCGATTTGACAAAGTTCTCGCCCGTCACGTTGTTCACCACGTAGACATCGCCGATGTGTTCGATGACCGGCGCGATGGCCACCGGGATCATGAAGAGAATGGGGGCCCACGAAAATTTCTCGGGCAGGATGAAGTGGGGCAAACCGAACCAGGGGGCGGTGGCCACCTGCGAGAAATCGACATCGAAGAACGCGAGGTCGGCCACGTAGCCCACCACGATGCCGAGGAAGATGGGGATGAGCTTGAGCATGCCCCGCCCGTAGAGCGTGACGCCCACGGCGGTGGCGAGCGAGATGCCAGCCAAGATCCAGTTGGTCGAGGCCATCTTCACCGCCGAACTCGAGAGCGAGAGGCCGATGAGCATGATGATGGGGCCGATCACCACGGGCGGAAACAGCCGATCGATGAACCGCAAACCGAAAAGGCGGATGAGGAGCGACATGAGTCCGTAGACCGCGGCCACGCCCACGCAGCCGAAGAGCGCGCCCCCCAGGCCGTAGAGCTCGGTGGCCTTGATGATGGGCGCAATAAAGGCAAAGCTGCTACCGAGAAAGATAGGAACTTTGCCTTTAGTGACGAGATGAAAAAGAAGGGTGCCCACACCGGCCGAGAAAAGGGCCGTGGAGGGGTCGAGACCCACGAGCAGGGGCACGAGCACAGTGGCGCCGAAGGCCACAAAAAGGTACTGCACGCCGGCCAATGCCTTGCGTGTGGGACTGAGAGTGACGGGGGAAGAAGACATGAATGAGGGGACGAATTTTATATTTCCGCTGCAAAAGTAATCGTTTTGTGTCAATTTCAAAATGTAGACTTCGCGCAGATCGTGTCGCAACGCCCCGAAAAGGGCCTAAACACGGGGATTTTTGTGCGAAAGTGGTAGGTTTTGACAGGTTGAGTTGGCGATTTTTCGATAGAAAAACCGCGAGTCGTATTGCGCAATTCGACCGGTTGAGGCCGATTTTCCGCGGTGTTTTATATGCTGCGCAGCCGCTTTGAGTGCATAATCTCGCAAATCGGTGCATATATCCCGTTTCTTCTGAGCGGTGGATCGCGGGAGCTGTGTCGATACGGCGGGTCGGCGATCGGCCCACGGAGGATGTGCGGCGAAAGACGGGCACGGGGGCAACAAGGCGGAGTTCCCGACCGCGCAAGTCGATGTCGCGCACTCGGAAAAAGGGGACCGGCCCCGCCGCGCACCCGAGGCCGAGACGAAAATGCGCAACTTCCCGCGATTTTCACCCCGGGAGATATTATATATTAGGGCGTTTCGCTTTGCACTTTCTCGTTTTTCCACTACTTTTGCAGTACGCTTTATCTCCCCATTTATGAGGATGTCGTACAAGCGGCGGCCAAGTCGGGCGCTGCCCCGGCCGGAAAAAACAACCCCTGCAATTTATCCAACAAGTTCATCAACAATTTAATTTCTTCAATCTCTTATGTGGTTAACTACTTCATCTATCGGAAGAAAAGTGATCATGTCGGTCACCGGACTGGCGCTCATTCTCTTCCTCACGTTCCACGGTTGCATGAATGTCGTGTCCCTCTTCTCGGAAAGCGGCTACAACTGGGTTTGTGAGATGCTGGGCGCCAACTGGTATGCGGTGGCGGCTACGGCAGGACTCGGCGCTTTGGTGCTGCTGCACTTCGTCTATGCCTTCATCCTCACCTTCCAAAACCGTCGCGCTCGCGGTAACAACCGCTACGCCGTGGTGGATCGTCCCGAAAAAGTGGAATGGGCGTCGCAAAACATGCTCGTCCTGGGCATCATTGTCGCCCTCGGACTTTGCTTGCACCTCTACAATTTCTGGGCCAAAATGATGTTTGTCGAATTGGCACACGTGGGCAATGAGTTCTACGCCACCGACGGCTATCACTGGATCCAATACACGTTTGCCAATCCCGTCTATGCTGTGCTTTACCTCGTGTGGCTCTGCGCTATCTGGTTCCACCTCACTCACGGCATGTGGAGCGCTTTCCACACCATCGGTGCCAGCGGAAAGACGTGGCTCCCCCGTGTTAAATGCATCAGCTATATCTACTCCACCGTGTTGATGGCCATGTACGCCGCCGTGGTGATTAAGTTCTGCCTCCAGGCTTTGCTCCAAGGCACCACGCACTTCGGCTGCTAAGCTGCGGAACTTCTACCCACCAACACTCATTATATATATAAGCATCCATCATGGCTATTCTCAATTCACGCATCCCCGAAGGCCCCGTGGCCGAAAAGTGGACCAACTATAAAGCGCACCAGAAACTGGTCAACCCGAAAAATAAGCGCAAGCTCGACATCATTGTCGTGGGTACGGGTCTGGCCGGAGCCAGCGCCGCCGCATCGCTCGGCGAAATGGGTTTCAAGGTCAAAAACTTCTGCATTCAAGACTCACCCCGCCGTGCACACTCCATTGCGGCCCAGGGCGGTATCAATGCAGCCAAGAACTACCAGAACGACGGCGACTCTGTCTATCGCCTCTTCTACGATACGGTGAAAGGTGGCGACTATCGTGCACGCGAAGCCAATGTTTATCGTCTCGCTGAAGTGTCCAACGCCATCATCGACCAGTGTGTGGCACAAGGTGTGCCCTTCGCACGCGAATATGGCGGCATGTTGGCCAACCGCTCCTTCGGCGGCGCACAGGTGAGCCGCACCTTCTACGCCAAAGGCCAGACCGGTCAGCAGCTTCTCCTCGGCGCCTACTCCTCGCTCATGCGCCAAGTGCACGCAGGCACCGTCGAACTCTACACACGCTACGAGATGCTCGATCTTGTCATCATCGACGGACGCGCACGCGGCATCATTGCACGCAATCTCGTCACCGGTCAGCTCGAACGCTTCGCAGCGCACGCTGTGGTGATCGGCACCGGCGGCTACGGCAACACCTATTTCCTCTCGACCAACGCCATGGGCTGCAATGCCTCGGCTGCCATCGCTTGCTACCGCAAGGGCGCCGTCTTTGCCAACCCCTCTTATGTGCAGATTCACCCCACCTGCATCCCCGTGCACGGTGACAAACAGTCGAAACTCACCCTCATGTCTGAGTCGCTCCGCAACGACGGACGCATTTGGGTGCCCAAAAAACTCGAGGACGCCAAGGCCTGCCAGGAAGGTCGACTCCAGGGTAAGGACATCCCCGAGGAAGACCGCGACTACTACCTCGAACGCCGCTATCCCGCCTTCGGTAACCTCGTGCCCCGCGACGTGGCCAGCCGCGCCGCCAAGGAGCGCTGCGACAAAGGCTTCGGCGTGAACGCAACCGGCTTGGCCGTCTATCTTGACTTCTCACAAGCCATCCGCGACTTCGGCCGCGATGAAATTGCTGCCCGCTACGGCAACCTCTTCGACATGTACGAAGAGATCACCGACGAGAGCCCCTACGAAACCCCCATGCAGATTTTCCCCGCCATCCACTATACCATGGGCGGAATCTGGGTGGACTACGAACTCATGACCACCGTCAAAGGCCTTTTCGCCATCGGTGAGTGCAATTTCTCCGACCACGGTGCCAACCGCCTCGGTGCTTCGGCCCTCATGCAGGGGTTGGCCGACGGATATTTCGTGTTGCCCTACACGATTCAGAACTATCTTGCCGACCAAATCACCGTGCCCCGCTTCTCCACCGAACTTCCCGAATTCGAAGCCGCCGAGCAGCACGTGCGCCAGCGCATCGATCGCCTCTTTGCCATCAATGGTAAGCGCTCGGTCGACAGCATCCACAAGGAACTCGGACACATCATGTGGGAATATGTGGGCATGGGCCGCACCAAAGCGGGACTCGAGAAAGCCCTCTCCCTCTTCAAGGAGATTCGCAAGACGTTCTTCACCGACCTCTTCATCCCCGGCACACCCGACGGCGTGAACGTGGAACTCGAAAAGGCTTTGCGTCTCGAAGACTTCATCCTCATGGGCGAACTCGTGGCCAACGATGCGCTCCACCGCGAGGAATCGTGCGGCGGTCACTTCCGTGAAGAGCACCAAACCGAAGAAGGCGAAGCCAAGCGCGACGACGAAAACTTCTTCTACGTGGGATGCTGGGAATACCAGGGCGACGACGACAAAGCACCCGTCCTCTCCAAAGAACCCCTCGAGTACGAAATCATCAAGGTGCAAACGCGTAATTATAAGTCGTAGTCGCGCAAGGCGATGAGTAGACGAAGTAAACCCGTAGACGCGTCAACGCGAGAGATTTCTGTAAAGCGTGCGGCGAAGAGTCCGCAACCCATGTCGTTTATGCACCGAGTCGCAAGAAGTTTGAGCCACATCGTGCGTCATTCGACCTCATCACGCGTTTACTCGTTTACACGTTTGCCTGTTTACCACCCCACAACAACAAACATCCATGGCTAAGAATATATCTTTCACAGTAAAATATTGGAAGCAAAACGGGCCGAAGGACGCCGGACATTTCGAACAACGCGAAATGAAGAACATTCCCGACGACACTTCCTTCCTCGAAATGCTCGACATCCTCAACGAGGAACTCATCAACGACGGGAAAGAGCCCTTCGTCTTCGACCACGACTGCCGAGAAGGCATTTGCGGCATGTGCTCCCTCTACATCAACGGCACGCCCCACGGCAAAACCGCACAGGGCGCCACCACTTGCCAGCTCTACATGCGTCGTTTCAACGACGGCGACGTCATTACCGTTGAACCCTGGCGCTCAGCGGCCTTCCCGGTCATCAAGGACTGCATGGTAGATCGCACCGCCTTCGACCAAATCCAGGCTGCAGGCGGCTACACCTCCATCCGTACCGGACAGGCTCAGGACGCCAACGCCATCCTCATCCCCAAACCCGACGCCGACGAGGCCATGGACTGCGCATCCTGCATCGGTTGCGGAGCCTGTGTCGCCGCTTGTAAGAACGGTAGCGCCATGCTCTTCGTCTCTTCCAAGGTGTCGCAGCTCGCACTCCTCCCCCAAGGTCGCGTGGAAGCCGCACGTCGCGCCAAGTTCATGGTGGCCAAAATGGACGAACTCGGATTCGGTAACTGCACCAACACCCGCGCTTGCGAAGCGGTGTGCCCCAAAAACGAATCCATCGCCAACATCGCTCGCTTGAACCGCGAATTCATCTGCGCTAAGCTCGCCGATTGATTTGCGACAAGTTCGCCGATTGAGTTGAAAGAACGCGGACGAGCCGGCCCACGTGGCCGACTGACCCACGTTCTCCCCTTCGCCGCACTCCCTAAACCGGAGTGCGGCGTTTTTTTGCGCCCTCACCTTCGTGCGCTTCCCGTTGGCGAAATTACATTATGTCTAATTGAGCGTGCATTCTCCCCCACTTTTGGTGCTCTTCGCCCGGCTTCGTCCGTCGGGTGGGGCAGCGCAACGCCAAATCGCCCCTTCTGTAGCAAAAATCGCCCCCTCATTTTGCATTTCCACGGCAATCTCCCGCTCCTTCAACAACTCCGCGACCCAAAAGCAAACAACCGCTCATTTTTTCCGTGCGCCCTCCGTGCTACCCTCCCGCATTTTTTATCGCACGCGCCGCACATAAGCGCCAAAATTACCCTATCCCAGTAGCAAAATCACCCCTTAAATGCTAAAATTGCAGGCTTCAGCCGATTTTTTGGCATTTTCGGTTTGCAATCCCGAGACGATGTAGTAACTTTGCAGCATAAAAGGCTTTTAACATCACTTTTGTGACCCAACGAAGCCAAGCCCCCAAGCGAAATTCCGATATACCAGAGAACTATGGAGACTTTTTTTCAATCACACGCCTACCTCATTGAGCACACCAACGCGCCCATACGCCGTGCGCTCATGGATTCGATCGACTGGAGCTACAGACTGATCGGCATCCGCGGACCGCGCGGCGTAGGGCGCACACAGTTCCTCCTCTCGTATGCCAAGGACAACTTCGATCCCCGCATGCGACAGTGTCTCTACGCCAACATGAACTCCTTCTACTTCCAGGGAAGGAAACTCGTGGACTTCGCCGGCGACTTCGTTAAAGTCGGCGGACAAGTCTTACTCCTCGACCAGGCCTTCAAACTACCCAACTGGCGCGAGCAGATCATCGAGTGCTATGAGCACTTCCCCCTGCTCCGCATCATATATTCCACCACCTCTGTGCGCGGAGGCGAAAACGACCACACCGACCTCAACTCGCTGGCCAGACAATACTGGTTGCACGGATTCTCCTTCCGCGAATTCATCAATCTCCAGACCGGAGAAAACTTCCGTGCCTACACCCTCAAAGAACTCCTCGAGGATCACAAGGGCATTCTCAAGACCATTCTCCCCAAGGTGCGCCCCTGGGAGTATTTCCAGCAGTATCTCCACCACGGCTACTACCCCTTCTTCCTCGAAGGCCGCAACTTCACCGAGCAACTCCTGCGTGCGATGAACACCATGATCGAAGTCGACATCCTGTTCATCAAGCAAATCGAGCTTAAATACCTCGAGCGCATCAAGAAGCTCCTCTATCTGCTTGCCGTCAGCGAGAACACCTCGCCCAACGTGAGCCGACTCGCCGAAGAGATCGGCACTTCGCGCGCAACGGTGATGAACTACCTCAAGTATCTCGAAGAAGCTCGACTCGTCAACCTCGTTTACAAGGAAAACGAGGGTTTCCCCAAGAAACCCGCGGCGGTTCTCCTTCACAACCCGAATCTCATCTACTCCATCTACTCGCCTTCCATCTCCGAGCAGAACATCATGGAGACCTACTTCGTCAATTCGCTCTGGCGCCACCACACTGTCAACAAGGGGCGCCGCGACGGACTCTATCGCATCAACGGAAACGTCGAGATTCACGTCTGCGATCGTAGCAAGCGCGTCAAGAGCGACCCCAACATCGTCCTTGCCCGCTACAACACCGAGGTGGGACGCGGCGACAACGAGATCCCACTCTGGCTCTTCGGCTTCCTCTATTGAGCCGACCGCTGCCTTCTCTCCATAGCGTGCCGAATGCGGCACAGGCATCCTCCTATTTCACGAGAAACCCCGACTTTGTGCCATGCACAAAGTCGGGGTTTTGTTTTTATCTTGCGGTCATTCGCCCCATCAGCGCGCGATGTGGCGTCGAAAGTGGAGCACCACCGAAAGCCAATGGCTATGCTGTTGCTCCCGTCGGCCATCTACGCGCCGGAGATTGAGCGTATGTGGTCGGTTCAAGCTGCGGTTCAAATTGCACAGAGTCGGGAGGTGGGACAGATCGAGGTAGTCGAGCTCGTTGTCTGCGCAATTCAATTTGTCCGATTCGTCATTGGCAGTGACGTCGAGGGGGGGAGTCGATATTGCGAGCCGTCGAGCTCGTTCGCCCGTAGGGCGCTCTCTTCGAAGAGTTGGCAGTTTCTTCCCAAAAGCTGCGCGGTTCGGGTCGAAATCTCCGGGTTTTTCTCCCGAAGGTGCGGCGCTGCTTCCCACCTCCTCGTCCTTTCTCGGCACAGCGCGTGGCGGTGTGCAAAAAAATCCCCCGCTGTCTGCCTGACAGCGGGGGAATGTGTTGTGGGCGTGCCCCTTGGGGAAACGAGGGACGCGGAGCGGGTTTAGCACTTGGCGCAGGTGCACCATGTCCTGTTCGCAATGCTATTTATCTTTTTTCTCTTGGCCGAATAGAATGGTGTAGAGCAGACCCTGACTTTGCTTGTTTCTATTGTGAAGGTAGAAATCCTCGTTCCAATTATCTTCGTCTTCGAAGCTGAAATACTCGAGATGTTGCATTTGGCCGTCTTTATCATAGCGATTGGGAGTCCATCCTTGAGAAATACCGGCGTCGGGTCGAAGGCAAAGGCTATGGGTTCCGGTGCTGATCTTCAGGTCGCGCTCGTGAGCTATGTACTGATCTGATTGGATGTCGGCATTTTCCACCCCGCAACACTGAGTGAGGGCTTCAGCGAGGAAGTTATCGCGATCTTCGAAGTACTTGAATGGCTCGTTAACGGCGTATGTATCGTTTTTGTAGTCTATTTTTTTGGACAAGTGAACCTCTACGTCTTTAATACGGCATCCCCATTGGTCTTTAAGGCACTGCAGAAAGCGAACCAACAGCATGCATCCCAGTGGAGTCATGAGGTAGCGATCCGTATAGCTCACGCTGATCTCTTTTCCCTCGATCGCTTGTTGGATTTGGTTCCAATCTTCCTTGTGCTCCTTCTCATTGCTATCTTTGCTTGTTTGCAACAACTGGAATAGCTCGGAGAGCATACAGTCTGCTTTCAGCCGGGCATCGAAGCCCAAAGTGTGTTTGGTCTTGAGTTGTTTCAACAATTCTTCGCGGTTCACGGGATTCAGCTCACGCAATGTGTCGTTCTTCTTTTCGTAGAGCTGTCCCTCCCCCCAATCGGAGTCGAAGTTACGTTGAATTTCAGCACCGTAGAAGGTGCGCCATTTGCCCTCGTAGCGCAAAGCGAGGAGGGGCTTGTAAGCACCGTGTGTGGGTTGAGAGCAAACTGCGAATTTGTATTGCGTTGTCAGCTGATTGAGTAGCGATTGAACATCAAAAGGATAGCTATTGATGTCCATCTCCTTCGGAACTACGAATGTCGTCATGTCTTTGAGCCGGGGTTGGAGCAGTAGCTTGAGGTGGCCTTCGATCTCGTTGCTCCATTTTTCGTAATCGTCGTCGAGATAGATGCGCACCTCCTCTAGTTTGGTGCTGCTCGAGAGGGGAGTGAGCAGCGCAGTGAGGTTGGTGGTGACGGTGGTGACATCTTTTCCCAGCGCCTCGGTGACTTCCTGCGGTGCGGTGCGCGATTTCTTTTCCGTCTCGAGCCATTCGATGAGCTTCTTGCGATCAAGATCGGCAATGTACCATTGCGATCGGCGGTCGATGAGGCATTGCGTGCAGGCCTTCTGGCAATTGCAGGCCTGGAGCGAAGTGAGTGCACGTTGGAGCACTTCTGCTCGATAGTCGAGCAGAAGTGTGGAGTAGCCGGCGCCACCCACTGCCGTGTCGTAGAGGAAAACGGAGCCGGTAACGGGATTGTAGCCGAAATCCACCTCGTCTTCGTTCACACCCAAGTGACGCGTGAGTTCACGGCTGAGCACAACGCCGAGCGAGCGCAGCAAACTCCGGTCTTTGATGTGGCCCCCGTCCTTGTCGTAGCAGCGCATCTCCACGAAATCTGTGTTGTAGCGAGCGGCCGGCACGATGTGGCGCAGCACGGTTCCGCTGCATGGATTGCCTGTGTGGAGATGGTTGTGGGTGCCGAGTGGATTGTTGTTCTGCTCCTCCCCACTGTTTTCTGCTTTCATGCATCCGCAGGTGCAGCAAAGGGCGAAGCCGTGACCGTGAGTCCCCTTGTTGAAAAAGAGGATTTGGGGATTGTTGGTGTCGGCCGAGGTGCGGAGCTTCAATTTCTGGCCGTTGGTGTTGTCTTTGTCCTTGTGCCACGGAGCCATGTTGAGCAGTTGGGGCAAAAGCATTTGGAACTGCTTGTCGTTCCGCGTGTATCGTCTCGGGCGATAATGTACGGAAACAGTGAAGCCGGCCGGTTCCACCACGCGGGTAAAGCTTCCCCCCTCGGCTATGCCGTCTAAACTTTTAAGCTTCCGTGATCTACATTGTGGGCAGGGAGTATTGCTGTCGATGGTGCCACGCTCCACAAAACTGTGCCCGCAGTTCCCGCAAGTGCACACGGCGTAGAGGTTGGCCGCCTGTTCATACTTTGTTTTCATCATGATGCCTTCCGGTTCGTACACCCATTCGTTGCACACCAACTGTGTGCCCGGGGCAAATTCGAGGATAGAACGGCTCAGATGGCGCGTTACACTAATGGGGCGATATGAATCCTTTTTTGATTTTTGCTCACCGAGTTGGCATTCCACAAGGCCGGTGGGGAGTCCGGCGGAGGGTAAGAAATTTTGCTCGGCCAGATAGGCGAGTAGGTTCTTCTCTTTCAGGTTCTTGATTTGATATTCCAGCGCTTTTTGGCGCATGATCCAGTTCGCCTTCCCTTTAATACCTGTCAGTGCTTTGATTTGCTCGGCATAAGCCTCTTTCAATTGTTCGAGGCTCGCCTTTGTGGCTTCGGCCGCGTCGGAGATAGAGGAGTTTTCCTTGTAGGTTCCCTCCACCAGTTGCTTATATAGCGCTTCCCAATTCTTTTTGTCCCCGGAATCTTGCTGCTTTTCGCTGATCAGTTCGTTGAGGAAGGTACAAAACTCGTTGTAGCAGTCTTGATTCTCCTCTTCTCCCGGTGTGGGAAAGAGGTCTTGCACTCGTGAGTCGACGCGAAGTGTTCCTTGTTGCTGCTTTTCGTTTGTGAAGTTGTGCTCTTGCGCAAAAGCGTAGAAGAAAAATGCATTGATATGGCGCTGAATCAGGATGCCGCTGTCCATTTTGAGCAGAGGCATGTCGGTTTTTCCGGTGATGGGCGCCTTGGGGGTCTGCCAAGTGGCGACGCCGATGGGCGAAGCGGGGCAGAAAGTGAATGCCAAGCACTTGGTCTCGGCGCGGCGTCCCGCACGCCCGGCGCGTTGCAGGTAGTTGGCCGATTGGGGTGGCACGTTGTTCATCACCACCTCGCTGATGCCGCCGATATCTACGCCCATTTCCATTGTAGTGGAGCAGGAAAGAATGTTCAAGCGACCTTCGTTGAAATCTTTTTCGCGCTGCGACAATATTTTGCGGTCAATCTGTGCCGAATGTTCGCCCGCCAAATAGATGTTGGTCTCCAGGAATGCGCGCTCCAGCCAGTCGTTATAGAGACCGGCCTCCTTGTGTTGCTTAAAATTCTCTTTGAGCCATCGGCGGACGGACTTGTTGTCTTCACCCTCTGCCAACGGAGGGCAGAAAGGTGTCTCAAAGGTGCAGAGTGGGGGCTTCTTTTCGCCCTCTTTTTCCACTTCTTGCGAGGCGATGTGGAAGCGTTCTATGTTTCCCGGCGTCAGTCGTCCGGAAAGGTGAGGGCTGTAGCCGCAGAACACGGTGTCGAGCAGCACTTTGTCGACGGGACAGAGATAACTCTTGGTCGAAATGCAGATTTGTACATTGTCTCCCAAGAGATTGAGGGTGTAGCCGTTCTCTTTATTGCCATCTAATATGTTTTTTGAGAGGAAATCCCATGCATCATTGAGCAGACGATTGATTGTGTCTTTGTTTTCTTTGAGATCGTCCACCGTATGGTAACCCAAGGCGGCACAGAGTAGCAGTACCAAACGAGGTTGCTGCAGGTTTACTGTACCGTTGTCTCCGGTGCGCACTTGTGGCCATTTATCCACCCCGTCTTTTGTGGAATCGGGTGGGAAAATAGGTCTATAAGCATTGCTCACTGTGCTCCAACGCTGCTCTTCCTTCTTTACTTGGAGGTTTTTGTTACCACGAATGTGGTAGTCGAGCGCGAGTTTGAGGAAGTCACGCCAATCTTGGTCACTGAGCTGGTCGGAAACGTACGTGGGGCGGACGGCTCGTGTCAAAACGGGATATTCTAAATGCACCAATCCCATTGTTTCGAGCGAACTTCGTTGCTTGGAGACGGAACCGAACTGATTGTAGACGAGGGCGTTGAGATAAGCCTTCTGTTGTTCATCTTCAGGTATGTTCGTATTGATACGAGCCGAGGAGAGATGCTTGAACAAATCGCCGAATGAAGTAGAATAGTTGCGGATGTCTTCAAGAAGGACGTCCCACTTTACTGCTTTTGGCTCCGTGGTCGTGGCTTCTTGTCCCTTCTTCTTCTCGAGTGCTTCGATTTCTGGGGAAAGCATTTTGCTAAATATTGCCGGATCGGTTTCAAGAGTTGCTTTCAATGTGGTAAGCTTCTTTTCATCCTCTTCCGTCCATTTTTCGGGCTGTTCGCGCTTGTAGTCGCCCAATTTGTAGAGTCTGCGAAAGATTTCCGAGCGCAGCCACACACGTTCCATGTCGTTGTTGATGGCTTGGGCTGAGGTGGCAGTGCCTTGGCGGCTATCGGTGAAGGCGATATACTTTTTTCCCTCATAGAGGACATTGCCCTGCTCCGAGTTGCCGCTTTCTGCCTTATCGGCGGGCATAGGTTGTGCTTCTTGGAGGAAAATCTCGGCGAGTGCACGGCCGGAGAACTGTGCGCTGGCGCGCAAATACTTCACCCTTGTGGTGAGTGCACGACAATGTGGGCATCGCGGGCGAGGATCGTTCGTGATGCTAAATTTAGTCCACTGCCCTTTGCCGGGACTTTTGAAATCTTCGCCACCGCGAACGAAAAAATAGCCTTTTTCTTCGCTGTTCTCGATTTGATCTTCGGTGACTTTGTAATAAAGGCAATTATCTCCCTTTTCTTCGAGCTGCTTTTCGGGCATTGCGTAGAAGAACGTTTTGTAACCATCGGCACTTTGTTCTGTTTTTTCGTCGTCTTCAGTTTCTTGCTCGGTGAGTTCTTCGAGCTCGATGCCGAAAGGATTGTCATCGATGTCCGTTATTGTACTGCGCTGGCGGAATCCCTTATCCTCGTTCGCTTCTCCCGTCACCAAAGTGCCGCGACAGTCTCCGCAGGTGCAGACTTCAAGCAGCGGTGCCCCACATTCGGAGCAATGGGTGCGCTGGTAGGTGGTGAGACTGCCGATGGGCAGAGGAGAGTCCTTGTGTCGCTTGCATTCGGGGTTGACGCAAGTGTAGACTCCCCCGATGGAACGCGCAAAAAGGTGTATGCGGGTGGGCAAAAGGGCGCTGTCCGTGCCGTCGGCGTTGAGTCCTTCGACCTTTTCGCCCAAGGCATCGATGACCTCGAGGAGCTTTTCGCGCGTGCTCTCATTGTGTTGGTGCGTGTCTTTGTCGGCTTTGGTGGCAGAGGACAAGGTTTTGTCGAAACATTCGCCTAACTCGCGCAGAGACACTGCTGCTTCGCGGTTCAACTTCTTGCGCATCGTTTTGACTTGCTCGAGATTGATCGAAGTATTCAGGTCATCGTTGATTTTGTCGAGACACTTTTGTGCCTTCTCTTCGTTGAGTTGGGGAATGATGCGCTGTCCGCCGATGATCACGATGTCTTTCGGCTGTTTGCCGGTGAGCTGCGAGACAAAGGTCTTCAGTCGGATTTGGGCCTCCGCAGAATCATCCATAGTGGCTGAGGTAACGGCGAAATTCACCTTGTCGACGGTCACATTAAAGGCTTGCAGCACGCGGCGCAGTTGGAGTGCGAGCTCAGCGGCGGCACTTCCGGTGTAGGTGTGGGCTTCGTCGAGGAGAATCCAGCGCAGTTTGCCTTGGCTTTTCTCAAGAATGGTGCGATCCTTGTTGCGCAACAGCATATAGTTGAGCATCGTGGGGTTGGTGAATAGGATCTGTGGGGGAGTTTTGCGGATCGCTTCGCGCGAAATCAGTTCGGGAAAGGCTACTTTGTCCTCCTGTTTCTTGTAAATCTCCTCCGTGTCGCCATTATAGATGGCGAAGGTGACTTGGGGCTTCAGTGCTTTGCACCAAGCGGCCACGCGTTTGCGCTGACTGTCCATCAAGGCATTGAGCGGATAGAGGAAAATGGCTTGTATCGCCTCCTTTTCGTTCTGATTGACGAGGTCTTGAAGCACCGGCACCATGAAACATTCGGTCTTTCCCGAGCCGGTTCCGGAGGTGACCACGATAGTTTTCCCTTTAGGTTCTCCGAGCATTGCTTTCCAACTCTCGGTTTGATGTTTGTAAGGGCGACGATCTTCGGGAAAACGCTGTTCGGAATCGATTTCGTTGCCACTGAGTGCTTTCACAAATTCAGGTTTGAGCACGTTGAGCGCGGAAGCGTGTTCAGCGAAGGTGTGTTCGCTACTTTCCCAAGGGAAAATGGATTGAAAAACGGGCTCGGCCAGCAGCGGCTCTTCATTTTCGAGCAGTCGGCGCAGGTATTCTTGTTCTTTGCTGAGGCCGCGTACCCAGAGGTTGACCATCGAGTTGATGAGTTGTTCGCGGGCTTTGGTGTAAAAATCGAGGTAATTCATAGAAGGTGGGAGAAAAGGGAGGAAATGAGTGGAGTACGATGGGGGAGTCTGCGCAAAGCATTGGACAATGCCTCTTGGTGGCTTCTTTTGTGGCAGCTATGCAGAGGGTGTGTCGATGACTCCGAGGAGGTTGCGCAGTGAATTCAATAGCTCTTCGGAGTTCTTGATATTTTCGCAAAGTTGGCTAAGTTGGTTTCGCCAAGATTGCTCGCGTGGAGTCCCGGGTTCGTCTTTGAAAATGTCCGGCGCGAGCAAATTCAAACCATTTTCGCGGAGTAATTCGACTATCTTCCCACGTGAATGCATGGCCACGATGAATTTGCACAATAGTTCCCGATCGCAAGCGATGCATTCGAGACTGATGTGGGTGGAGTAGGGCACTAAATACTCTGCGAAGATGGAGTACACGCGGCAGGCTTCGTCCCAACGTTGCCCCTTGAAAGTTTGCTCAAGGAGAGATTTGCGCAAACTTTCTTGTCGCCGTTGCCTAATGTCTTGTCGTTCTTCATCGTTCAACGCGTTGTTGAGATTGAAATAGCGGGGAAGCACTTTATGGCTGTCGCCTCGACCGGAGAAAACAATACATTCTTTGCCGGGAAAACCGGTGGGAAAGCTGAATAAGTTTGTGCCATCTTCGCAAGCGTCGAGAGGATAGGCCTGAATCAGCTCAGGGATGAGATCGAAATCGACGGGAAGTGCATAGAGATGGCTTGTGTACGTCTTTTCAAAGGTATTGGCGTAGCGACGGGTCACTTCTATACGCCCATCTTCGCGCTGTTTGGTGCACAGTGTGTAGGGGAGAACAAAATAGATGCGGTCCCTGAGTGAGAACCAGAGGAATTTTTTGAAGAGGAAAGTCTTTACGGAGTGGAGAGCGTGCAATATCTCTCCTTTGCACACCTCGTCGAGTGAAGAAGTGCCTTGTGCGAAGGAGACGCGGGAAACTTCTTCTGTATCTGTGTTTTGACCAATACGTAAATTGACTTCCTGTGTGTCCGGGGCTTGCTCTAAACCGAGTGCCTTCAACTGATCGGCCATCGCATTTCCCTGTCTATTTGGAAAATGAAACGCATATAGAGGGACTGGCAGGGAGGAGAGTTTCAACGAGAGCTCGAACGGTGTTTCGTTGTTGTGCAATTTGAAGTTCATCAAGTTGTAGAGCGACAGAATGCTTTCCGGTGCAACGGTTCGGCCGTCGATGTGGGCGAGCAAGCGCCCCTTGAACTGCAGCGGGATGCTCACTTTGACGGGACGATGACCCGGATATGAGATTTCGAAGGTGCATGTGGCGGGCGGTGTGTTCGGATTGTTGCTCTCGATGCACCACCGGCGTGACTCGCCCTCGCCGGCGGGGGTGACTTTCATGCCTTCTTGTTCGAGTGGCTTCACCATTAATTCCTCACTGCCGCACACTGCGAGGTCGATGTGCCGAGTGTCGGCTTTTTTTGTCTCGAATCGGAGGTTGCCGATCGAATAGGCGTGCACGATTTCTTCGTGCTGATCGGGAAAAATCACCTTGAAGCCCAAGCGTCCCAACGGAAGGGTGCTTCGGCGCGTGAGTGGTTTCCATTCGTCGTTGTTGCGTGCGTGGGTGGATTGGGGTTCTTGGCGGAAGAAACAAGTGTAGGCTTGCTTGCTTACGCGGTTGCCCTCTTCGTCATAGACTCGGATGTCCGGTCGCGACGTGAGGAGCAGGGCGGATGACTGCTCGATCCACGGCAGATAGGTGCCGCAGATGGACACTTTATAGGGCGTGAATTGATTCTCGAAGGGCACTTCCTCGCCGGAGTCGTGATGGCGCAGTGCGATGCGTTCACTGAACTCGATCGCTCCGATTTTCGTTTCGCCGACGTTTGCACAGGTCGAGTCGGCTACTTCCCACTCTTCGGCATCGAAGAGGAGAAGTTTTTTCGCGCTTCCCTTCTTTCCTTTAGTTTGGTAGAGACCTTCTTGATCGGTGCCCGGCCACACTTGCGGATAGCTGAAGTCGGGCAGTAGGTTGCCGGGCACTTGCAGTGTGATGCGCTGGCGCTTGTCGCCCCGAGCCACGACTTCTACCATCGATTGCTGCGTCTGCGTTGTCACCTTCGCGGGACGTATGTCGCTGATGAGGTGATAGATGGGCTTCTTTTCTTTTCCAGAGAGATCGGAACTATACTCATATTTGGCCACTTCTTGCCCGTCGACGACAAGCCGGAAGGAGTTGCAGGTTTCGTGGTTGAGGCGTGTGCCGTTTTCGTCGCAGATCAGATGGGCAGGGAGCTGCTTGGGGGCGCAAAGCAGCACGCGAAGAGGGGTGTCGGCACCGCACTTCCACTGCCAAATGAGCGAAAGTTCTTGTTTGCGCGGGGTGGAGCGGTTGTTTTCGTGGTGCAAATCATTCAGTAATGTGCCGATTTCGTTGGTTTTGTCGTCGAAAGGAAACCACTCTTCGTCTTCGAGTACGACACCGAGAGCGGTTTTCAGAGCCATCTCTCCCAAAAGACTGATTTTGTCGTGCGTTAATTTTACTTCTTGGCCAATTTTCTCTACGCGTTCGTTTACGACTTCGTATTTGTCTTGCGCAGCATCGTTGCGGGAAGCCTCGTCTTCGGCAAGTGCCTTCTCTAGTGCTTCGTTGCGGAAAGTCTCATCTTCGGCAAGTGCCTTCACCAGTGCTTTGAAAAAAGCAACTGTGGGACTTTGCGGGTTGTCGAGATTCTTTTTGATGTAGTTCAGTTGAAGTCCACCCTGGAACAAGAGTGTGCGGAAAGAAAGATCGTTTTTTCCCCCTGATTTTCGCAGGATGCGATAAGCCTTGGCGTTAAGGCGTTGCTTTGCAACTTCGAAGAGTTTATTTGTGCTTTTCTCCGAGGTAAATCCAATGACTTTTGCAGCATCTTTTTTTGAGGGTATGCCGTCTTTGTAGTCTCTTTTCCACCACTCGGCATAAAAGATCATCGCTTCTAAGCCATATTCTTTGAGGTTGTGTTCCTTTTCTCGCAACAGTGTCTTGATAGCTTCGTATTCTTCGTCGTTGATACGGAGTTTCCAAATGGGGTAATTGGGATTGATGTCGTCGCTCTTTAGCTTGCGAGAGTCGAGAATCTGATACAGCGTGAGAGAAATAGTCATAAATAAAGGTCTTTTAGAAGGATTTTTCCGAATGAGTCTTGTTCGTCCGCAGCGGTGAGTTGATTGTTCTTCACTGTTGTCCTATTCATAGCAATGTGGCTGTGACTGAAGAGGGGTTTCGACAGGTGTTGTAGAAAACTTGATTTTTAATTAAACGAAGATATATACTTGTTTTTAATTACTCGCTATTTTGATGTGCAAAAGATGTGAATACTGGTTCTTTTGTTGGATTAGGTAACATGTAATCCCGAATATTTTGGAGATCCATGGAAAATGGCGGGATAGGTCGGTCTGTTTTTGGTTTTTCTTTCATTGATTTGCAGGGGGGGAATAGACAAGGCTTGTGGGATAAGGCGAACAAGAAGGGTATTTGCTTTCGATGATGAGATCTGGGAAGTTTAGATTGTGGGCATTATGGCAGAAAAGAGGCTTGTTTTGGGAAAAACGAGCGGGGTTTTGCGCAAAAATTGTGAGGTTTTTACTGGCAGCGTGGGAGAGAGGGAAGAGACGGGACAGAGGGGGAGATAAAAGGGGCGGATTGAGAGCGCACCGGTAGAATCTATACAAAAAAATCCCCCACCGTCGAGCAGACAGCGGGGGAGTCTCGTTTGTGGCGCACACCGCACGGAGCGTGGTGCGGAGCGGGTTTAGCACTTGGCGCAGGTGGGGGGCAACTGCTTGAAGAAGTCGTTGCCCTTGTTGTCCACGAGGATGAAGGCGGGGAAGTCTTCGACCTCGATTTTCCAGATGGCTTCCATGCCGAGTTCGGGATATTCGACGCACTCGATGGACTTGATGTTGTTTTGAGCCAAGATGGCGGCGGGCCCACCGATGGAGCCGAGGTAGAAGCCGCCGTGTGCCTTGCAGGCGTCGGTGACTTGCTGCGAGCGGTTGCCCTTGGCGAGCATGATCATGCTGCCGCCGTGGCTCTGGAAGAGGTCTACGTAGGGGTCCATGCGGCCGGCTGTGGTGGGGCCCATGGAGCCGCAGGCCATGCCGGCGGGCGTTTTGGCGGGGCCGGCGTAGTAGACGGGGTGATCCTTGAGATATTGGGGCATCTCTTCGCCGCGATCGAGGCGTTCCTTGATCTTGGCGTGGGCGATGTCGCGGGCCACGATGATGGTGCCGTTGAGGGAGAGGCGGGTGGAGACGGGATATTGGTCGAGCTGGGCGAGGATCTCGGGCATGGGGCGGTTGAGATCGACGCGCACCACTTCGCCTTCGCCGGCGTTGCGGAGGTGTTCGGGAATGAGGCGGCCGGGGTTGTCGTCGAGCTTCTCGATCCAGATGCCGTCGCGGTTGATTTTGCACTTGATGTTGCGGTCGGCCGAGCAGCTCACGCCGAGACCCACGGGGCAGGAGGCGCCGTGGCGGGGCAAGCGCACAACGCGGATGTCGTGGGCAAAGTATTTTCCGCCGAACTGGGCGCCGAGTCCGATGTGGCGCGTCTCTTCGAGCAGGCGAGCCTCGAGCTCAAGGTCGCGGAAGGCGCGGCCGGTTTCGTCGCCCGTGGTGGGAAGCGAGTCGTAGTAGTGGGTGGAGGCGAGCTTGACGGTGAGCATGGTCTTCTCGGCGCTGGTGCCGCCGATGACAATGGCGATGTGGTAGGGCGGACACGCGGCGGTGCCGAGTGTTTTCATCTTGCCGACGAGGAAGGGCACGAGGGTGTCGGGGTTGAGGATGGCCTTGGTTTCCTGATAGAGGTAGCTCTTGTTGGCCGATCCGCCGCCTTTGGTGACGCAGAGGAAGTGGTATTCGTCGCCCTCGGTGGCTTCGATGTCGATTTGTGCGGGGAGGTTGCAACGGGTGTTGACCTCGTCGTACATGGTGAGGGGGGCGTTTTGCGAGTAGCGGAGGTTTTCCTCGGTGTAGGTGTCGTAGACGCCGCGCGAGATGGCGGCTTCGTCGCAGGTGCCGGTCCAAACTTGTTGGCCTTTCTCGCCGTGGACGATGGCGGTGCCGGTGTCTTGGCAGAGGGGCAGGCGGCCTTTGGCGGCGACTTCGGCGTTGCGCAGGAAGGTAAGGGCCACGTAGCGGTCGTTGTCGGAGGCTTCGGGATCGGCGAGGATGGAGGCTACCTGCTCGTTGTGGGCGCGGCGCAGCAGGAAGGAGACGTCGCGAAAGGCCTGGGCGATCATGCGGGTGATGCCTTCGGCTTCGACTTTGAGGATGGGGTGACCTTCGAATTCGCTCACGCTGACGTGGTCGCGCGTGAGGAGATAGTACTCGGTGTGGTCTTCGCCGAGCTGGAACATGGGGGCATACTTGAATGCGGGTGCTTGTGCCATGGAAGTTAAAGTGTTATGTCGGTGTGTGCACACGGAGGGCGACTCGCGAGGTGGCGGGGCGTGCGGTGCATGTTGGGGGACGATGGGAAGGGGAGGGGGCCTGCGCGGTGTTGCCTGCGGGGGCCTGGGCGGCGGGGCGGGAAACGTGTGCGGGCGGTGGGCGATCAGAGGGTGTGGATGTTGCCTTCGATCTCGGTGGGGGCGGGAGAACCCGGCTGGTCGGTGGCGGTGCGATAGTTGAGCGTGCGGCGCACCCAGGCCTTGACGGGACGTCCGCCTTTGGTGGCGGGGGTGAAGGTTTGTTTGCGCAAGAAACCTTTGGCGGCGGCTTCGACTTCGGGGTCTTTGCAGTCGCTGACTTGGATCACTCTCGTGTGTCCGTCGGTTTCGACGAGGAATTGCACGCTGAGGGTGTGGTTGCGCGTGGGGTGCCCGGCGGTTTCGAAGGGTTCGAAGCGGAGGGGGGCTGCGGCGGCGGGGCTGCCGTTGAGCATGGGCGGGGTATCGTAGTTGTTGGCCACGTTGCCGTAGAGATTTTTGAGGTCGGCGGGCAACGAGAGCAGGCGGGCGAGGGGTGCACCCTTGGCGGGGGCTTTGGCTTTGAGGGCTTCGGCGGTGAGCGCGTCGACGGCGGTGCGCTCTTCGGGCAGGACGTAGAGGGTGCTGTCGGGGGTGATGTAGTAGCCGTCGAGGAAGTCGGGCAGATCGGTGCCGAGATCGCCTACCATGCGGCCGGCGAAGTAGCTGCCGTCGGGAAAGACGTGGAGCCCGACGCCGAGGCTGTCGATGACGTTGCGCGAGTTGACGATGGTGCCGCCCTGTCCGCCGCGGCTGAGTATCTCGCGTTGTCCGGCGGGGCCGATGTAGATGCCGCCGCCTTCGATGGGTTGGACGATGCGGCCGATGAGTGCGGTGTCACGCCCCGTGGGTGCGCCGCCGGGGGGCACGATGAGGCCGTCGACGAGGGTGGCATCGCCGCCGACACGCCCTACGAAATGGCCGACCGTGAGGGTGCCGTCGGCGGTGAGGCTTTGGGCGAGCCGAGAGGAGTCGATGCGCACGTCGATATTGGGCTCGAAGAGGTCGCCGGCGGAGAGGGTTTTGCGGTCGGCGCGCACGGCGAAGCCTTGCCACGAGCGCACGGGGCCTTGGGTGGCAGTGTAGGTGAGGAAGTTGCCGGGCTGCGATTCGCGTGGGGCGAGTTGATAGGTGAACCCGTTTTTGGTTTGCGAACTGCTCCCGCCGCACGAGCTGAGCAAGAGCCCGAGCGGGAGTAGAAGGGCGAAGAGGCGGGAAAGGTTGTGCATGTAGTGGAGATTATATGGGGCAAAGGTAGTGATTTGCCATCAAAGTACAAAAAAACAGCCTCACTTACCACTGTAAGCGAGACTGTTCGGAAACTATAAATACGAGAAATGCTCGAAGTAGGGAGGCGGGACATCGCGGTGCGCTGTGGCGGTGCGACTTGCGCCGAGGTGGCGGCAGGGAGCGGGAGCCGAGGGACTCGAGGGGCCGATGCCGCGTGGAAAGGAGGGTGGCGCATGGCGTTTACTTCGAGAGTTTCAAGCCGATGCGCATGCCCTGGTAGTTACCGAGGAGCGAAGACACGAGCGAAAGGTTGTTGTTGCCCATCTTGCCGAGCAGGGACGAAGCCGTGCCGAGAATGCCGAGGAGTTTGTCGGACTCGAAGAGGAGGGCAATGCCGTTGCCGTTGCGGACCACTTGGGGTTGGAGGTTGAGGAGTCCGCCCACGAATTGAAGATGGAGCGTTTTCGACTGGGTGTCGAGGCTATAAGTTCCGCTCATGTTGCGGCCGCCGAGTGTGGCGGTGAAGGTTTTGTCTGCCTTGAAGTTGAAGCGGGTCACACCTTTGCGGATGCCGTAGTTCTTGAGTTGCTCATCTACTTTGGTTTCGACGGCACTGGCTGCTGCAACTCCGCCGGCTTGTGCCAAAAGGTTCTGACTTTCGAAGGCACACTTGACGCCATCGTAGGTCCAATTGCCGACGAGATCGCGTTCTGTTACGCTGCCGCCGCTGAGGACGTTGGAGAGAAGATTGGTGAGCATCCCGCCGCCGGTGTTGAGAGCCGAGAGTGTGTTGGCGGTGTTGCTTTGTCCTGCATTGAGTACGTCGCAGGAGGTGGTGAGAAGCAGCGTGGACGCGAGAGCGAAGGCTGCGATGATTGACTTGTTCATGTCTGTTTGTGGTTGCAAAAATAGGGAATCGGAAGTGGAAATGCAAGCGAAGTGGTTGATTTTCTGCCACTTTCGAGAAATGTATCGACGAATTGTAGTTTTTCATCGACGAATTTTCTCAAGAATAGGCGTTTTTTCGTGCCTTCTTGGGAGAAAACGTGCGAAAATCGCGGGATTCTGCGCGAAACACGGAGGGCCTTCGTGATGTGGGGGAAGGGCAGTGTGAGAGAAGGGGGGAGGGCTCAAAAAAAGGTGCCGATCGGGGGGCAAAAGTACAAAAAAAGCCGCGATCGGTTGGAACTGATCGCGGCTTTTCGTGGGGTTAGGCGTTGAGTTTCTGCTTGATTTCGACTTCGCGGTAGGTTTCGATGGTGTCGCCTTCCTTGATGTCGTTACAGCCTTGGAGGGAGATACCGCACTCAAAGTTGGTGGTGACTTCTTTGACGTCGTCTTTGAAGCGCTTGAGGGCTGCAATGTCGCCGGAGAAGACCACCACGCCGTCGCGAATGAGGCGAGCTTTGTCGCTGCGCGAGACTTTGCCGTCGACCACGTAGGCACCGGCGATGTAACCGACCTTGGAGATGTGGAAGACTTGGCGCACTTCGACCATGGCGGTGATTTCTTCCTTGACGATGGGCTTGAGCATGCCTTCCATGGCCTCCTTGACTTCTTCGATGGCGTCGTAGATGATGGAGTAGAGGCGGATGTCGACGCCTTCTTTCTCGGCGAGTTTGCGCGCGCCGGCCGAGGGGCGAACCTGGAAGCCGACGATGACGGCCTTGGAAGCGGCGGCGAGGGTGACGTCGTTTTCGGAGATTTGACCCACGCCTTTGTGGATGACGTTGACGGCGATGGACTCGGTGGAGAGTTTGATGAAGGAGTCGGAGAGCGCCTGCACCGAACCGTCGACGTCGCCCTTGACGACGATGTTGAGTTCCTGGTAGTCGCCGAGTTTCAAGCGGCGGCCGATCTCGTCGAGCGTGAGCATCTTGGAGGTGCGCAGGTTTTGTTCGCGCTGCAGTTGCATGCGTTTGTTGGCAATCTCGCGGGCTTCCTGTTCGGTCTCCATGACGTTGAACTGGTCGCCGGCCTGGGGTGCGCCGTTGAAGCCGAGGACGGTGGCGGCGTGTGCGGGGGGCACTTCCTCGACGCGGACGCCGCGCTCGTTGAAGAGGGCTTTGACGCGACCGGCATGGGTGCCGGCGACGATGACGTCGCCTTGGCGCAGCGTACCGTTGGAGACGAGCACCGTGGAAACGTAGCCGCGGCCCTTGTCGAGCGAGCTTTCGATGACGGTGCCCACAGCGCGGCGCTTGGGGTTGGCTTTGAGGTCGAGCATGTCGGCTTCGAGGAGCACTTTCTCGAGGAGTTCGAACACGCCCTCGCCTTTCTTGGCCGAGATGTCTTGCGATTGGTACTTACCCCCCCATTCTTCGACGAGGAAGTTCATCGAAGCCAGTGTGCTCTTGATGGCGTCGGGGTTGGCACCGGGCTTATCGATCTTGTTGATGGCGAAGACGATGGGCACACCGGCGGCCACAGCGTGATTGATGGCCTCTTTGGTTTGCGGCATTACGTTATCGTCGGCTGCAATGATGATAATGGCGATATCCGTCACTTGCGCACCGCGGGCACGCATGGCGGTGAAGGCTTCGTGGCCGGGGGTGTCGAGGAAAGTGATTTCGCGACCGTTTTTCAGGCGGACATTGTAGGCACCGATGTGCTGGGTGATGCCGCCGGCCTCGCCGGCGATGACATTGGCGTTGCGAATGTGGTCGAGCAAGGAGGTTTTACCGTGGTCGACGTGGCCCATGACGGTGACAATGGGGGCGCGGGGCACGAGATCCTCGTCGCTGTCCACTTCTTCGACGATGGCTTCTTGCACTTCGGCGCTGACAAACTCGGTGCTGAAGCCAAATTCGTCGGCCACCATCTCAATGGTCTCCTGATCGAGGCGCTGGTTGATGGAAACCATGATGCCGATGCTCATGCAGGTGCCGATGACTTGTGTGACGGGCACGTCCATCATCGTGGCGAGCTCGTTGGCGGTCACAAACTCGGTGAGTTTGAGCACGCGGCTCTCGGCATCGCGACGCATGAGGTCTTCTTCGTGACGCTCGCGGGCGGCTTCGCGCTTCTCCTTGCGGTACTTCGCGCCTTTGCCCTTGCCGGCGCCTTTGGCTTGCAGGCGAGCCAGCGTTTCTTTCACCTGCTTTGCTACGTCTTCGTCGCTGACGGGCTGTGCGGGGGCGTTGCCTTTCTTGCCCTTCTTGCCTTGGCCCTTGGCGGCGTTGCGGTCGTTGCGATTCTGGTTGTTGCGGTTTTGGTTGCCGCCTGCGCCGTTGCCGCCGCCTGCGTTGTTCTTTTTGGCTTCGGCGCTCACGTCTACGCGCTCATTACCGATGCGCGCACGCTTTTTGCCGGCGGGGTTGCGCTTCTCGTTGCGCTCTTTGCGGAGCTCTTCCTTGCTCTTTTTCTTGGGGCGCGTGTTGGCGTTGATGGCGTCGAGGTCGATTTTGCCGAGCACCTTGGGGCCTGTCAGGCGGGGTGCGCCGCCCACGGCGGGCGTGTCCTCGGCGTTGCCTTCGCTTGCGGGGGCTTCGGCGGCCTCACTCGGTGCTTCGGCGGGCTTTTCTGCCGGCTCCGTGGCCGTGGCGGCGGGGGCTGCCGTGGCGGTTGTGGATTCTGCTGCAGGGGTTGTGGCCGTTTCGGCAGCGGGTGCCGGTGTTTCGGCCGGCGCTTGGGGTGCTTCGGTTTGAGTTGTCGCCTTTTCTGCGGTGGGTGCCGCAGCGGGGGCTTCTTCAGCGGCCGATTTTTCGCTCTTGGCGGCAGCGCTGCTCTTGCGCGAGGTGCGTTTGCGGCCGGTGCCGGTGGCTTCGAGGTCGATGTGCCCAACTACTTTGAGCCGGGGCTTGTTGTCCTCCTCGTTTTCGGGCGCATGGGTTGCGTCGGCCGGTGCAGCGTCGTCGGCAGCGGGCCGGGGCTGTTCGGCCGCTGCGGGCGCGGGTGCCTCTGTCTCGGCCGCCTCCGCCGTCGGTTGGTTGTCGGCCTCGGCTTTGTCGCCCTTTTCATTGCGTTTCTCCTCGCGTCGGCTGGGGAAGAGCTTTTCGGCCTCGTCCTTTTGGGCTTTGTCGCTGGCAAACACCTTTTTGAGGATCTCGTATTGTGCGTCGTCGATTTTGGCATTGGGGCTGGCTTCGACGACGTGACCGTGCTCTTTGAGCGTGTCTACGGCTCTTTGGGTTGCGATGTTGAATTCTTTGGTGGCTTTGCTTAATCTCATTGTGTGTGGGTTGGTGGCCGCGTGCCGGCCGATGTGACGAAAGGGAAACGCTGTGGGGCCGAAGCCCGAGAGGTTAGCTTTCGCTGTCGTCAAACTCTGCGCGGAGCACGGAGAGGAGGTGGTCTACGGTGTCGTCTTCGAGGTCGGCCTTTTCTGCGATCATGTCTCTGGGCGCATTGAGCACTTCTCTTGCGGTGCGCAAGCCCATGTTCTTCACGGCGTCGAGCACCCATTGGTCGATTTCGTCGGCAAATTCGTCGAGATAGATGTCGTCGATGGGTTGTTCGCCCTCCACTTCGCGGAATACGTCGATGGTGTAGCCGGTGAGCATCGAGGCGAGCTTGATGTTCTGGCCGCCTTTACCGATGGCCAGGCTCACTTGGTCGGGATTGAGGAATACGTCGGCTTTTTTGAGCTCTTCGTTGATCTCGATGTTGTTGATGTGTGCCGGATTGAGGGCACGTTGGATGAAGAGCATCGTGTTGGACGAGTAGGGGATCACGTCGATGTTCTCGTTTCGCAGCTCGCGCACGATGCCATTGATGCGACTTCCGCCCACGCCCACGCACGATCCGACGGGATCAATGTTGGGGTCGAAGCTTTCGACGGCGATTTTGGCGCGTTCGCCCGGGATGCGGGCCACGGCACGGAGTTGAATGATGCCGTCGGCGATTTCGGGGATTTCGCGTTCGAGGAGTCGACGAAGGAAGAGGGGGCTGGTGCGCGAAAGATAGATTTTCGGGTTGCCGTTTGTGTTGTCGACGCGATCGATCACGGCGCTGATTTGGTCGCCCTTGTGGTAGAAGTCGCGGGGAATCTGTTGCGTCTTGGGCAGCAAGAGGTCATTTTTTTCCTCGTCCACCAGCAACGTTTCGTTTTTCCACGTTTGGTAGACTTCGGCCGTGATGAGATCGCCCTCGCGATCCTTATACTTATTATATATGGAGTCGTGTTCGAGCTCAAGTATCTTGCTGGCCAGCGTTTGTCGGAGGGTGAGGATGGCGCGGCGGCCGAAATCCTCAAATTCGATGTGTTCGCTGCAGTCTTCTCCCACTTCAAAGTCGGGTTCGATGCGGCGAGCTTCGCTCAGCGCGATCTGTTTGTTGGGATCTTCCACCTCATCGTCGGCCACGATTTCGCGGCTGCGGGTGATTTCGAAGTCACCTTTGTCGGGATTCACCACGACGGTGAAATTTTCGTCCGTGCCGAAGATTTTGGCGATGACGCTGCGGAAGCTTTCTTCGAGCACGCCGAGCAAAGTGGTGTCATCGATATTTTTGGTTTGGTTGAAGTCTCTGAAGGTCTCCAACAAACTGGGGGTTTCGGTTTGTTTTTTGGCCATGGTGGGGTCGCTGTGATAGATGCGCGTGAGGTCTAGGCCGACTGTGCGGGGCCGGTGGCGGCGGGTGCCGCGGGGCAGTGCCCGAAGTGGGACGTCTCCGGCGAGGGAGGGAGCCCCTCGGCGCCGAAACGGGCGCCGTGTGTGACAACGGGCGTGCCGACGCACTGCGTGTTGGGCGGGTGAGCCCGGCGGTGGGTGCGGCGGCGGTGCGCAGTCGGCAAGGGAGTTATTTAAAGTCGATGTAAAGTTTGGTCCACTTCACGTTGTCGAAGGGGAGAACGGTTTCCACGTCCTGCAAGTGGGGACGTTTTTCGCCCGGTGCCTTCACTTTCACGGTCTGCGTGAGGGTGATTTGGCTATTGTCGACGGCGGTGAGTCGGCCGATGAGCTTTTTGCCTTCGGCGGTGAGCACTTCCACGTCGTCGCCGAGGTGGATCTCATATTGGCGCAGCACTTTGAAGGGCTGTCCCAGTCCGGCGCTGCCCACTTCGAGCTCGAAATCGGTCTCGTCGCGGTCCAATCCCTCTTCGATGTGGCGGGAGAGCGCCACGCAGTCGTCGATCCACACTCCTTCGGCGTGGTCGATTTCCACGATGATGCGGTCGTCGGGCGTGATGACCAGGTCGGTCAGGAAATAGTCTTTGCCGACAAGCCAGTCGGCGATGAGTTGTTCTACGGCTTCTTTACTGATCATGTGTCAGTGGGGGTGTGAAATGGGTGAGAGGTGCCCCGACTCCTACGGCGAAGGGCGGAGGCACGACTAATTAAAAGAAGTGAGGAGCTTCGTTTGAGCCCCTCACGTCTGTTTGAACGCTGCAAATGTAAGCAATTCGCGGGGACTGTGCAAGTTTTTGAGGAGAAAAATCTCATCTTGCGGGACTTGTGTCTCCCTTTTTCCTTGATTCAGCGCTTGGGCGGGAGCCTTGTCGAGGAAAATGGCTTGTACCCAATCAATGCTCCTCCTTGTCGGAATCTTCTTTGTCTTCCGGACTTTGTAACAACTTATAGAAAATCCATATGACGAAGCCAATTGTAGTCGGAATCCAGCTCGGTATCCCCATTATCTTGTACCAGAAGAGATAGTGTAGGGCATCATTGAAGAAAAAATTGAAAACAGCTTTCATTGTCCGCGGTTGGTGTCAAGGTATTGCAATCGATCGTATTCGGGATGTCGCTGTCCCTTCACTTCTTGGTGATGCGAATCACGTTGGCCTGGTTGTCGATTTCCACTTTGCCCAGTCGGCTGAGCACGGACTGGCCGAGGAGGAGCGGGGCAGCCTGACTGTGGGTGATGGAGGCGCGCACGTTGTTGAGCGTCAGCCCGCCGAAGGTCACGGAGTGCAGGCGCACACTTGTGCCCTCCACCACATCGCCCGAAGCCGTGAGGTAAGCCCGGCGACCGATCACGTCGGAGGGTTTGAGATAGCCGTTTTTGAACATGAACTGCGCTTCCACCGACGAAAGCGTCACTTCCGACGCGCCGGTGTCGAAGACAAAGTGGAGCGGAAGCCCATTGATGGTGCAAGGCACCTGCGTGACGCCGCCCGAATGGGTGAAGGCGATTTCCGAAACACCGCGAGGAGCGGCTGCTGTCGCCTTTTTGTCCGTTTTTTGTGCGGCGGACTTCACCGAAGTGTCGGCGGCCGATTCGCTCTTTGCGCCTTCTGTGGCGCGCGGGTCGAGGAGTTTGCGTTCGGCCGCGAGGTGCGCTTCCCACGCATCGCGATATTGTTTGACCAAAGCCTTGAAGTCGGCATCGTTGCGCAGGCCGTCGAGGTCAGTATCCGTGTCGAGGTGGTCGAAATCGGTGTACTTTCGGCTCTTCAACGCGCGCTCCAGATAGGTGAGTGCCTGCTGCTTGTTGCCGCAAAGTGCGTAGATACAGGCCGCATTGTAGGCTTGTTCGTCGTCGCCCTTGACCATGATGGAGTCCATGCGTGCGGCGGCGGCTTTGGGCTGCCCGAGGAAATAGAGGGCAAAGGGCGAGACGAAGTAATCGTCGGGCGTTTTTTCGAGTTCCAACTCGCGGTGGAAATCCTTGGCGGCACGCTCTTTCTGTCCCATTTTCAGGAGCAAGCGTCCGCGCAGGTCGTGGAGGAAGGCCTCTTCTTCGTTGAGCGAGAGGGCCATGTCCATGGCTTCCAGGGCAGCTTCGTAGTGCTTTTGCTGGCGATGTACCGAGGAGCGCAACAGATAGAGGCGGAGGTTTTCGGCATCGAGGGCCTGTGCGCGATCCAGTGCCGCCTTGGCTTCGTCATAGCGGCGGAGCTCGATGAGCTGTTGCGCTCTTTGCAGCGGAATATCGATGTCGGTCGAATCGCCCGCCCCGGCGCGCGCATTCCAGCTCAGGGCGGCCTCGTGCAGGTTGAGCGAAGTCAGATCGGCGGCTATATTATAAGTTGTGCTGTTGGCCGGTTCCAGGGCATAAGCTTCGAGGCGGTAGTTCACCGCGCGGCCATAGTTCTTTTGCACCCGCTCGACGGCGGCGAGCAGCAGGGGCCATTTGGGCAGGTTGGGCTCTTTGTTGCGGAGCACTTTGAGGCGTGCCCGCAGCGGGGCGGCGGCAGAGTCGCAGAGGATGCCGAAGACTTGGAAGGCCTTGTGGTCAATGTCGTCGTCCTCCATGAGCGAGAGGGCTGTGGTGCAGTCCTCCACGGCGCGCGGATATTCGTGACGCCGCAGGTAGGCCTCGGCGCGGAAGGAATAGCCCTGCCCATATTCGGGAGCGAGTTGCACCACGTGGTCGAAGAGTGCGATGGCGCGGTCGTAGTCTTTGCGTGCCACTGCGTTGCGCCCCATGCCCATATAGGAATAGGTGTCGCCTTTGTCGAGTTTTTGCATCTGCTCGTAGTCGCGGTCGGAGAGATCGTAGCGCTCCATCTCGTAGTAGAGGTCGCCGCGCTGTTGGATGTAGTCACGATCGTCGGGCGCGAGGCGAATGGCCGTGCCGATGTCGGTGAGAGCGGCCGTGGTGTCGGCGAGCGCCAGGTGGACGAGTGCGCGTTTGGAGTGGGCGAGGGCAAGCGTCTCCTTGTCTTTCTTAGGCAGATACTTGAGTGCCTGGTCGATGGCGGAGAGGGCGTTGCCGTTTTCGTCGTTGTCGAGGCGGATGAGCCCAATGAAGAAATGGGCGTAGCCGTTGCGCGGGTTCTTTTCGAGCGCCGTTTGGAATTGCTTGAGCGCTTCGCCTTTGTCTTCGTCGTTTTGCAGCATTTCGAAGCCGCGTTTCACGTTGTAGTCCTCGAAGTCCTTACCCTGCTGCGCCGCGAGGGGCAGGAGGGCGAAGAGGAAAACGAACAGCACGCCGAGCAGGCGGAGCAGCGGGCGGGGAGTGGGGTGTGTCATAGTGGGGTAGAGTTTGAGGTGATGAGTTGTTGTGGGGGGATGGCGCTGCGCCTTTGTGGAGCGGCGGGGCGCTTTGTGTGAGCGCTCGGAAATAATGGTTTCACTCGGGGGCTGAAGATTTTGGGGTGGGCAATTTTGCGGGAGTGTGCGGCCGCGGGACGCTGCGTGTGTGTCGGTGAAGTCGTGGCGCACCGCCGTGCCTCTTCGGCTTTTCTGCAGCTTTCCCGCGCAGGGCGCGAGGTGGGCGCATTATTTGTCGCCATAATGCCCTCGCATGGAGAGCACGTAGACACAAACGGTCTCTTCGTAGATGGAATAGATGAGTCGGGCTCCTTTGTCAATGCGTCTGCTCCACAAACCGGCGAAGTCGCCTTTGAGGGCTTCGGGCTTGCCGGTGCCGGTTTGGGGGTGCACTTTGAGTTCTTCGAGCAGTGCCACGATTTTCTTCAACACCTTTTTCTGTCCCGATCGTTTCCAATAGGCAAGATCTTCGATGGCTTCCGGGAGCAGCTGCAGATCGTAGGTCACAGGTCGGCCAATCGTTTGATTTCTTCGATCGAAAAAGTCTGTGCCAACCCGGCAGCCTGTTGCTGCAAACCGCGGCGCACCGCGGCGATGTTTTGCGGATGGTCAAACCAGGCATCGGCAGAGGGCGACACGCGTCGGGCGAAGGACGGCGCGTTGGCCTCCTCGATCAGCAAACCTTCGATGTAGGTTTTGAGCGACATCCCGTTGCGGAGCGCCTTGGCGTAGAGCTTTTGCAGCGCCTCTTCGGGCAGGGTGATGTTGGGGGGCTGAAGTGTGGTGCGCATTTGGAGTTTCTGGGTGTTGGGGTGAAGGTCTGTCTCGGCGTGGGGAGCCGGAAAGGACGATAAAGGGCTTTCCTCCGGCGGGTGTGCAAGGCAGCTCGCGTTCTGTCCGGAATTGAGGCGATACGCCGGGGCGCGACTGTGGAGCGCGTGTGTCGTTTCCGATCGGTGCGATGGAAAGAAAGGACTTGTGCACCCTCTTGCACTGCCGAGGGGGGAGGGCTTGGGATCTTCTCTCCTTGTTCTCTCCGTGTGGGCGGAGTGCGTGCGCACCGGCTGTGCGATTTTGCGGGGCGAGCGGCTGCGGGGTTGCTTTTGTCCGCTTCGTGCGCGGCGAACGGCTCATGCTTTTGGCAAAAATACAAAGAATATGGAGAATGCAAAGGAATTGACTAAAAAATATGGCTCGTCGGGCGAAGAAATTGCTATTATATAGGATCGCGCGCGTAGAATAATGGTTTCGCGGGGCGCCGAGAGGGTGTGAAAAATAGGACTATTTTTGTTGAATGCGGGGCGCTTTTGCGCCAAAGCGCGGGGTTTTGCCCCGGGCGCAGGGAATGTTTCGGCAGCGGGGGGCGGAGGGCACCGAAAAGCGGGACGAGAAAACGCGCCGAGGTGCAAAAAGCGTTATTTTCGCACCGCAAAAGCTTATCGGGTGCGAAGTTTCGGAAATGCGCACTTGGTCTGTCAGAAAAGAAATATTACCTTTGCCCTACGGACGCCCGCGCTCACAGACGCAGGGCTCCGGTGCAAGGTCCGAGAGGACCGCTCGTTCATCTCCATTCATGGTGACCGACCACGCTCCACCCCCGTGTGCACAACGGGCAGCAGCGGCTTCCGGCATGGCACGCCGGCTCAGGCGGAACGTTCCGCCCACAAGGACATCATAACATAACAATCATAACACCATAGAAGTATGGCTAAGAAATTCATTACTTGTGATGGCAACCAGGCTGCTGCCCACATCGCCTACATGTTCAGCGAAGTGGCCGCCATTTACCCCATCACGCCCTCGTCTACGATGGCAGAATACGTCGACGACTGGTCGGCGCAAGGCCGCAAAAACATGTTCGGCGAAACTGTCCTCGTGCAGGAAATGCAAAGCGAGGGGGGCGCAGCAGGCGCTGTGCACGGTTCGCTCCAAGCCGGCGCACTGACCACCACTTTCACCGCATCGCAGGGCCTCTTGCTCATGATTCCCAACATGTACAAGATCGCCGGCGAACTCCTCCCCTGCGTGTTCCACGTTTCGGCACGCGCCATCGCCAGCCACGCCCTGAGCATCTTCGGCGACCACCAGGACGTCATGTCGGCACGCCAAACCGGCTTCGCCATGCTCTCCGAAGGTTCGGTGCAGGAAGTGATGGACCTGGCCGGTGTGGCCCACTTGGCTTCCATCAAGACCCGCGTGCCGTTCATCAACTTCTTCGACGGTTTCCGCACCTCGCACGAGATCCAGAAGATCGAATGCCTCGACACCGAAGATCTCAGCCCGCTGGTGGACCGCAAAGCACTGAGCGAATTCCGCGAACGTGCCCTCACGCCCGAGCACCCCGTGGCACGAGGCACGGCCGAAAACCCCGAAACCTTCTTCGCACACCGCGAGGCATCCAACCCCTTCTATGAGGCTGTGCCCGAAGCGGTGGAGGAGTACATGAAGGAAATCAGCCGCATCACCGGTCGCGAATACGGCCTGTTCAACTACTACGGCGATCCCGAAGCCGACCGCGTGATCATTCTCATGGGTTCGGCCTCCGAAGCTGCTCGCGAAGCCATCGACTACCTCCGCGAAAAGGGAGAAAAGGTCGGCATGGTCTGCGTTCACCTCTATCGCCCCTTCTCGGTCAAGCACCTGCTCGCCGCTGTGCCCGCCACGGCCACGCGCATTGCCGTGCTCGACCGCACCAAAGAACCCGGTGCCAGCGGAGAACCCCTCTATCTCGACGTCAAGGATGCCTACTACGGCCGTGAAAATGCGCCCCTCATCGTGGGCGGACGCTACGGACTCGGATCCAACGACACCACTCCGGCACAAATCATGTCGGTCTATGAGAACCTTGCGCTCAACGAACCCAAGGATCACTTCACCATCGGCATTGTCGACGACGTGACCTTCACGTCCCTCCCCCCGAAAGAGGAAATCAGCCTCGGCGGAGAGGGCATGTTCCAGGCCAAGTTCTACGGACTTGGAGCCGACGGTACGGTGGGTGCCAACAAGAACTCCATCAAGATCATCGGCGAAACCACCGACAAGTATTGCCAAGCTTACTTCTCTTACGACTCGAAGAAGTCGGGCGGCTTCACTTGCTCGCACTTGCGTTTCGGCGATCACCCCATTCGTTCCACCTATCTGGTGAACACCCCCAACTTCGTGGCTTGCCACGTGCAGAGCTACATGCACATGTACGACGTGCTGCGCGGCATTCAGCCCGGAGGCACCTTCCTGCTCAACACCGTTTGGGACGATGAGGCGCTCACCCGCAACATGCCCAACAAGATCAAGCGCATCTTGGCACAGAAAAACATCACGGTCTATGTGATCAACGCCACGAAAATCGCTGCCGAAATCGGATTGGGCAACCGCACCAACACCATTTTGCAGAGCGCCTTCTTCCGCATCACCGGCGTGATCCCCGTTGACAAGGCCGTGGAGGAGATGAAGCACTTCATCGAAAAGACCTACGGCAAGAAAGGTCAGGACGTGGTGGAGAAAAACTACGCTGCCGTCGATCGCGGAGGCGAGTATCACCAATTCGCCGTCGATCCCGCATGGGCTTCGCTCGAAGATGACAAGGCCGTCGACGACGGAGCACCCGCTTTCGTCAAAGATCTCGTGCGCGTCATCAATGCACAGGTCGGAAACGACCTCCCCGTCAGCGCTTTCAAGGGACTCGAAGACGGTACCTGGCACCAAGGCACCGCTGCCTACGAGAAGCGCGGCGTCGCCACGTTCGTGCCCACTTGGGATCTGGAGAACTGCATCCAGTGTAACAAGTGCGCCTACGTTTGCCCCCACGGTTGCATCCGTCCCTTCGTGCTCGACGCCGACGAAAAGGCCGGTTTCGACGCGCCCGCCATCGAGATGAAGGCGCCCGCCGCCATGAAGGGCATGAACTTCCGCATCCAGGTGAGCGTACTCGACTGCACCGGTTGCGCCAACTGCGTAGACGTGTGCCCCGGCAAGCCCAAAACCGGAAAAGCCCTCGCCATGTCCACCCTCGAAAAGGAACGCGACGAAGCGGCCCACTGGGATTACCTCATTAACAACGTCAAGAGCAAACATCACCTGCTCGACATCAACGCCAACCCCAAGAACTCGCAGTTTGCCCCCACGCTCTTCGAATTCTCGGGCGCATGTGCCGGCTGCGGCGAGACACCCTATGTGAAACTCGTCAGCCAGCTCTTCGGCGACCGCGAGATGGTGGCCAACGCCACCGGCTGCTCCTCCATCTACTCCGCTTCCATCCCCTCCACCCCCTACACCACCAACGAAGAGGGACACGGACCGGCATGGGCCAACTCGCTTTTCGAAGACTTCTGCGAATACGGACTCGGTATGGCCTTGGCCAATAAGAAAATGCGCACCCGCATCACCGAAATCCTCACGCGTTGCCTCGACGATGAGCATGTGAGCGCAGAATTCAAGGAAGCCGCACAGCAATGGCTCGACGGCAAGGACAAAGCGGCCGAGAGCAAGGCGGCCGCCGCCCGTCTCAAACCCCTCATCCAGGCCGGAAAGGCCGAAGGTTGCCCGGTTTGCGCACAACTCGACGAACTCAGCCACTATCTCACCAAGCGTTCGCAGTGGATCATCGGTGGTGACGGCGCTGCCTACGACATTGGCTACGGCGGACTGGACCACGTGATCGCCAGCGGCGAAGATGTGAACATTCTCGTCCTCGACACCGAAGTTTACTCCAACACCGGCGGTCAGTCCTCCAAGGCTACGCCTACGGGTGCCGTGGCCAAGTTTGCCGCCAGCGGTAAGCGCATCCGAAAGAAGGACCTCGGCCTCATCGCCACCACTTATGGTTACGTTTACGTGGCGCAAATCGCCATGGGCGCCGACCACAACCAGACGCTCAAGGCCATCCGTGAGGCAGAAGCCTACCCCGGACCTTCGCTCATCGTGGCCTACTCGCCCTGTATCGCCCACGGTCTGAAAGCCGGCATGGGCAAATCGCAGCACGAAGAGGAGCTGGCCGTGAAATGTGGCTACTGGCACCTCTGGCGCTACAACCCCGAGCTCGAAGAACAGGGCAAAAACCCCTTCTTGCTCGACAGCAAGGCGCCGAAGTGGGAGGATTTCCAAGACTTCCTCACGGGCGAAGTGCGCTTCCAGGCACTCAAAAAGCAGTTCCCCGCACAGGCTGCCGAACTCTTCCAGGCCTGCGAAGAGAACGCCAAGCGCCGCTACCAAAGCTACGTGCGCATGAGTCAACAAGACTGGTCGAAGGTTGAGGCTTAAGCCCGCTTCGCGACCCGGTCACACAATGATAACGCGCGAGGGCGCTCCACAGCGATGTGGAGCGCCCTCTTTTTGTGCAGTGGAGTGGGAAGACGGCGAGCAGAAGGCCGTTCCCGCCGTGCAGATCGGGTGAAGTCGTGAGCGAAGTCGGCCGAAGGCGAGACACCGCAGGCGCTGCGAAGCTGAGAAGCGGCCGTGTTTTCCCGACGGGCGGACTCTGCAGACAAACGAAAGCGCCGAGGGAGTGAGCAACTCCCTCGGCGCTTGACAAAATGCGGTGGCTTTGAACCGGATCCGCCTTATTTCGCGGGCTTCGCAGCGGGCTTTTCGGGCGTAGCGGCCTTGCGCGAGAGCGAAGCCGGCTTCACTTCGAAGTCGGTCGTCGTGTTGTCGGTGTCCACAAAGCCTTTACCGTCAAACTTGCGTTGGAGCGAGAGTCCCATCACCTTGAGGAGATTTTCATTGTTGTAAGATGAGAAGTTTTCTTCGGTCACGCCGAGGAAGCCCTTGTCCAACTTAGAAGGTTTCATCAAGAAGCGTTTGCGCGGGCAAATGGTCATGCAGTCGATGACGTTGTTGAAAGGAATTTCAACAGCTATAAAGTCAGCGAAGTCCGTGTTGGTGACGTTGATGTAGTGCACAGGATTTTTCACCTTGGCTTTCTTATCAGCTTCGGGATTGCGCTTCTCATATTGAGCAAAGGTGGCAGGCGACCAAGGCAGACGCACGAGTGCTAGACCCACAGCTTCAGGAATTGTCGACATGGCGCGGTTGGGCGTGATGGGCATCAAATCGGGCACATTGGGGTTGTTGTTCTTGTCGGTGCTGGGACTCCACTCAAAGTCAGCCTTAGAGAGGTCGAGGAATTGGTCGATACCTTCATATTCCTTGAGGTTTTCGCCATTATCATCGAGATATTTTTCGTAGTCCTTCGCATGGTCAATAGCGTGATTGGCAATCACGATGGTTTGACCGGGTTTCACAGGATAGTCATGACCCTTACCGGGGAAGCACATGATGCTATTTACGCCATAATAAGAGTTGACAAAGTTGTCGCCGGGCGCAAATTCAAAGATGACGCGAGGGTCGATTTGGTTGGTCACAATCGCCAGGCTATCGAGGTAAAGCGTTTGCTTAGAAGGATTGTAGATGGTGATGTATTGGTCGTTATCCACACGAGTGTAGAAACGTTTTTCCGACGTTGCGGCACGAGTGGACGCAGTTGTTGCAGCGCTAGTAGAATCTTCTGCAGTAGAATCTGTGTCAGAATCTGTGTCATCGCCATAACCGCCGCCACCGGGGAACGGTGAATAACCTCCATCGTAGCTGGTGGAGGGAGTGCGAACCATAGCGTGACCCGCGTAGAACACTTCTTTGATGATGAGGTGGTCGGTGGTGGTTTCAGACGTTTGGACGTTGGTGAGTCCGGTTTCGCGTTGGCAGCTGCCCAATCCGAGGGCGAGGAGCGCGAGAAGAGAATAGAAAATCTTTCTCATGGTGGTAATATATAACTATAATAAGTGGAAGCGGCGCTTGAGAGAATGGGCAGCGCAGCCTTCCCATGATACAATGTTGGCAAATCCCCGCTGGAGCAAGGGGGGAGAACTTGCTGATGAGCCCCAAAGTGCGCCCTCAAAAGGCGAAGGCTTCACTTTTGCTCAGTGTTTGACGGTGTACTTTCTTTGCTGTGTTTGGCCTTTACGAGTTAGAGGAACCAGTTGCCGTAGCCCGAACCACCGCCGATGCCGTGCGTTTGCACGTTTTGTGCAGCTTCAAGTGCGTCTTCGGGCGAAAGACCAATCTCGTGTCCCATGAAAAAGTAGAGCGGGTCGTTGGCGTCTACGCCTGTTGGGTCAGTATCGAAGCTGCTGCAATAGATTTTGATGGGGATGTTGAAACGCAACACTTCTGTCCATTCCGAATCTTGTCCGTATTCTTTGGCTTCATCGGGATTCGTGGCCTCAGCACAAATGCGGTCGCTGACAAACTTATAGGTGGAGTGGCGTTTCAGATATTCATCGCGAGGAATGAGTGCCTTTTTGCCTTTGGGACATTTCATCACGCGCACAGAAAGATAGAACTTCGGCAGGAGATAAGTGGGACGCGTGTATTGCGCCGCCTCGCCCGTGACGTAGTCAGGACGATTGGCAATGAGATAGGGCCATTGGACGTGGTGTTGGTCGGTTTCTCCGAGATCGATGTCGAAATTGAAGTGTCCTTTCAATCCCACGCGGTCTTGGTCGTAGGGAGCCACGGCATAGTCCATTGCCGTTTTGTCGAGCGGCGGGAGCAAACGCTGGTTGAACAACTCGCGCGTGCCGTCCCCCATCAGCCCTTGTTTCCAGGTGTCGCGATAGGTGTATTCAAAAATCTTTGACGATAATTCAGCTCGTTGCTTCCACGTGGTGGCATTGGCAAAGGCAGCTGCCTTGATGGGCGTTGGGTCCACAGTGCCTTTCTTCAAGGGATCTTTGCTCGTGGGGTCATAAGTCCATTTACCACGACAGTCCATCACGTCATACGGCTTACCCTTGTCATCCACATCGCTGACGGTGAAGAAAATCTGGTATTCGTCGGAATGTTCGAGAATATCATCATTCATCAACTTCCCCTCCTTGTTGAAGAAGTAGAGGCAAAGTCCCCAGCGTTTCAGTTTTCCGCCGATGATGCGGATGTAGTTGGGGCCTTGTTTGCCGTCAACCGATTCCAGATAAGTCACCGTGGAGGAGCGTTGCACCTCAACAGTGGGCCATTGTGTGGTGTTGTTGTGAATGAGGACAAACTCTTCTTGCTTCCAAGGCGCATTGCGATAGACAAAGTTGCCGTGCATCTTACCGTCACCGTGGGAGTGTCCTTCCTTGAACATGGCCAAACAAGTAGACCAGTTCTTGAACGCTCCATTAGGATCGGGGTTGGCCATCGCATCGTTCGTCTTGATTTTGGTCAAACTGTCGACATAGTGGTCGGCTCCGGAGTGAGCAACGGGCTTAGCTTCGAGAGGATTGTCATCATAGTTGACGTGGACGTTGCCAAAGACAAAGTCGTCGCACGAAGTGGTGAGACATCCGACTGCCAACAAACAGGCGGAAATGGTGGATAACTTAGTCATTAGAATAATACGGTGCTTTGTCTGAATCGATAAGAAGAGAAATAACTTTGTGGCTCTGAGAGCATCCGCCACAGGTTTGCCGCGTTGGCCGCAGGATAGAAGCGTTGGATGTCTTTGACACACTGTTCTTCTCCATCTTGAGTGTCGGCAATGACGCGAATGGGCAGCGGATAGTCGATGTCGAAGTTATCCCAACCGGGTTGTATTTGGTTGAAGTCCCACACGTATCCGATAGCCGAGTTGCCCACGTTGGTGTATTTCGCAGGCTTGTCTTGAGAATTTGCTCCTGCACCGGCTTGCTGATGTCCGCGGTTGAGGATGTTGCAAATGCGTGCTTGCAGAGAGAACTGAACGTCTTTGCGTTTGAAGCGCAAAATGCCTTTGAAACCGAGACGGTCGAAGGGTTTACCGGCATCAAGACTGCGTTCTTGGCGCAACAAGCCCACGGTGTGGCTATAACGCTGACGGGGCAAGTTGGTGTCCGGGTCGATGAAGTCGTCATTGTAAGACTCCACAAAGAGTTTTCCGATTTCTTCTTCCACAGGGTCGGTGTCGCGATATTCGTAGCTGAAGAGTTCGGAAGTCAGTTCATTGAGTTTTGTGCCTTCCACTGTTTGGTAGAGGCGCATATTGCCTTCGGGCGTGCTGATGGTTTGCAAAGCCTCGGGGCGTCCACCCGTTTCGATGGCGCGCCAAGCCAGATCCACATTGTAGGGCACCGCGTTGTTGCCCAAAGTCAAAGACGCGGGCGCATAGATGTTGCTCGTGCTGTATTTGGTGGCCGGCAAAGGTTGGCCTCCCTTCTCGCGGAAGGTGTAGCGGTCGATGTAGCGCGGTGTCGCATCGAGGGTGCGAGGATAGGCCATTTGCAAACCTTTCTCCACGATGGGGGCTTTACCGGCTGCAACAACGGCATTTTGGTCGAGGGTGCTGTGACCGATGCCAAAGAAATGTTGGTGCATTTGGAGCGCACTGCTGATTTCGTCGGGCACTTGATTGCCTTGTTTGTCGGTCTTATAGTAATAGCTGGAGAACTGGTGATTGATGAGCAGTCCGTTTTGGTCGTAGTAGCGGAGTTCGAGACCGTAGACGAGGCTGTCCGATGCCACCACATCGAAGTGATTGCGGGCGGTGGTGACCGTCATCTGGCCATCATCGTCTTTGGCAATGTCGATTTCCTGCATCACCGGCAGCGAAAGACTGTCGCCTGCCTCGTGGATGGTGCGATAAACATTGATTTCGTCTTCGCCGTTAGGGCCAACATTGAGTGTGCCACCCGGATAGCCCATGCGCAAGATGGCGTGCACGGCGTAGATCTGGTCGTGCCCCTTCACGTCGCGTTCGATCGACGAGGGAGGCGCTTTGACGACTTTCTTGAAGAAGTCGTCCACTTGGTTGTCGGAGCAGCTCAAGAGCGAGGAGAGCGCCAGACAACCGGTGCAGAGGAGGGAGAGATAAGGATGTTTCATTGTGGAGAATCGTTGAGGAGGGCGCTCGGGGCGACGGGTTTCCGCTGCGGCGCTTCGTGTGCGCGCCGCCCGATGAGCGGGCTACGAGCGAAAATCGGCGGCTTTTGAAAAAAAGTCCGCTGCTTTTGCTCGAAAGTGCAGCACTTTTCTGCAAAAGTCCTGTGCTTTTGCAGCGACAGCTGCGCGCCGCTGTGCCGAGCGCGGGCGGAGGCTAAAAGCGGATGAGCGTGCGCAGCGAGAAGTTGGCGCCGCGCTCGTGGGCATAGTAGCGGAAGCGGTCGGTGTACTCCTTGTAGAGGGCGTTGAGCACATTGTCGCCGACGAGCATGAACTTCACTTCGCGCCCCCGGGGGAGTTTGATGGCGAAATCGGCTGTGCCGTTGAGCAGGAAATAGCCGTCGGGCGAGTCGGGCACGAGGTCTTTGTCCGGGTCGAAGCGCGTTTGCTTCGCCACATAGATGCCCGAGAGGGAGAGCGAGGCCACATATTGCTTGTGCGCTCCCAAGGCTTTGCTGTAAGTGGCCGACAGGCCGTAGCGATCGGAGGGCATGAAGGGCAACCAGCCACTGCGGGTGAGGTTGCGCCCGAAGATCCATTCGGCTTTCGCTACGAGGGTGAGCGGCTCGATGGGCTTGTAGGTGGCTTCGATGTCGCCGCCGTAGAGGCGAACGTCGTCTTGGTCGTAGATGAATTTGGGGTACTTGCCGCTCGGATGGTTGTGGAAGCGGTCTTTCCCCTCGCCGATGTGGTCGTAGATGTAACTATCGATGCGCTGATAGAAGGCACTCGGTTCGACGGAGAAGCGGGTGTTGCGCCACTTCGTGCCGAGCACCGCCTTGTAGCCGCGTTCGCTCTCCAAATGGCGGTTGCCCACCACCCAATAGGAGCCTTCTTGCAGCCCGATGGCGTAGAGCTCGTTGATGTCGGGCGGCCGCCACGACCAACCCACGTTGGCGCGAGCGTCCCACTGTTCGCTGATTTGGTAGTGGGCGGCGAGCGAGGAGGTGAAATTGCTGTAGAGTTTGAAGTCGTCGTAGTAGGTGTAGTTGCTCAAACTCGTGTAGCCGTTGACCGACATCACGCGGAAGTCGTAGCGCAGGCCGAGGGCGGCTTGCAGGCGCCCGAAGGTGGCTTTGTGCAAGGCGAAACCGCCCATCGAAAGCGCGGCGAAGTTGGGCACAAAGGCCGGCTGTTTCGTGCCGGGATAGTTGAAATTCTCCTGGTAGGTATTGGCCAGTCCGGCCTCGGTGGTCATGTTCCAAAGGTGCCATTGGGCGTTCCACGTGGCATCGAACTTGAAGGTCTTGAGAATCAAGTCTTGCATCGGAATCCAACTCCACTGCTGTTTCTTGCGGTTCTCGAACTCCTGACGCAGATTTTCCTGAAACGAGGCCACGAAGTCGAGGCGGTGGTCGGAATTGATGCGCCATTTCAGTTCGCCCTTCACGGTGAAGTGCTGCGACTGCTGGAAGGGGGGCTGGATGTCGTAGGAGAAGGGGCGCAGGGTGGTGGGATCGGGACGCCCGGCCTCGAAGCGCTTCATGAGTTGGTCGAGGTCCGAGATCTTCGACCCGTAGTAGATGCCGCTGCGCTGGTAGTAGATGCTCGAAAGCAGGGTGGCGGTGATGTTGCGATCCTGATAGCCCAGCATGGCCGAGAGGGCGATGTTGTTGTAGCCCGTGTTGTTGAGGATATAGTCGGCCGTGCGGTAATCACCCCCTTTGGTGTAGTTGCCGTGCACGCGAGCGCCCCAGCGGCGGTAGCCCGCTTCGAGCGTGCCGCTGCCCGACACGCCGCGCGCGTTGGTGTCGTAACCCACGTTGGCCGAACCTTTGACGTGGAAACGCGTGCTGTCGTAGGGCAGGGGTGCGTCGTTGAGGAGCACCACACCGCCCATGGCGCCGAAACCGTAGCGGATGCACTCCGCACCCTTCACCACTTCGACCATGCTCGAGCCGGTGTAGTCGACCTCGGGCGCGTGGTCGGCACCCCAACTTTGGCTTTCGAGGCGCACACCGTTGTTCATCAGCAGGATGCGACTCGAGTGCATGCCCTGAATGACGGGCTTGGCGATCGTGCCGCCCGTGCTGATGGAGCTGACACCGGGGATGGTTTCGAGCAATTTGGCCAACGACATGGCGCCGCCTTTCTCAATGTCGGCTGTTTTCACGGCGGCTGATTGCTGCAACACGGAGGTGTGTTTGCGTTGGGTGGTGACCACGGCGCTTTGCATGGTGTGGCCGGCGTCTTGCATGGCGAGGTCGATGCGGCCGTCGGCGGGTACGGGGAGCGTGCGCACGAGTTTGCGGCAACCGATGTAGGTGACTTCGACGTGCACACGGCCGGGATTATTTTTCAAACGGATGGTGCATTGTCCGTTGTGGTCGGTCACGGCGAGCACACCCTGGCAGCGCACGGCGGCGCCGATGAGGGTTTCGTGCGTTTCCTGCCGCGTGACGGTGAACTGCAGCACGGTTCGCCCCTTGGCCGGCTCATCGGCGGGCGGAAGGGGGGCGTTCGGTGAGGGAATGGGGGGACGGGTGGCCGCATTCGCGCCTGCATTTGCCGCGTTTGTGGCAGGATTGGTCGCGCTTGTGGCATGTGTTGTTGCGTCGGCACGGTAAGTCGGCGCGGACAAGTCGAGATTCGCCGTGCTTGTGGTAGGATCCGCCGCGTTTGTGGCGCGTGTCGGTGAAAATGAGGCGGAAAGTGGAGAATGATGGAGCGTCCCCGCGAGAGAGGTGCCGTTCGCCATCGCAGCGAGGGGGAATCCCGGTGCCGCCAAGGCTACATAGAGCGCCAAGGGCGCAAGACCGCGGCGGGACGGCGGGGAACTGGTTGTTTTCTTCATACGTGATTTTGCATTTCTTGCGCACCGGAGTTGCCCCCTCGCGGGGAAGTCTCCAATGGCGTGTTTGCTCTTCGTTTGGGTAAGTGCTTTTCCGCTCTTTTTCGTGATGTGTACAAAAAAGAGAGGAAGGCCGCGCTTTGCGAGTGCAAAGTTATGGCCTTCCTCTACGGGGTTCAATACCCAAATGTGGGTATTTTTTGATTCTTCGTTGTATATATTTGCGTTTATGCGTCTTTTCCTGGTGATTCGCGTGAACTTAAATGGTGTGATGCGCTTTTTTGTGGGTACGATTCACTGTTTGTGAGGAATTCTTTTCGGCTTGTCGGAGCAGAAGCGCAATAGCGAGCAAAAATAGGGTGAAAACGCCGACATGCTCCTCAAAACTTCACCATCACGCCCATAGCCGGGAGTATGGTGCCGCGCATATTCGGGATTTGGCGGAGGAGGTAGCGGTCATTGTCCGCCGGGTCGATCATCGGTTGGCCTTGCGGCGAGAGATTCGTGTAGATCGGCGCCATGGGATTGGCCGAGCGGTAGACGTTTTGCACGTCGAAGTAGAGGTTGAAAGCCCATTGGCGGAAGTAAAACTCCTTGTCCACGCGCAAATCGAGTTGGTGCGCCGCCGGCAAACGCAGGGTGTTGAAGCGCGCATAGTCCAAATAGGCCGAGTTGCGGAGCCGCCAAATGGATTTTTGTGCCGAGAGTTGCGCGTCGATCGGCGTGTAGGGCGCACCGCCCAGTCGGCGCCAACGCGCGGCAAGGCTCCAGTTGTGCGGCAGTTTCCAGCCCGCCATCAGGTTGATGATGTGGCCGGTGTCCCACGAGGAGGGCTGATATTGCCCCTTCAAATTGGTAAATTCGCTGCGGAAGAGCGTGATCGTGGCCGAAGCCGTCAAGCCCTGCGGCAAAGTGAGCCGCGCGACGGCTTCCGCTCCGTAGGCGCGTCCCCGCCCCGACGAAACCACCGCTTCATCGCCCAGCACCGCGTAGGCGGCGCCCTTGCTGGCAAGGCTCATGCCCTCAAGAATGGAGATGGGGTAGTGGCGATAGGCCTTGTAGAAGCCTTCGACCGTGAGCGAAAGGCGCTCATTCGGCTGATAGTCCACACCCACCACGCCGTGGTAGGCGATGAGGTATTTGAGTGTCTCGCGGTTGGCGAAATCGCCCGCCGCCGTTTTGTAGCCCATGGTCGTGTAGGAGGGTTGTTGCGCGTAGCGTCCTACGTTGGCGCTCAACTTCGTTTTGTCATTGAGGGCATAGGTGAGCGAGAGGCGCGGGGCGATTTGCGTGAGGGGGTTGCGCATGGCGCGATTGTAGGTGTTGCCCATCAGGTTCACCCCGAAGGAAGCCTGCAAACGTTGCTGCCACCACGCTTTGGAGGCCTGTGCAAAGGCCGAATAGGCGAAGAGGTGCAGGTGGCTTTCGTAGTGGTCGACCGTCGGCACGCCCGCTTCGATGCGATAGCGTTGCGTGCGGTTGAAATAATGGGCGTGTTGCACGCCGGCACCGACGTTGAGTTTGAAAGGCAGCGTCCAGAAGGTGCGTTCGAAACGCAACTTGTTTTCCGACTCTTGCGACCGGTAGTCAAAGAGTTTCGGCAGGCTCGCGTCGTTTCCGGGGTATTTGTGGCTGCCGTTGTCGAGGAAATTGCGGCTCAACACCCATCGGTCGGTGTGCGTCGTGGCCGCCACCTTGTAGACCGCCCCGATGGTGTAGTGCCATTGGTCGTAGGCGGGCAAAACATTCAGCAGAAAGCGTCGGATCTCCTGCGCACTTTCGTCCAGCTCTGTGTTGAGGCGCATGTGGTCGATGGAGGCCAAACCGATGACGGTCAGGCTACTATGCGTACCGATGCGGTAATTGTATTTGAGTTGAAAGTCATTGTAGGTGGGCAAGAAGGGGAGGCCGAACCACTTGAAGAGCACTTTCAGATAGGACTGGCGCGCCGAAACGATGAACGACGAGCGCGCGTTGATCGGCCCGTCGAGGGTGACGGAAGCGTCGGAAGCCCCGAGCGAAACCTTCGTGTGCAGGCGGTCGCGGCTTCCTTCTTTCATGCGAATGTCCATCACCGAACTCAGCGCGTTGGGGCGGTTGGCCGGAAAAGCCCCCGTGTAGAAGTCCACCGCGCTCATAAAGTCGGGATTTAAGATGCCCACTGCGCCGCCGGCTGCGCCTTGTGTCGAGAAGTGGTTGATGACCGGCAGTTCGATGCCTTCCAGGTAAAAGACATTCTCCGCCGGCCCACCGCCGCGAACGAGTAGGTCGTTGCGATTCGCGTCCGTCGAAACCACGCCCGGCAACGTCTGTATCAACTTCGACACGTCGCGGTTCATGCCCGCGCTCTTCTCGATTTGCTGTACTTCGAGCCGACTCACCGATAGTGGACTCTCGGCGCGTTTCGCCTGCGTGTCGGATTTCACCACCGCTTCGGTGAGCGAAAATGCGCTTTCGCTCAACTCTACATCCACAAACGCGGTTTGGTTGCCCAAGACTTGGAACTCTTCCGTGCGCTTGTTTTCAAATCCCAAGAGTTGGACGGCGAGATGGTAGAAGCCGGGTGCCACATTTTTGAACACATAGTTGCCCACCGAATCCGTGACTGTCGCGCGTTTTGTGCCTTCCATGCGCACCACCGCGCCGATCAGCGCTTCGTTGTTGCGCGCATTCCACACCCGCCCCTTCACCGTGCCGCGTTGTGCCGCGAGGGGGAGGAGGTTTGTCAGCAAGAGTATGAGAAAGAGGAGTTTAAGTCGCATGGGGGAGAGTTTGTGTTGGAGTTCTGTGTTGAAATCGTCTGCTAAGATACAAAAATCCCCTCGTGCAGCGCTGTACGAGGGGATCATTTGGGGATTTTAGCGTGTTAACGGCCGTGTCGCGGACAGCCGACAGCACTTTTATCGGGTGTGAAGATCGTTATATCTTATCGAAATGACCAAATTCCCCCACTTGATTGTGTGGGAGTGGGGAAAGTTGCAGTGCATGATAAAGCAAATGGGGTGAGTTTGTGAGTTATGACTTACTCTTTCTCCCCCTCTTCTATAAGCGCTTTGCTTTTTGCCCATTGATTACAGTGGGCTGTTGATATGATGGTTATAAATGCGATTGGGATTATTGTGAGTATAATTGTGTTGACAACGCAATTCCTGCAAACATTATAGTCGAAATGAAAGATAGCTCCGATATAGTGTATGATAAGAACGATAGTCCAATTGATTAGTAGAACCTTCCCAATTAGAATATTTAGTTTTGAAACAGAATAGCGTCCACCATGGTTTGAAAATAGGCATTGGTCTAATTCCCAAGGAGTGCATTTTGATCCCATTCGGTGGTCTTCGGTTATTTTTAATTCTTTAGATTCTTCTATTTCGCAAATCTTTTTCTCATAAACTTCGTACCATGCCTTAGAACCTTTTGCCATCATGATCCAAATGATCGAAAAAACAATGGCTAGTAGTGCAATGGCACAACATAGTTCATGTAGTAGTAAGGGGTTTTTTACTTCTTCGTCCAGAAACTTTGATACTAAGTAGCCATATCCCGAATAGAATAAAACCAATATGGCTGATAGAAAAACGGATCTCTGCCATAAGTTGGAAATCTCGAAGTTTCTAAGTGAGTAATACGTATCTCTGATTTCTTTGAGGGTGACTTCGTTGTTATTGCTCGTAGGCATAATTGTATAGTTTGGGAACAGGAAATTTCAAATGAAAAGATGATAGGGTTGAATGGGAGAATACTTGCAGCAAACCCACAAAATCAAATGATATACAATCTATTTCTGCACAAAGTTACAAACAAATAGAGTCGAAATTATTATGTCTTGCAAAAAAAATCGCAGTAAGTAAATTCTTTACCTACTGCGATTCTATTATTCTTCCGCTATTTTCAAGCGAAAATCAATTTACTTCACTTCTTCGAAGTCAGCATCTTGGATATCTTCCTTGCCGTTTTGCTGCGTGCCGCCCTGTGCACTTTGTTGTGCACCCTGTGCGAAGTCCTGCGCACCCGGTTGGGCAGCCTGCGCCTGGGCATAGAATTTCTCCATTGCCTTGTTGAGTGTTTCGGTGGCTGCATCGATCGCTGCCACGTCCTGCGCCTTGTGCGCCTCCTTCAGCGTGTTGAGCGCAGTTTCGATCTCGCCCTTCACGTCAGCGGGAAGTTTGTCGCCGTTCTCCTTCAGGAGGTTCTCCGTTTGGAAGATCATGCTGTCCGCCTTGTTGATTTTCTCGATGCGTTCAGCCTCCGCCTTGTCGGCAGCCGCGTTGGCCTCAGCCTCCGCCTTCATGCGGTCGATTTCCTCCTTCGAGAGGTTAGACGAAGCCTCGATGCGGATGCTCTGTTCCTTGCCCGTTGCCTTGTCCTTGGCGCTCACGTTGAGGATACCGTTGGCGTCGATGTCGAACGTCACCTCAATTTGAGGCACACCGCGCTTGGCGGGAGCGATGCCGGCCAGGTTGAAGCGGCCGATGCTCTTGTTTTGAGCCGCCATCGGGCGCTCACCTTGGAGCACATGGATGGTCACTTCCGGTTGGTTGTCCTCGGCCGTCGAGAAAGTCTGGCTGCGCTTGCAGGGAATCGTGGTGTTGGCTTCCACGAGCTTGGTCATCACACCGCCCAGTGTCTCGATACCCATCGAAAGCGGGGTCACATCGAGCAGCACGATGTCGCTCACGCCGCTCTCCTTGTTGAGGATCGCACCTTGAATTGCGGCACCCACAGCCACCACTTCGTCGGGGTTCACACCCTTAGAGGGAGCCTTGCCGAAGAAGTCCTGAACCAACTGCTGCACAGCGGGGATACGGCTCGAACCGCCCACGAGGATCACTTCGTCGATCTCGTTTTTCTCCAGTCCGGCGTCGCGCAATGCGTTTTGGCAGGGCACAAGGCAAGCTTGGATGAGGCCGTGGGCCAATTGTTCGAACTTGGCGCGCGTGAGGGTCTTGACCAAGTGCTTGGGCACGCCGCCCACCGGCATGATGTAGGGGAGGTTGATTTCCGTCGAAGCCGAGCTCGAGAGTTCGATCTTCGCTTTTTCGGCGGCCTCCTTCAGGCGCTGCATGGCCATCGGGTCGGTGGTGAGGTCGGCACCCTCGTCGTTCTTGAATTCCTGCACGAGCCAGTCGATGATCACCTGGTCGAAGTCGTCACCGCCCAGGTGCGTGTCGCCGTTGGTGGAGAGCACTTCGAACACGCCGCCGCCGAACTCGAGAATCGAGATGTCGAACGTACCGCCGCCGAGGTCAAACACGGCGATCTTCATGTCTTTGTGCGCCTTGTCCACACCGTAGGCGAGCGCGGCAGCCGTGGGTTCGTTCACGATGCGCTTCACTTCCAGTCCGGCGATCTGGCCGGCTTCTTTGGTGGCCTGGCGTTGCGAGTCGGAGAAGTAGGCCGGCACCGTGATCACGGCTTCCGTCACTTCCTGGCCCAGGTAGTCTTCGGCCGTCTTCTTCATTTTCTGAAGAATCATGGCCGAGATTTCCTGCGGCGTGTAGTTGCGGCCGTCGACGGCCACGCGGGGCAGTCCGCCCTCGTTGACCACGTCGTAGGGCATGCGTTCGATCTCCTTCTGCACCTGAGCGTAGTTTTCGCCCATGAAGCGTTTGATCGAGTAGATGGTGCGTTTCGGGTTGGTGATGGCTTGGCGCTTGGCGGGGTCGCCCACTTTGCGCTCGCCGCCTTCGACGAAAGCCACTACCGAAGGCGTGGTGCGCTTACCTTCGCTGTTGGCGATGACAACAGGTTCGTTGCCTTCAAATACGGATACGCAAGAGTTAGTCGTTCCGAGGTCAATTCCGATAATCTTTCCCATAGTTGTATGTCTTATTTTTTTGTTGTTTGCTGAATGAATGAGTGGTTGTGCGGCGCTCCGTGTGGCGCTCGGGTGCGAAACCCTTGCGCGGTCGGTGGGCGGCCCGGTGGGCTGCTCCTGCGAGCCGTACGCCCTGATATTTGCAAGCCGTGTGCCAACGCCGCGGGGCTGACAAAACGGCAGAATTTCGCCCCCTTCTGCCTGCACGGGGCGGAAGGGGGCGACAAAATGGGGGAATTTTGACCGAAAGGCGGGGGCTTTCGCCGTGAGGTGCCCACGTTTGTGAGAAAAAGCGGGGGGGGCATTCGACTGTGCCGACACGCGGTGTTTGGCACGCGAGCCGAAAAAACGCAGGACTCGAAGCCGCATCAAGGCGGTCGAGTCCCGAAACTCCTTCTATTTGTAGATGAGTGCTGCAAAGATAGGGGCTATTGAGCATAACAGCAAGCATTTTTGGAGCTTTCTGCATCATTCGACATAAAAAACACGGCGATCTTCGTGCAGAAGGTCGCCGTGTTGTGTGGTGGGATGGGCGCAAGGGGGCGCAACCTGCCCGTTGGGGAAAACGCATCCCGCTCATGGGACACGCGGTGCGAAGGCAAGGAAGGCGTGTACGGCCGTTGGAAAAATATGATGCACCCGTAGGGGGCGACGCGGTGCGCCTCAGCGCATCATTTTCCGCCCGCCGCGAATGAGGAGGCCGTGGGGCGCGGTGGCCGAGACGCGGCGTCCCGAGAGGTCGTAGGTGGCGGTGCCGAAGGCGGTGGGGGCGGACTGCCGATGCGGGGACGCCACAGCCGAGGGATCGGGGGCCGTGAGCGT
>ERZ773051.188-NODE-188-length-50158-cov-26.039598_pt1 | contig 50158 bp, 37 predicted proteins | sample MGYA00580631_ERZ773051 | MGnify/ENA primary metagenome ERZ773051 (study PRJEB29015, sample SAMEA2738137) | human oral metagenome | biome: human oral; feature: human-associated habitat; material: saliva | place: China | collected 2204 ... | reverse complement strand
CGGGAGTCGCGGACGGCTTGGCCGGGGTACCAGTGGTCGTGACGGTCTCAGTGCTCACCGTGGTGGCCGGGGCGGAGGCCGTCGGAGCAGCAGGGGTGGACTCCGTCGTGGGAGGAACAACCGGGGCCGGAGCAGTCGTCTCGGTGGACGGCGTCGACGGAGTGGTCTCCGGGGTCGGCGTCGGGCTGGGGACGGTGGTGTCCGTCGGCGGGGTGTCGGTCGTCGACGGCGGGGGGTTGCTCTTCGTCGTCGTCGTGTTGGTGGTCGTTGTGGTCGACGGGGTCAGCGTCGAGTTGCTGACGTTGTAGGCGGCGAAGTTCTGGGTGGCGTACCACCTGCCGTCCGAGGTCTGGGCGAATCCGATGCCGATGGAGTTGACGTTCGGGTCCGTCATGTTCTTGTAGTGGCCGGGGGAGTTGAGCCACTGGTCGAAGATCAGCGCACCGGTGTCGCCACCCGCGGTACGCCAGGCCACGTTCTCTGAGCCGGTGGTCCAGCCCGCCGGGTAGGCCGACGTGAAGTCGGGGCGGTGGCTCATGCTGTTGGCGGCAGCCTGCTGCTCGGACCAGTCCTGTGCGACGGTGTCGAGCTCCTGGTACCGGGTCACGGGCTGAAGGCCCAGGCTGCTGCGCAGCTCGTTGACCTTGTTCAGGACGGTGTTGGCGTACTGGGCCCCATCCGCGGACACCTGAGCGGGAACAGCCGCGGCAGCGGCGGGTGCACCCTGAGGAGCGGCCGGAGCGGCCAGTGCGGTTGAGGAAACGGTCAGCGGCACGACGGTGAGCGCAGCTGCGGCGATGACGCGCTTGATGTTCATGTGTCGTTCTCTCTGATCGGGGACATGAGAACACAGTCGGATTCGCAACAACCGGCTATGAACCGGTGTGCAGGATGCTGTGAAGACACCCTTGATGTCGACAAACACTCAACCACAGTCGTTCGGACCATGCATGTTATTGGGTTGTGACTTTCCTGACCGAATTTGGCGCCCGGCTGAATCGGGGACATGTGAGTTGCTGTCCCGCTTTCGTGGGGTTATATCAGCAAAAAGTAGGTACGTAAGGTTGAGGGGTGGGGTAAGTGCCGTCGTTGCAACGTTTACTCGAGCGTAACCAACTTGGAAGAAGGTTCCAAAAGGAGAAATAAGAATAAATATACTCCGTGGTTGTTATGGGAGTTACAGATGTGACGGATATTGATGCGGATATGGCTGGAGAAACGAAGCAGCCTTGCTGCAAAAGTGTATTGGCAAATAAAAATCCGCACCGTCTTCGGTGCGGATGCTTGTATTTGGTCGGGCTGGCGGGATTTGAACCCACGACCCCTTGACCCCCAGTCAAGTGCGCTACCAAACTGCGCCACAGCCCGCGTGCTTACGATTTTCTCTTCGCTCGCAACAGATAAGAGACTACCGCAAGCAACCGCTCAAAGGGAAATCGAAACCCAATGAGCTACGTCACTTTTATTGGTTACTTACGCTTACGCTTCTCACGCACGCGCACACCGATCTGGATCGGAGAACCAGTAAAGCCAAATTCTTCACGCAAACGGCGCTCAATAAAGCGGCGATAGCCTGGGTCCAAGAAACCGGTAGTAAACAGCACTACGCGCGGCGGCGCAACCTGCACCTGCGCCCCAAACAGGATGCGTGGCTGTTTACCTCCACGTAGCGGGTGCGGGGTAGCAGCCTGTAACTCCCCTAGGAAGGCGTTTAGTCGCGCCGTCGGAATACGGGTGTACCAACCCTCAAGGGCGGCGTCGAGAGCACGCACCAAACGGTTAGTGTGCCAACCAGTCTTAGCTGCCAGGTTGATGTGCGGCGCCCAGGAAACGTGGGCCAGATCTTTTTCAATCTCCCACTTAAGTTGGGCCTGACGATCCTCATCTACCAGGTCCCACTTGTTGTTAACCAACACCAGAGCGCGACCAGCGTCAACTACCTGCTGGATTACACGCACATCCTGCTCGCTGACTACATCAGAGCCATCCAGTAGCACCACAGCCACTTCGGCTTTTTCAATGGCAGCCTGAGTACGCAAAACCGCATAGAAATCAGCGCCGCGAGACTGCTTGACGCGCCGGCGAATACCTGCAGTGTCAACAAACACCCACTTGCGCCCGTCAAGCTCAATGATTTCATCGACCGGGTCACGGGTGGTGCCTGCGAGTTCATTAACCACTACGCGCTGCGAGCCCGCAATGGAGTTAAGCAAAGAAGACTTACCCACATTGGGACGGCCCACCAGTGCCACTCGATGCAAGTTACCCTCAGGGGCTGGGCCAGCAACTGCGCTGACTAGAGGCAAAATCTTCATGCAGGCATCTAACACATCGCCACTACCTCGCCCGTGTAGCGCAGATACCGGGTAGGGCTCCCCCAGGCCAAGATTCCACAGCGCATAGGCGTCGGCTTCCTGCACAGAAGAATCCACCTTGTTAGCGGCTAGCACCACGGGCTTACCGGAGCGACGCAGCAGTTTAACCACCTGGGCATCAGTTTCGGTAATGCCCACGGTAGCGTCCACTACCAGCAGCACTGCGTCAGCCATTTCGATTGCTACCTCGGCCTGAGAAGCTACCGAAGCGTCCAGCCCGGCCACATCAACTTCCCAACCGCCAGTGTCAACAATGGTGAAGTCGCGTCCAGCCCAGTGGGCCGGGTAGGAAACGCGGTCTCGGGTCACTCCGGGGCGGTCTTGAACTACTGCCTCGCGTCGCCCTAGTACACGGTTGACCAGTGTAGATTTACCTACGTTAGGGCGGCCAACCACGGCCAGCACGGGTAAACCAGCCTCAATTTTTTCTTCAGCGCCGTTGCGGGCGGGGCCATCTAGTAGTGCTAAATCTTCAGCATCGAGGTCATATTCGCTCAAAGTGGCGCGCATGGCGTCGGTGCGTAGGCGCTCGCTCTCCCCCAGCGCCTGGTCTTCCTCAATGGCTGCGCGCACTAGCTCACTGACCTTCTCAACACTTTGGTTAAAGTCCAAGTTGGAGGTGTCAACTAGGGTTACGCCTTCGGGAGCCTCAAGGAATTGGGAGACTTTAGCGTCGTCACGGTCGCGGCGTAGCACCTGGTCACGCAGGGCAGCTGCATCCACGCTCTTACCGGCAGCCTCTAGCTGGGCGGCGCGGCGCTCTAGGCGAGCTTCCTCAGAGGCGGTGATTAGTAGGCGCACTTGGGCGTCAGGAGCAATCACGGTGGTGATGTCGCGTCCTTCTGCCACAATGCCGCCGTTGGCTGCGCCGTGCTCAATCAATTCACGCTGGCGACGGCCTAATTCGGCGCGCACATCCAGGTTTGCAGCAATCTTGGAAACTACCGCAGAGATATGCGGCTCGCGAATGGCCTGGGCAATATCGGTGCCATCCACACTTAGGCCAGGGTGGTCAGGGTCGGTGTCCATGTGTAGGGGCATAGAAATGACCGCGTCGCTGACGCCTTCTTGGTCTTCTAGATCGATCCCTAAATGCTCGCACCACCAGGCTGCTGCGCGATACATGGCCCCGGTGTCCAGGTAGGCCAGTTGCAGCTGGCGGGCTACCGCCAGGGATACAGATGATTTACCCGAGCCGCTAGGCCCGTCGATAGCTACAACAATCCCCATCTTTTACTCCTAATTTTTAAGCTTCCAGTGTCAGCTTGCCATGTAAACAAGCCAGATACCACGTTTTAGCGCTAGCGGCGCAGGGTTTAATTAGCCACTATCTTCCATCCCTGCTGCTCTAAAGCTTGCCGCAGCCCCACCGCCGCCGCCGGCGCCACCAGTAATGTGGCCAGGCCTTGACGCTGACCTGCCGAGTGTTCAATCACCAGGTCTTCAATATTTACTTGGGCCGCGCCCACATCGTTAAATAGCCGCGCTAGCTGCCCGGGAGCGTCTGGGATCAGCACCATCACTTCGGCGTATCGACTGGGGGCTCCGCCGTGTTTACCCGGAATGCGGTCACGGCCCAGGTTGCCGCGTTGCATTACGTCTACAACTGTGCCCACCGAGCCGCGTCCCTGTTCCAGCGCCTCGATCAGGGCGTCTATATCCACCCGCAGTTCACGTAGCACTTGGGATACCGAGGAGCGGTTGGCATTTAGGATGGCTGCCCACAGGCGCGGATCGGAGGCGGCAATACGGGTGGTGTCACGCAGTCCTTGACCGGCTAGGTTTAAGGCCATTTCAGGGGCTTGTTCTAGGCGTGCAGCCAACGCTGAGGCTACTAGTTGCGGGGTGTGTGATATTAGCGCCACCGCCCGGTCGTGTTCGGCTGCACCTAGTTGAGTGGGTAGCGCGCCCAGGTCAATTGCTAGTTGCCGTACTGCGCTTAGGGCATTTGGGCTGGTGGTAGGAGTTGCAACTAGTACCCAGGGGCGCGCGTCGAACAGGTCAGCGCGGGCACTGGCCGCCCCGGAGCGCTCGCGGCCTGCCATGGGGTGGGAGCCCACGTAGCGCTGGGCTAGGTTAGGGACTCGCTCTAGTACGCACTTGGCAATGGGTTCTTTTACGCTGGCTACGTCAGTTACGACGGCGCCGGGGTAGTTGCGTAGGGCGTGTACGACGACGTCGCCGGCCACATCCGGGGGTGTGGCCACTACTACTAGGGCTGGCGCCGGCGCAGGCTGGGCAGATAGCGGCTGGCCTGCACCTAAGTCACAAGCTAGTTCTAGGCCGGTGGGTGAAGAGTCTTCTAGCCATACCTGCACGCCGGCGCGACTTAGAGCTAAACCAATGCTGGCTCCTAGTAAGCCTGCCCCAATAATGAGTACTGGCGAATTAACTAGGGGCGCGGGCGTGGCAATCAAGTTCGTAGATGTAGCAGCCAGATCATTGACAGTGTCTATCCCACCAGCAAGTGACCGACTTGAAGCATTCTTGACAGCGTCTAGCGGTTTAGGGGGGTTGCCCTCCCCCATTTTAAAAACGTCATTTGTAGGGTTTGGCTCCCCTTGCAGCTTAGTCATAGTTCTAGCTCTCGCTGTAGCTCCATGATTTCTTCACTGCTTAAGGCACGCATTTGGCCGGGAGCAAGCGAACCTAAATGTAAATTAGCAATGCGGGTACGCGCCAGGCGCTGCACCGGATGGCCCACTGCTGCTAGCATGCGGCGCACAATCCGGTTCCTGCCGCTGTGGAGTGTAACCTCTACAATCGAGCCAGCCTTAGTGGCTTCTTTAATGGTTACCTTGTCGGCATTAATAGGACCATCATCTAGTTCAATGCCGCGCTGCAACTTTCGCGCAGTGCCGCGCTCAAACTTGCCTTTAACAATGGCGATATAGGTTTTTGAGGTCTCGTATGAAGGGTGCATCAAACGATGCGAAAGCTGACCATCATTACTCAGTAGCAATAAGCCCTCAGTATCAGTATCCAAGCGACCTACATGCACTAAACGGATTGAGCCAAGTTTGTGCTCTTCTACATAGCGGCGTCCAAAGGCTGCCACAGTCGGGCGCCCCTGTGGATCTTCCATGGTGGTTACCACCCCAGTGGGCTTATTAAGCATCACCGTAATCACGTCAGGGTCAGCCAAAATACGCTGGCCATCAACGCGGATCTCCTGGGTCTGTGGATCAACTCGCAAGCCCATATCCCTAACCTTGACACCGTCTACGCTTACCCGACCAGCAGCAATTAGCTTTTCGCTCATGCGCCTAGAGCCCACACCAGCATGGGCTAAGACTTTTTGTAGACGCTCGCCTTGTTCCTGATGTGGATCATGGAGGTCACCGCCTGATTTATCCGCATCAGCATGGCCAGTAGACAGCTCTAAACCACTGTCATCAACTTCTATTTCTTCCAGGTCGTCGTCGTCATAAAATTCTTGACCTGAAAAATCAAGGGAAACGTCACTCACCCTTTAATCTTCTCATTGCTGAGGCTTAAACGCTATCTAGCCTCAGCCATTTCTAGGCTACGTTACCGCGTGAGATCACTTCACGGGCCAGACGCCGGTAAGCCTCAGCCCCCGGGTGGGTGGGCGCATATACGGTGATCGGTTCGCTAGCCACAGACGCGTCAGGGAACTTAACCGTACGGCGAATCTGAGTATTGTAAAGCCGCTCTTGGAAAGCTTCTTCTAGCCGCTCAAGCACTTCACGAGAGTGCAAAGTACGTGGGTCAACCATGGTGGCCAAAATACCGTCAATTTGTAGTCGCGGGTTTAGGCGATCGCGAATACGGTCAACAGTCTCAACTAGCAATGCCACACCACGTAGCGCAAAGAACTCAGTTTCTAGGGGAATCAACACCCCGTGTGAAGCAGTTAGGGCATTAATGGTGAGCAAACCTAGTGAAGGCTGGCAGTCTACAAAGATAACGTCATAGTCATCCATGATTGGACGCAGCACTCGATGCAAAGCCTGCTCGCGGGCAACCTCATTAACCAGCTGCACCTCAGCGGCAGATAGGTCAATGTTGGCAGGAACAATATCTAGCCCCTCCACTGCAGTGTGGTGAATGGCTGGACGCACATCTGGACGGTTAGCCACTAGTAGGTCATAGATAGTGGTGTCCAAGACATTAGAGTTGATGCCCAAACCAGCTGAGGCCGCGCCTTGCGGATCAAAGTCAACGATCAACACTTTACGGCCATATTCTGCCAGTGCAGCTGCCAAGTTAATGGTGGTAGTAGTTTTACCTACCCCACCTTTCTGGTTACATACCGAGATAACTCGAGCTGGGCCGTGAGCATCCAACGGCATGGGAACCGGAAAATCCACGACCGGTAGTTCGTGGGTGTCGTTGCCGGGTTGTTGGGAATCGTTCACGGCTTAAGCCTAGTGCAAGCTGGCTTTAAAACCAGGCCAGCCGCGCCGGATAGCTAAGAGCAAACTTATTTGAGGATTTTAGCCGCGTGCTCGCGGATGGCTGGTGGCATATACCTCGCGCAAATGATCGATGGTGACCTTGGTGTATATCTGCGTAGTGGTTACCGAGGCATGACCTAGCATTTCCTGTACTACACGCACATCTGCCCCACCGTTTAGTAGATGGGTGGCAAATGAGTGGCGCAAAGTGTGCGGCGAAATATGCTCGCTTAAGTTCGCACGTTTAGCTGCACTTTGTAGCACGGCCCAAGCGCTTTGGCGGCTTAAGGGCCTACCTAAAGTATTTAGGAAAATAGCTGGTGAACCAGTGCCTTTGAGACCAAGGATGGGGCGTGATTGCACCAGGTAAGCGTCCAAGGCAGCCAGGGCGTAGCGCCCTACCGGCACAATGCGTTCTTTTGCACCTTTACCAAATAGGCGCACTACACCGTTGTCACGGTCAAAATCATCGATACTTAGTGAAACTACTTCAGAAATGCGCGCGCCGGTGGCGTAAAGCAACTCAATCAGGGCCCGATCGCGTAGGCCTAAAGGTGAGTCATCAATATTGGCGGCTTCTATCAAAGTCTCAACCTGGCTGATGCTTAGAGCTTTAGGCAGTCGTTTAGCGATAGCTGGTGGCTTGACTTGGGCTGCGGGGTTATCTGCAGTTATGCCTTCTTCAGCAATGAACTTATGCCAGCCGCGCACAGCCGTAATGCAACGTGAGGCTGAGGAAGGAGCTAAAGGCGAGGCGCCGTCGGCCCCGGAGCGGATAGCAAGAAGAAAGTCACTGACGTCAGTGCTGGTGATAGCACTAGGGTCAGTGACTGCGCGGCTGCGGAGAAAATTAACGTAACGGCTTAAGTCACGCCGGTAAGCTCCAGCGGTATTTTGACTTAAGCCGCGTTCGACCCGCAGGTGCGAAAGGTAAGTTTCTAAGGCTTTCGCCAGCTGATCGCGATCAGGCAAAGCGAGCGATTAGACCTAGACCCACGATGGTGGCAACCCAAATGATGCCCACACCGATGGTAATACGGTTGAGGTTACGCTCGGCTACGCCAGAAGAACCTACCGAGCTAGACAGACCGCCACCGAACATGTCGGATAGACCGCCGCCCTGCCCTTTGTGCAGCAGGATCGTCAAAATCAGGAAGAAGCTAGACAGGAACAGCAAAACCTTAAGCACGATTGCCAAGATAGCCACCTTACGCGCCTCCTTATTACTAGTCGGGTTTGCAGCTATAGCTGCACTATTTGAAATACTACCTGTGCGAAGAAGTTTTTAACGAATTACTAGCTTTACACACTAGATAGTTGCAGCGCTAAACGGGGGTCAACCTTGAGGTTGACCCCCGTTTTACGACTGAGTGTTATCAGGCGTAGAAGTTGGCCATCTCGCCGAAGGAGTCAGCCTTCAGGGAAGCGCCACCAACCAGGGCACCGTCGATGTCAGGCTGAGCCATGAGCTCCTTGATGTTGCCGGGCTTGGCGGAGCCGCCGTAGAGCACGCGCACGACGTCGGCAACCTCGTCGCCGTAGTCCTCGCGCAGGGCAGCGCGGATGGCGCCGCAAACTTCCTGAGCGTCTTCGCTGGTAGCGGTCTCGCCGGTACCAATGGCCCAAATGGGCTCGTAAGCGATGACGATCTTGGCGACGTCCTCACCGCTCCAGCCCTTGAGGGCGGCGCGGATCTGGCCAACCACGAACTCTACGTGAGTGCCGGCCTTGCGGACCTCTAGAGCCTCACCGCAGCACAGCAGCGGGGTCATACCAGCGTCGAGGACCTTGCGGGCCTTGGCGCCAACGTACTCGTCGGACTCGCCGTGGTATTCACGACGCTCGGAGTGGCCCATTAGCACGTAGGTGCAGCCTAGCTTGGTTAGCATGTCGGTGGAGATTTCACCGGTGTAGGCGCCGTTGTCGTGGGTGGACACGTCCTGAGCACCGTACTTGATGCCCAGCTCGTCAGCCTCAACGACGGTCTGCACAGAGCGGATGTCGGTGAAAGGCGGGAAAACAACTACCTCACACTTGGAGTAGTCGTGCTCGTCTTCCTTCAGCTCTACAGCCAGGCCCTGGATTAGGTGGTTAGCCTCGAGGTGGTCGAGGTTCATCTTCCAGTTACCGGCCATAAGGGGGGTACGGTTGGTCATATTTTCAGCCTTCCAAAACAGCGATACCGGGCAGAACCTTGCCCTCGAGCAGCTCGAGGGAGGCGCCACCACCAGTGGAAATGTGGGAGAACGTGGACTCGTCGAAGCCCAGGTTACGTACGGCACTGGCAGAGTCTCCACCACCAATGACACTGAACGCGTCAGACTCGCTCATAGCCTTGGCTACAGCCTTGGTGCCTTCGGCGAAAGCGGGGAATTCGAATACACCCATGGGGCCGTTCCACACCACGGTCTTGGCAGACTTGATGGCATCAGCGAACAGCTCGCGGGTCTTGGGGCCGATGTCTAGACCCATCTGGTCGGCCGGGATCTCAGTGGAGGGAACCACGGTGGCCGGGGCGTCAGCACCGAAGAAGGGGGCCACTACGGTGTCAATGGGCAGCAGCAGCTCGACGCCGTTCTTTTCAGCGGTCTCGATGTAGCCCTTGACGGTGTCAATCTGGTCCTTCTCCAGCAGTGAGGTACCAACCTCGTAGCCCTTGGCAGCCAGGAAGGTGTAGGCCATACCGCCACCGACGATCAGCTTGTCAGCCTTGGACAGCAGGTTGGCGATAACACCAAGCTTGTCGGAAACCTTGGAGCCACCCAGAACCACTACGTAGGGACGCTCGGGGTTGTTGACGGCCTTGCCCAGGGACTCGATTTCCTTGGCAACTAGCAGACCGGTAGCAGCCGGCAGTAGCTTGGCAACGTCGTAAACCGAAGCCTGCTTGCGGTGTACAACACCAAAACCGTCAGAGACGAACACGTCAGCCAGAGCGGCCAGTTCCTTAGCGAAAGCTTCGCGCTCAGCGTCGTCCTTGGAGGTCTCAGCAGCATTGAAACGTACGTTCTCCAGCAGCACGATCTCGCCAGGCTTAGCTTCGGCTACAGCAGCCTTAGCGCCTTCGCCTACAGTGTCGCTAGCCAGGGTTACCTTAACGCCAGCCAGCTCCTCTAGACGCTTGGCCACGGGGGCTAGCGAGTAGTCGGGGTTGACCTTGCCCTTAGGGCGACCCAGGTGAGCCACCACGATTACCTTGGCGCCAGCATCAAGCAGCAGCTTCAGGGTAGGTAGGGCGGCACGAATACGACCGTCATCGGTAATGTTCTTGTCTGCGTCTAGCGGCACGTTGAAGTCGGAGCGAACTAGTACGCTCTTGCCGCTTAGATCACCGAGGCTCTCGATGGTCTTCATAATCGTTTTCTCCTTTAATACAGCTTTGTATCCGCTAATAGCGGAGTTATCCGGTTGCCTACTTTAAGCAGGTCCGGTGCAGCTGAGCCCGCGTACTAATGTGCGCGGGCTCAGCTTTTTAGAGAGTGATACTCCCGTTAGTTCGACTTAACTCAGGCGAGCTTGGAGCCGACCAGGGCGGTCAGGCGAACCAGAGCGTTGGAGTAGCCCCACTCGTTGTCGTACCAGGACAGAACCTTAACCAGGTTGCCGATAACCTTGGTCTCGGTAGCGTCGAAGATGGAGGTGTGGGGGTTACCAACGATGTCGTGGGAGACGATCGGGTCCTCGGTGTACTCTAGGACACCCTTGAGCTCACCCTCAGCAGCAGCCTTGACGGCAGCCTTGATGGCCTCGACGGAAACTTCCTTCTCGGCCACGAAGGTCAGGTCGGTCAGGGAGCCGGTCGGGGTGGGGACGCGGACGGCTAGACCGTCGAAACGACCCTTAAGCTCGGGCAGAACCAGGGCCACAGCCTGAGCAGCACCAGTCTTGGTGGGGATCATGTTCAGGGCAGCGGCGCGGGCGCGACGCAGGTCCTTGTGAGGAGCGTCCAGGATGCGCTGGTCACCGGTGTAGGAGTGGATGGTGGTCATGATGCCGCGCTCGATACCGAAGTTCTCGTGTAGAACCTTGGCTAGAGGAGCTAGGCAGTTAGTGGTGCAAGAGGCGTTAGAAACGATGTTTAGGTCGTTGGTGTAGTCGCCGTCGTTAACACCCATGACGAAGGTGCCGTCAACGTTCTTCGCAGGAGCGGAGATGACGACCTTCTTGGCGCCAGCCTCGATGTGAGCCTTGGCCTTCTCACCATCGGTGAAGAAACCGGTGGACTCAACAACTACCTCAACGCCTAGCTCGCCCCAGGGCAGGTCAGCGGGGTTACGCTGAGCTAGAACCTTGATTTCCTTGCCGTTGACGATGAGGGAGTCCTCGGTGAAGGAAACTTCGCCATCGAAGCGACCCAGGATGGAGTCGTACTTGAGCAGGTGGGCTAGGGTCTTGGTGTCGGTCAGGTCGTTGACGGCGACAACCTCAAAGTCTGCTCCCTGCTTTAGGGCGGCGCGGAAGAAGTTACGGCCGATGCGGCCGAAGCCGTTAATACCAACGCGGGTGGTCACTTTGTGTCCTCCTAGTGCGCACATAGCGCACAGTTCTTCTTGGTCAAATGCACTTTACGTGCCCCGGAGTCAGATTCCGCGAGGTGCGGTTCCTTACCGGACGCAGCCAGTCTATCCTCACAAAAGCCCGCTTGCCTATCCAGTTTTGCAATTTGCCCCTTACGGATTTCACAGAGCGTAAAGGATCGTATACATACTCAAAGCAGATAAGCCGTTTAATAGGACTTAAGTCCCATTAAACGGCTTTGGTCACATCGTTGTTAATGCAAACACGATAGGCGTCAGTCTTCGAGCATCTCCCCGGTCAGCACCGAGCTAGTATCAGCAATACCACGCTCGTGAGCGACCTTATCGGCGCTAGCTAGCAAGCGCCGAATCCGCCCCGCAATAGCATCTTTAGTAAGCGGCGGCGTCGCCAACTGCCCTAGCTCTTCTAAAGACGCATGCTTATGCTCCAAACGCAACAAACCGGCTTGGCGCAAGTTTTCAGGGATATCATCGCCTAAAATTTCAAAGGCCCGCTCCACCTTGGCGCTATTAGTTACTGCCGCCCGAGCACTGCGACGCAAGTTAGCGTCGTCGAAATTAGCTAGGCGGTTAGCAGTACCTCGCGACTCACGCCGCGAACGCTGCTCATCCCACAGAGCCACCGTCTTTTTAGCACCCATACGGGTGAGCATCTTAGAAATAGCTTCCCCGTCACGAATCACCACTCGATAGCTGCGCCTAGCTTCACGGTGAGTAGCAGTTAAATCGATACTCTTAGCCACTCCCACCAAAGCCACCGCCGCCTGCTCAGAAGGACAAGTAACCTCCATGGCATAGGAACGCTCCGGGGCAGTTAATGAACCGCGTGCCAAAAAAGCTCCTCGCCACGCTGCCCCAACTACAGTGCGGCCACCCCAAATCACCGGCTTAGGCAGACCCAACACCGGTTCATCTTTGGAATTTAATAGCCCACTTTGACGTGCAAACAAATTGCTGGGAACGGTTACAGCCAGCTTATTGCCGCTATCCAAGGTACGCACCATATAGCGCTCCCCACGCTCAGGAGTGGTCTGATTAAGCCTAATCAGCTCAGTCTCTACCTTGTAATAGCGGGCAATAAGTTTACGCAGTCGCTGGGCACTAGCTAGGTGATCTAACTCTGCATACACCAAATAGCTAGACCTTAGACGCTGCAGACCACCTGCAAAGCGCAATATAGACGCCACCTCCGCCTGCGCCTCCTTAACACTGGCAGGGACGACGCAGGCTAGCTCATTTTTAACGTCTAAGGTCAAAGACATTTACCTAGGCTCCCAGGGACTCAAAGGTCTGTTTCAAAGCAGATCCTAGCAAGAGCGGGTCATGTACTCCGCCACAAGCATCCCCACAAACTTCAAACTCCATCAAAGTACCCCCCATACGCTCCGTGCAGGCCACTAGGCGGGCGCGATCGCCACACTGACGCGGATCGCAGATAACTGCATCAATACGTAAATCAGGGGCGTAAGTCTCTAAAGCCTCCAGCAAGTCTGCTGCTCCCATGCCCACAGTCTCAGCTTTAGAGGTTCCCAAATTCATAATCACGGCCTTTTTAGCCTTAGTAGAAACCAAAGCTCGGTGCATAGCCGGCAACAATAGGTGCGGCAGTACCGAGGTGTACCAAGAACCCGGCCCTAACAACACCCAGTCAGCTGCGTCAATAGCACGCACAGCCTCCGGGTGAGCATCAGCGTCCGCAGGCACCACCGCTAAATGGTTTACGCAACCAGTAGCCTTCGCCACGGCAGCCTGCCCGCTTAGATGCTCACAGTTATCACCCTGCCAAGAATCAGCCTCAATAACCAGCGGTGAAGAGCTCATAGGCACCACTCGCCCATGAATATTGAGCAGCCTACCCACCCAGTCAAGCCCCACCAAGTCATCTTCAAGCAGCTGCCATAATGCCAAAATCAGTAGGTTTCCCAGGGCGTGGTTATCCAGCTCCCCCTGTCCTTTAAAACGGTGCTGTAAAACATCACGCCAAGTGGTGCCCCAGTCGGTGGAGTCATCACAAAGCGCAGCTAAAGCCATGCGCAAATCCCCTGGTGGCAAACAGTCAAACTCGCGACGCAGCCGTCCAGAAGAGCCGCCATCATCAGCAACCGTAACCACTGCAGTGGGGTCAATATCGATGCTACGCAAAGCCTTTAATGTGGCGGACAATCCATGTCCACCCCCCAGGGCTACTACCCGGTCACGGCGGGCACCACCAGGCTCAGCTTCAATACGGTTTTCATCTAATGCCACACTCATCACTCCCGTCCCAAGTCACGGTGATAGGTGCGCACAGAGAAACCGGCTGCCTGCAAACGTGCAGCCACGCGCTCTGCGCTAGCCACCGAGCGGTGCTTACCGCCGGTGCATCCCATCGCGATCGTGACGTTCGGTTTAAGTTCATCTAGATAGTGTGGCAGAACCGGAACCAGCAGGTCAGCGTATTGGTCAACAAATTGAGCTGCACCGGGCTGAGCAAAGACATATTCAGCCACCGGCGCATCTCGACCGGTTAAATGACGCAGCTCCCCCACCCAGTAAGGGTTAGGAATAAAACGCACGTCACATACGTAATCTGCATCTAGCGGAATGCCGTATTTAAAGCCAAAACTCATCACGTTAATCTTTAACGCCAAGTCAGACTCAGTAGCCACCAAGTCACGAATCTGGCGTGACAGATCATGCACAGAGCAGTTTGAAGTATCAATCACATCATCCGCGCGAGTGCGTAGATCACCTAGCAGCGCGCGCTCGCGGTTAATACCTTCCAAAATTGACCCCCGCCCCTGCAACGGGTGGGGGCGGCGCGAAGATTCAAAGCGGCGTACCAGGGCCGCATCTGAGGCGTCTAGGAAAATAACCCGGTAGTTTACATCCGTGTCACGCAAACGCTTTAGGTAGTCATAAAACTGGCTGAAAAAGTCACGGCTGCGCACATCAACCACTACGGCTAGGCGGTGTACTCCCCCGCCATCAGCGGTCATCATGCCTGCCAGCGCCGGTAGCATCTGGGGCGGAAGGTTATCAACCACATACCAATCGAGATCTTCCAGAGCCATGGCGGCACGTGAACGGCCGGCCCCAGACATGCCGGTAACAATTAATAATTCAGGACGCTGAGCAGGCTCAACTGGTGCGGCCTGCGCATCTAGTACAGGAATACCTTGAGGGACAGTGTTAAGTGATGCGCTTTCGCTGTGGGTCATGAACTCATGATCCCATGTTTGGATGCGTGTTAACAGCCTGCGGTTATTTATGACTATTCTTTTTAGCTCCACCCGCCGGATGTGCATCCAGGTGATCCTTGATGGCCTGCGCTAATGCAGGTCCCACCCCTTTAGCCTGGGTTAATTGTTCAACGCTAAGCTCACGCATGGCGGCCACTGAACCAAATTGACGCAGTAATGCGCTCTGCTTGGCCGGGCCTAGACCAGGTACCTCATCTAGCACTGAGCGGGTCATGGCTTGAGCGCGGCGTTTACGGTGGTGAGTAATGGCAGCGCGGTGGGATTCATCGCGCAAATACTGCAACAGGTATAGGGCTGCTGAGGTACGCGGGAAAATCACCGGGAATTGATGACCGGGCACCCACACTTCCTCCAGGCGCTTAGCTAAGCCAATTACGGGGATGTCAGCGCCCATCTCCTCAATCACGGCCTGGGCGGCATTAACTTGAGGTAGGCCACCATCAACCACAATCAGTGAAGGGGCGTAGGCAAAGCGTTTAGGTTTGCCCGTTTGCGGGTCAATAGGGCCGGAGGTAATGGTGACACCATCCTCGTCTTCCCCGCTCATTTCCGGGTGCCCAGAGGCAGCCAGGTAGCGGCGTACTCGACGGGTTAGCACTTCACGCATGGCAGCGGTGTCATCACTTGCGCCATTGCCATCTTCGCCGCGAATAATGAACTTACGGTATTCACTCTTGCGGGGAACTCCGTCTTCAAAGACCACCATTGAGGCCACCTGATGGGTACCCTGAGTGTGAGAGACGTCGTAGCATTCGATGCGTAGCGGGGCGGTTTCTAGTTCCAAAACTTGGGCGAGCTCTTCCAGTGCCGCCGAGCGCTGGGTTAGATCGCCCACGCGTTTGGCTTTGTGTAGGCGCATAGCGTCTTCAGCATTTTTTAGCACTGTGCCCAGTAAGGCACGTTTGTCGCCCCGGTGCGGCACCCTGATTTCTACGCTGGCACCGCGCAGTGAGCTGAGCCAGTCACGTAAAGTGTCTAGATTTTGGGGCAGGGTGGGCACCAGGATTTCTCGCGGTACAGCTGAGGTGTCGCTGTGGGCGACGTCGTCTACGCTGGTAGGGGCCTGCGTGTTGCCTCGCCCGGGGGTGGCGTCCCCATAAACCTGTTCGATTAGATTTTCCAGTAGGGCGGCGTCGTCTAGCGGCTCAACTAACTCCACCACCCAGCCACGCTGACCGCGAATACGTCCGCCGCGCACGTGAAAGACCTGCATGGCTGCTTCTAGCTCATCACGTACCAGGGCGAAAACGTCGGCATTAGTGGCGTCTGGAAGTACCACGGCGTTAGCTTCAATTACCTTTTTCAAGGCGGCAATATCGTCACGCAAGCGTGCAGCCCGCTCATAGTCAAGCTTTTGGGCAGCTTCCTGCATCTGTTTTTCAAGCTCACGCACGTAGGGACCGGTGCGTCCAGACATGAAAGAGCAAAAATCTTCCGCTAAAGCGTAGTGGTCTGCTACCGAAATGCGCCCTACACAGGGAGCTGAGCACTTATCTATATAGCCCAGCAAGCAGGGGCGCCCTGAGGCTTGGGCGCGTTTTAGTACCCCTTGAGAGCAGGTGCGCACTGGAAATACCCGCAGTAGCTGATCAACCGTGTCGCGAATAGACCAGGCCTGCACAAACGGGCCAAAGTAACGCACTTTTGGTTTACGCGCCCCGCGCATAACCTGCACGCGCGGAATGGTGTCCCCCATGGTTACAGCTAGGTAGGGGTAGGACTTGTCGTCCTTGTACATGACGTTGAAGCGCGGGTTAAATTCCTTGATCCAGGAATATTCCAGGGCAAGCGACTCCACCTCGGTTTGCACCACAGTCCACTTAACTGCCACTGCGGTGGTCACCATTTTTTGGGTGCGTGGATGTAGTGCGCTTAAGTCCTGGAAGTAATTACTCAGGCGCTGACGCAGATTTTTAGCCTTGCCAACATAGATGACTCTGCCTTGCTCATCGAGAAAACGATAGACGCCCGGAGAAGTAGGAATTTGGCCAGGAGCTGGTTTATAAGTAGATGGATCCGCCATGACAATACAAAATGGTATAAAAAAACCCAGCCTTAAAAGCTGGGAAACGCGTGGGCGATACTGGGATCGAACCAGTGACCTCTTCCGTGTCAGGGAAGCGCGCTCCCGCTGCGCCAATCGCCCGAGCGGATGACGGGACTCGAACCCGCGACCCTCACCTTGGCAAGGTGATGCTCTACCAACTGAGCCACATCCGCATTAACTCCCCTCGCGGGGTGCAGGTAGAAACTTACCCGCCTTAAGCCCGCCGACGCAAATCAAAATACAGTTACATGCATCACACCAAGGTTTGTGTCATTACCAATAGAATTGGTTCATGCTTAATGCCCCCACACAAATTTGGCCCGGAAACCGCGCCCCGCTAGGCGCAACCTTTGATGGTTCGGGAACTAACTTTGCTCTTTATTCCGCCGTTGCCACCAAGGTTGAGCTGTGCCTTTTTGACCACGAGGGCAATGAGAACCGCATCGAATTAACCGAGGTCGATAACGACGTCTGGCACTGTTATCTACCGGGGATTGTGCCCGGCCATCACTATGGTTACCGCGTCTATGGCCCCTATGATCCAGCCAATGGTCACCGCTGTGACCCCAGCAAGCTACTACTAGACCCCTACGCCAAAGCCATTAGTGGCACGGTGAAAAACGACCCCAGCTTGTTCTCCTATGACTTTACTGACCCCACCCAACGCAATGAAGAAGACTCGGCAGATTACACTATGCGCTCAGTGGTGGTTAGCCCCTTCTTCGACTGGGGCCGCGACCGACCCCCAGCTCACCCCTATAACGAAACCATCATTTATGAAGCTCACGTAAAGGGCTTCACCAAGCTGCACCCTGATATCCCTAAGGAACTACAGGGCACCTACCTGGGTCTAGCTCACCCGGCCGCTATTAAGCACTTAACTGACCTGGGAGTAACCGCAATTGAGCTAATGCCGGTACACCAGTTTGTTAATGACACTAGCTTGCAGGACAAGGGCCTAAGCAACTACTGGGGTTACAACACTATTGGCTTCTTTGCCCCTCACAATGGTTACGCCACCTACGGTCAAAACGGGCACCAGGTCAACGAGTTCAAGACCATGGTTAAAAACCTGCATGAGGCTGGCATTGAAGTAATTTTGGATGTGGTTTACAACCACACCGCTGAGGGTAACCACATGGGCCCCACCCTCTCCTTCAGGGGTATCGATAACGCCTCTTACTATCGTCTTGTCGACGGCGATCAGGCCCACTACTTTGACACCACCGGTACAGGTAACTCCCTACTGATGCGTTCACACGCAGTTTTGCAGCTGATTATGGACTCGCTGCGCTACTGGGTTACCGAAATGCATGTGGACGGTTTCCGCTTTGACCTGGCTTCCACTTTGGCTCGCCAATTCCATGAGGTAGATAAGCTTTCCACCTTCTTTGAACTTATCGCCCAAGACCCGGTACTTAGCGGCGTCAAGCTAATTGCTGAGCCTTGGGACGTGGGCGACGGCGGTTACAACGTAGGTGAATTCCCCGCCCTGTGGAGCGAATGGAACGGTAAGTACCGTGACACCATGCGTGACTTCTGGCGTGGTGAACCCTCCACTTTGGGTGAATTTGCTGCCCGCATTTCCGGCTCCGCCGACCTATATCAGCACTCGGGACGCGCACCGATGGCTTCAATTAACTTCATCACCGCCCACGATGGCTTCACCTTGAATGACTTGGTGTCCTACAACAACAAGCACAATGAAGCTAATGGCGAAGGCAACGCCGACGGTGAATCCAACAACCGCTCTTGGAACTGCGGTGAGGAAGGTCCAACCGAAGATCCGGAAGTTTTGTCTCTGCGTAGCCGCCAGATTAAGAACTTCCTCACCACCATGCTCTTTAGCCAGGGCGTGCCCATGATCTGCCACGGTGACGAAATGGGACGTACTCAGGCAGGCAACAACAATGTTTACTGCCAGGACAATGAGCTTTCCTGGGTTAACTGGAATTTAACTGCTACTCAACAAGATCTGTTGCACTTTACCCGCCGGGTAGTCAAGCTACGTAAAGACCACCCGGTGCTACGCCGTCGTCGCTTCTTCTATGGCGACGCCGCCCACGGTGGTGAAAGCAAGCTGCAAGAAATTGGCTGGCTGCGTCCCTCAGGCGAGCACATGCGCGATGAGGACTGGACCGCCTGGTATGCGCGTTCGCTGATGGTTTACGTCAACGGTCACGCTATCTCTGAGCCTGATCGACGTGGCGAAAAGATCGTGGACAACTCTTTCCTGCTGCTGGTTAACGCCTCTGAGGAAGATATTGAGTTCACCATTCCCACCGAACCGACCGGCACCAGTAAAGCCTGGAAGGTGGTAATTGATACTCAACCCACTAAGGGCTTGCCGCGCAAGCTCAAGCCCAAAGCCAAAGTTGAGGTCGAGTCCCACTCCTTGTGCCTGCTGATGAACTAAAGCCCTGGATCTGGTGCTTTAAATGCGGCGTGGCTAGCGTATTTTGCGCTAGAGCGCCGTTACATTGACAGGGTGAGTCTGCATATAGCTCCCCCACCTGCCGATCTGGAGACAGCCCCTAGTCGGGCTGGCCAAGAGCCACGCGAGTTCATTAAGGCACTGGAATCTTTGCGTCTAGCGCAGGTACCTCCCAGCGTCACTGTGGAGGAAGTCGAGCCCCCACGTGGGGTAAGCCAATACTCTGCGGCCATAGACTCGCGCACGCTCCTGATGGCAGATGGGGAGTCAGTAGGTACCGGATCCTTCGTGATTCTCTATGATCAGGAGCAAACTTCCCTGTGGGATTCGCCTTTCCGACTAGTAGCCGGGGTGCGTGCACAGATAGATGAAGAGGCCAGCACTGATCCTTACTTAGGCCAAATCACTTGGGCACGCTTGCCTGAAGAATTGGATCGGGCCGGGGCTGGCTACTCAAATGTGTCTGGAACTGTAACTCGTACACTTTCAGAGAGCTTTGGTGGCATAGAATTGACCCGTGCCAAGGCACATGTAGAGTTGCGTTGTTCCTGGTCCCCCACCAGTGAGGATCTGGCCCCGCACATGGTGGCTTGGCTGCACTTGGTATCCCAAATGGCTGGGATACGTCCGTTTAAAGATGTGGAAGTGGTTGTATGAGCACTGGTGAACCCTCGTGGAAAATTACAGTTCCAGCAAACGGTTTACCAGATCTGACCGACACTCCCCAGAAACTTCGTTTAGCTGCTGAGCGTTTACGCGCAGGTACCGGCCCGGTGGCAGTAGATACAGAGCGCGCCTCAGGTTACCGCTACGGTCAAGATGCCTATCTGGTGCAGTTACGTCGCGACGGCGTAGGCACTTTATTGATTGACCCGGTAGGCACCGGGCGTGATTTTAGTTGCATCAATGAGGCTTTAACTGGGGTGGAGTGGATTTTACATGCGGCAGACCAGGATATGCCCTGCCTAGCCAAGCTAGGTATGCGCCCTGATGCGCTTTTTGACACTGAGCTAGCTGCCCGCATTTTGGGACGTGAAAAGCGCGGACTAGGGCACCTGATTGAAGACACTTTAGGTTGGCATTTAGCCAAAGAACATTCTGCTGCCGACTGGTCAGTGCGGCCACTACCCACCTCCTGGCTTAACTATGCTGCGCTAGATGTGGAACTACTAATTGATCTACGCTCAGCTCTACTAACTGAACTGGAGTTAGCTGGAAAACTGCAGTGGGCGCTAGCCGAATTTGAATTTGAACGCACTGCTCCCCCGCGCCCTGAACGTGTAGACCCCTGGCGTCACATGCATGGAGCCGGTAGGGTAACCACCGCACGTGGACGGGCAATTTTACGTAATCTGTGGCTTACCCGTGAAGAAATAGCTAAAGCACAAGACCTACCACCAGTGAAGGTACTACCGCATTACGCGATTGTAGCCGTAGCTAAACGTATGCCAAATTCACGTAAACAGCTGCGGGCTATTAGAGAGATGTCGTCGCGCGATGCGCGTGCATATATGGAGCAATGGTGGAAGGCAGTTGATAGCGCTATGAAACTGCCAGAATCACAGCTGCCTAAACCTATCGATCTAGCTCCTGTAGGTAAGGTGCCAGAACTACGTGTGTGGTCACGACGCTACCCGCTACATTTTGAAGTACTACAAGCGGTACGCGAAACCGTGCATAGCTGCGCTGCACAGTTAACTTTAATCCAGGAAAACCTGCTTTATCCCGGATTACAACGAAAACTAGCCTGGTATTGGTACCCAGGCATGGATGTGGCCGAATATCTAGCTGAGAACGGTGCTAGGGCGTGGCAAATTCACCAGGTAGCCCCAGCTTTGCAGCTGCGCCTGGAAGAATTAAATCTTACCCAAGCGCAGCTACAAGCTGACCGAGAGTATAAGCATGGAGCCGGCTCTAAAAAACGTTAAAACCGTAGCTTCTAAAGAGTTGACGTACCTCGTCAGTGTGCTCAGGGCTAGGCGGCTTTACGTCGCGTAGCTTGTATTCCAAGCCCAAAGCATCCCACTTATCGGTGCCCATCTGGTGGAAAGGCAACACTTCAAAACGAGTCACGTTCTTCCAGGGTTTTACGATTTCAGCCACTGCCCGCATATTGTCTGGGTCATCGGTCAGACCGGGAACCAGCACAAAACGGATCCAAACCTCAATACCTTTAGCAGCTAGACGGTTACCAAACTCAATGGTAGGAGCCAGTTCGCGTCCAGTTACCTGCTTGTAGGTTTGCGGATCTCCGCTTTTTACATCAAGCAGTACTAGATCCACATCATCGAGCATCTCATCGTCTGCGTGTGCACCCAGATAGCCGGAAGTATCCAGGCAGGTGTGAATGCCCATCGCTTTGGCGCCCTTAACTAGACGCTTAGCGAAGGCCGGCTGCATTAGTACTTCTCCCCCGGACAGGGTGATGCCGCCCTTGGTGGCCCTAAACAGGCCCCGGTAGCGGCGCATACGGCGCAGCAGTTCATCAGCCTCGATCGGCTCACCATCCTTCATTAGGAAGGTGTCAGGGTTGTGACAGTACAGGCAGCGCAGTGGGCAACCGGCCAGGAACACAGTCATGCGTGTGCCCGGGCCGTCCACTGCGGTTACCAGTTCCCAAGAGTGAATAGAACCCAGGGAACCATCACGCATTTTCGCTAGACGTTGCGAACGCTCGATATCGGTGAGCTCTACTAGCCCACCGGTACCAGCGCCGCGCAGGCGGGCACCTGGCGCCAGGAAGTCCTGGTCACGCGGCCCCGCCTGCGTAGAAGTTGTTACTGAAGTCATTGCCTGTAACAGACAACTTTCCTCAGGCGCTCTGGTGGAAGGTACGAGCCAGAACGTCCAGCTGCTGCTCGCGGGTTAGCTTGACGAAGTTAACGGCGTAGCCAGAAACGCGAACGGTCAGGTTCGGGTACTTCTCGGGGTTCTCGATGGCGTCCTCGAGGGTGGAGCGGTCTAGCACGTTGATGTTGGCGTGGTACAGACCCTTGACGCCCTGCTGAGCCTCGCGGTTAGCCTTCATGGAAGCTAGGCGCTCTTCGTAAGTGGTGGCCATTTTCTTTCTCCTTTTAGAGATTGCCGGTATTTCCGGCGGCCCGCCGCCGTCTGGGTTAGGCGGCGGGCCTAGGTTTTACTGGATGCTGTGTGGGTTAGAAACCCTTGGTTGCGTCTTCCACGCAGGACTCGTCGGCCAGGAAGCCGGCGTCGAGGATACCAACCAGGTTGGCTACCTGCTCTTCCTTGGTACGGCCCAGGCCCTGCGGGGTAATGGTGTTGGTCAGCGAGATGCCGTCTAGAGCATCGTTGTAGTCCAACTTACCAACGCTGAGCATGGAGGCGACCATACCGTGGGTGTCCATACCGTTCTCCGGGTTAGCACCGGGAGAGAACGGGGTGCCCTTGCGGTGACCGGACGGGAAGGAACCGGTGGCCTTGCCGTAAACCACGTTAGAGGTAATGGTCAGTACGGACTGGGTCGGGATCGCGTCGCGGTAGAGCGGAATGGCGCGGATCTTGCTCATCACGGTGTGAACCACGGTGGCTGCGATGTCGTCTGCGCGGTCGTCGTCGTTACCGTAGATCGGGAAGTCACCCTCAGTGCGGTAGTCAACCACCAGGCCAGACTCGTCGCGGATGGGGTAAACCTTGGCGTACTTAATGGCGGACAGGGAGTCGGCCACGATGGATAGACCAGCGATACCGCAACCCATGGTGCGCACGATTTCCTTGTCGTGCAGAGCCATCTCGATAGCCTCGTAAGCGTAGCGGTCGTGGCAGTAGTGGATGATGTTGAGGGCCTCAACGTAGGTGCCCACAACCCAGTCCAGCATCTGCTCGTACTTTTCCCAGATGTCGTTGAAGTCCAGCGGACCGTCGCCCTCAACACCCTGGTGGTCGGGGACGATGAGCTTGCCGCTCATTTCGTCACGGCCGCCGTTGATGGCGTAAAGCAGGGCCTTGGCGGCGTTAACGCGGGCGCCGAAGAACTGCATCTGCTTACCTACACGCATCGGGGATACGCAGCAGGCGATAGCGGCGTCGTCGCCCCAGTGCTCACGAATCTGGGGGTCAGACTCGTACTGAATCGAGGAGGTCTCAATCGAGATAGCAGCACAGAAGTCCTTGTAACCCTCAGGTAGATTCTCATCCCAGAAGATGGTGATGTTCGGCTCGGGAGCCGGGCCCAGGTTACGCAGGGTCTGCAGCAGACGGAAGGAGGTCTTGGTGACCAGGGTACGACCGTCGTCGCCGAAACCAGCGTCAGACCAGGTGGCCCAGTAGGGGTCGCCGGAGAAGATCTGGTCGTAAGCGATGGTGCGCAGGAAGCGGACAATACGCAGCTTCATGACCAGGTTGTCGATCAGCTCCTGAGCGCGAGACTCAGTGATCTTACCGGCCTTTAGGTCACGCTCGAAGTAGACGTCTAGGAAGGCGGACAGACGACCAATTGACATGGCCGCGCCGTCCTGGCTCTTAACAGAAGCTAGGTAAGCGAAGTAGGTCCACTGCACGGCCTCGTGAGCGTCCTTAGCCGGGCCGGAGATGTCGTAGCCGTAAGAAGCAGCCATGTTCTTGAGCTTCTTGAGGGCCTTGATCTGCTCGGCGTGCTCCTCGCGGAAACGAGCCCAGTGCTCGGAGAAGGGCTGGCCGACGACAGAGTCCTTGTCCTTCTGCTTCTGCGCAATTAGGTAGTCAACACCGTATAGGGCTACGCGGCGGTAGTCACCAATAATGCGGCCACGACCGTAAGCGTCAGGCAGACCGGTAATGATGTGGCTAGAGCGAGCCGCACGAATGTTGGGGGTGTAGATGTCGAAAACGGCATCGTTGTGGGTCTTGCGGTACTTGGTGAAGATCTCCTTCACAGCAGGGTCGTATTCCTTGCCTGCTTCGTGAATAGCGGTCTCAACCATGCGCCAGCCGCCATTGGGCATCATGGCACGCTTGAGGGGGCTGTCAGTCTGTAGACCAACTACTACGTCGTCCTGCTCGCTGATGTAACCGGGCTTAAAAGCATCGATATCGGTGGGGGTGTGGGTGTCTACGTCAAGGATGCGTACTTTGCGTTCCTCGGACAGGTAGTCCTTCTCCAGGGTCTCCCACAGGCTCGTGGTCTTTTCAGTGGGGCCAGCTAGGAACTCTTCACCACCCAGGTAAGGGGTGTAGTTGCGCTGAATGAAGTCGCGAATGTCGATCTCTTCATTCCATTTGCCAAGGTTAAAACCCTGCCAAGCTTCAGGCACCTGCGTGGCGTTTGCCACTGCCTCTGTAGTCATCCAAATCCTCCTGTTCGGTCGGCGTCAGCCGCCCGACATTGGTGGTTCATCGTCCTGTGGGCGAGACAGCGACTCCTTCGCGCCGTCTCCTTAACTCTAAGTCTTTCTGCTTAACTTCTGTCTAAGTTAAGCCCTAAAACCGGCGTTAGGTCCCTCACAAGCAAACGTTAGTCCTATCGTACAGGCGCATAATTGCAGCGTTTTAAGTAGGGTTCCCTAGGTCACGCAAGGACTATAGTCCCACAAAAGGGTGAGCTATGGCTAGGCTTTCACTTCTCGAAAAAATCCTGCACCCGAGCCACAATCCCACTGCTATCCATGCCCATATCCGCCATTAACTGCGCGCGAGTAGCAGTGTCTAGGAATTGTTTAGCGATACCAATACGCACTGTGGGAACAAAAAGTTTAGCCAGCTCCATCTGATCGCGCAGCGCAGAGCCAAAACCACCATCAACCAGCCCATCTTCAGCGCTAACCACCAGGTCATAGCCTCGCGTTAGCTCAACTAGAGCCGGATTAATCGGCAGCAGCCAGCACGGATCAATCACATCAGGGACGTATCCCAAAGCCTCTAGCTGCGCCGCTGCCGCTAGCATCGGCTCAGCCATAGCCCCAGCCGCCACTAGTAGCACACGCTTACCAGCCCCCTGCTTGTGACTGCGGTAGAGCCAGTCCATTCCCTCTAGGCTTTCAAGGGCCTCAATTGGCGCAGGCATAGAGCCCTTACGGTAACGCACCAGGCTAGGACCGTCGTCGATAGCCACAGCCTGACGCAACTGACTACGCAAAGTGGCTTCGTCACGCGGGGCTGCCAAACGCATACCGGGAATCATGGCAGCCATGGCGATATCCCACATGCCATTGTGGCTAGCCCCATCAGCGCCAGTAATACCAGCTCGATCAAGCACCACCGTCACCGGTGCGCGGTGCATCGCCACATCCATCAAAAGCTGGTCATAGGCACGGTTTAAGAAAGTCGCGTACAAAGCCACCACCGGGTGCATGCCCGCAAAAGCCATACCGGCCGCCATAGTCAGTGCATGCTGCTCAGCAATACCCACATCAATAACCCGCTGCGGATAGACCTCAGACAGCAGGTTTAGACCCACCGGGGCCTGCATGGCGGCAGTAATACCCACCACCGAGTCATTTTCGCGGGCAATAGCCAAGATTTCTTCAGCAAAAACCTTGGTCCAGCCAAACCGTGAAGGCACTACCGGCAAGCCAGTTTCGGGGTGAATCTTGCCAACCGCGTGGAAGCGATCGGCTACATCCTCCTCAGCCGGGCTATAGCCGCGCCCCTTTTCAGTTTTAACGTGAACGATCACCGGATCTTCATAGTCGTGGGCCAGCTGTAGCGCCGCCTCTAGGGCCTGTAAATCATGACCATCAACCGGGCCAGTGTATTTAATGCCCAGATCCTCAAAGATAACCTCAGGAACTACCAGATCCTTAAGCCCCCGCTTAAGCCCATGCAGCGCCCCAAAAGCTTTACGGCCCGCTGCTCCCTGGCTAAGCAGCGCCGACTTTATACGCCCTAAAGTACGTTCATATTCAGCTGAGGTACGTAGTGCATCTAGGTGGTGAGCTAGTCCGCCAATAGTTGGGGCATAGGAACGGCCATTGTCGTTAACTACGATCACCAGGTGCTTATCTGGAGAAACCGCAATGTTGTTCATGGCTTCCCAAGCCATACCGCCGGTCATGGCCCCGTCACCAATCACAGCTACCACGTGCGAGCGAGTGTCCCACTTTAAAGCCTTAGCGCGCCCCACGCCGTCGGCCCAAGAAAGGGCGGTAGAAGCGTGAGAGTTTTCGACGACGTCGTGAACAGACTCAGCGCGTGATGGGTAACCCGAGATGCCGCAGCGCTCCCGCAGAGCGGAAAAATCCTGCCGGCCGGTAAGCAGCTTGTGCACATATGACTGATGTCCAGTGTCAAAAATTATGGTGTCGCGTGGAGAATCAAAGACTCGATGCAGCCCAATAGTTAGCTCCACTACCCCCAAATTGGGGCCTAGGTGACCACCAGTGCGAGCTACCGATTGGATCAGGTACTGGCGAATTTCCTCGGCTAGCTCAGGTAATTGCTGCGCCCCTAGAGCCTTGAGATCATCGGGATTACTGATCGACTCCAGAAGTTTACCCAATTGTCTCGACCCTTTCTTGACCGTCTTACGTTTGACCGTCTTGGTGGTTCCAGGCGGCGGGGACCACGCGATAGCCTCTGCTAATTTTCCACGCTAAACCCTCAAGCATCAAACCAGCTAGAGCCTAATGTGAGCCGTGACCGGATAGAAACCGAGCAAATTTATCAGCCCCCCAGCCCTGCACGCACGCTTTGCTAGTACTTCACATAGCGATAATTTGTTATCGAAACATGTATAGAGCCTAAAAACCGGTTACTCTTTAGCTACGCAAACGGTTTCGAGCGTTGATTGGAAGCATCCATGACTCAACAAGCACCTTACGGTACCTGGCCATCGGCGGTAACGCCGGAGCTAATCACTTCGCGTACCGTACACCTGTCGCAACTGCGCATTGATGGCGCGGACACCTATTGGGTTGAACGCCGCTCTAACCGGGGCGGGCGTCAAGTACTACTGCGTCGTGGCAGTGACGGTTCTATTGGTGAAATTCTGCCGCCCACGCCTTCAGGTTCTCTAGTGGACGTACGTTCACGCGTGCATGAGTACGGCGGCAAGGCTTACGCCGTTAAAAATGGCGTGATTGTGGTGTGTGACGGCAATGCTGGGCGTGTATACCGTTTTGACTTAAAGCGTCGTATTGCCGGCCTAGTGCCGCTAACTGGTTACGGCGATATGCGCCATGGTGACCTAGAGATCGACGCCGCCCGTGGGCTGGTCTATGCGGTACGTGAAGACCACCGTGGAGCTGAGACTGTAAACACCCTGGTAGCTATTCCGCTCGATGGCTCTGCAGCCCGCGACGACTCCAAGGTTAAGACGATCTTTGCGGACGCAGACTTTGTGGCCGCCCCCACACCCAGCCCCGACGGCGAACACCTAGCCTGGATCACCTGGAACAGTCCCTACATGCCTTGGGCTTACTCCACTTTGCACGTAGGTAACCTCAATGAGGATGGCACCATTGGTATCCAGCGCACGCTAGCCGACGAGGAAGGCGTGTCTGTTTCTGAGCCGCGTTGGGCTGACAACGTGGATCTGTGCTTCATTTCTAACAAGTCTGGCTACCGCAACCTTTACCGCACGGAAGGCTTCCCGCCTTTGGGCGTGCACGGCGATGACTGGGCTGACCACCTGCGAGTACGCGCTCTGCACCCGATGGAGGCCACCTTCTCGCGTCCGGCTTGGGAACTGGGCCTGCACTCTTACGATGTTCTCGACGGCGAACACCTGATCGCCTCTTGGGCCAGCAACGCGGTGTGGCACCTGGGCACCGTCAAGCTGTCTAATGGTGAGCTTGAAGAGTGGCACACCGGCTGGCAGCCTGTCGGTAACGTGGCCAGTGACGGCGGGCGCGTAGTGGCTTTGGCAGCTACCGAAACCAACGGCCCCTCCATTATTGAAGTGGTCGATGGCAAGGTAACCGTGCTGCGCTCTTCAGGAGCTAGCGAGCCTGACCTGCACTCCATTGCCTTTGCTACTCCCCTAACTTGGCCCACCAGCGATGACCAGGTAGCGCACGGTTTCTTCTACCACCCTGATAATGTCGTTGAAAGCGAGGAAGGCGCCTCGGAGCTACCCCCGTTGATCGTTAATGTTCACGGCGGGCCCACCAGTGCCGCAGACCCCACCTACAACCTTGGGGTGCAGTACTGGACCAGCCGTGGTTTTGCCTACCTGGACGTGAACTACCGTGGTTCTAGTGGTTTTTCCACCACTTACCGCAAGGCTATTTACGGCCGCTGGGGTGAGGTGGACGTTGCTGATGTAATCAGCGGCGCCAAGTACCTGGTAGAGCGCGGCCTGGTCGATCCTGCACGTATTGCGGTGCGCGGCGCTAGCGCTGGTGGTTTCACCGCACTTAACGCCGCAGTTCACTCTGATGTGTTCTCTGCGGTATGCACCCGCTACGCCATCGCTGACTTGAAGCTGTTAGCCCAAAGCAAGATGCCTAAGTTTGAGGCTCACTACGTGCAAACCTTGATTGGCTATAAGGATCTAGATGATCCGGTAGTGGCTCAGCGTTCCCCCATCAACCATGTTGATGAGATTAACGCACCGCTGCTATTGCTGCAGGGTAGCTCTGACCCGATTGTGCCGGTTAACCAGGCTGAATCTATGTTCGATGCGGTTGACGCTCAGGGACTGCCGGTGGCCCTAGAGATTTTCCGTGGAGAAGAGCACGGTTTCCGTCTGGCGCAAAACATCACCAAGGCTTTGGAAGCTGAGCTCAGCTTCTACTGCCAGGTTTGGGGTATCCACCGCGAGGAGAAGCTCTACTCCCCCGCGATCTTGAACCTCAAGTAAGCCTTAACGCAAAGTAGGGGCGGCTCCTTTTGGGAGCCGCCCCTACTTGTTAGCTGCTAGTTGCCGCCTAATGCTAGTCACTGTCTAGAGCTTTAACAGCCCTATTTAGGGCTTAAACCCAGGCTCAGTACGCATCTGGGCCTTAGCTAGTCTGACGGTTAGCTGGCCTGTGCTTAGCTAGCGGTTTTTTCTGCCAGCTCGCGCTTGATATCGGTAATACGCTCAGCGTTTTGCACAATACGACGCGGATTAGAAGCCCACATCCACACTGCGCCTAGCAGGCAAGACACCAGCGGCACATAGCTTAAAGCTGCCCCGCCACCAGCCCAGGCAGCACCATAAGTGGCCTCATCGAAAGCAAAACCAACCAGGCACTGGATAGTAGCTATAGCTAAAGCCACCCCACCTAGGATGCGCATGCGTCGCCCATTATGCGCCACGGCCACAGCAATCGCCGCGTAAACCACTACCGCTAGCCAATCCATATAGGTGCCTAGTTGGTAGTCGGTGGTGTTGAAAACCGGAATCAAGATAACTAACGCAAGCACTGCATAGAGCACCACCATTAACCTGCCCCAGCCATAAGCAGTACGACGGTCATCCTTAACCGTTCGCGCTGGTGAGGCACTTGGGGTGCGCTCTTGAGTATCAGCCACGTTTACACCTTTCCCATTTGTAACCACCAGGAATTCTAACGCAACTGTGCAGCCCACACGGCCCATAAGACCTAGAGGGCGGGTAACATGAGGGGCATGAGTGAACTAATTGCTTCCAAAGAGGCACTTACCACGGTCGAGGTAAATAACTTGATCTTGTTGGCTAGTGCCGGCGCCGACGGCGTCGTACTACACCTGCCCGAACACAAGGGTTTGGAAGGGCTAGGCCAGTCAGCTATCCAAACGCTGGCTGAAACCGCTCAAGAACTAGGTTTCAAGGCCTCGCTAGATCAGGTGTTGCGCCTGCCCGCAGGGGTTGTTTCTGGGCTGAGCGCCAAGAACATTTTGCTAGTTGGGGTTGGTAAGCAGCAGCTAAGCCAGGAAACTTTGCGCCGCGCAGCTGGCCGCGCTACCCGTGAGCTATCTGGCACCGACAGCGCTGCTATTGCTTTCCCCACCCCCACCGCTCAGGACAGCGTGGCGGTAGCTGAAGGCGCCCTGCTGGGAGCTTATGTATGGGCTCGACGCATCCCCGCTTCGCCTGAGCCGGTAGCCAAGATTTACGTTCTAGGCGCCTGCCCTGAAGAAATTGAGCGCGCTCAGAAGGTAGTTAGCGGCGTAAACATTGCCCGCGATCTGGTAAACGACCCGCCCAACAAGTTAGTTCCCGCTGATTTTGCTAACTTCGCCAAGCAGGCAGTTAAGCAGCTGCCGGTTGACTACCAGGTATGGGAAGAAAAGCAGCTGGTTAAGGAAGGCTTTGGCGGCATTATCGGGGTTGGTAAGGGATCTATTCACCCCCCGCGTCTAGTGCGTCTGGACTACCACCCCAAGTCCGCTAAGTCCCACGTGGCTCTAATTGGTAAGGGCATCACCTTCGACTCGGGTGGTCTGTCCATTAAGCCTGCTTCCTCTATGCCTGAGATGAAGTCGGATATGGCTGGCGCCGCTGCAGTGCTGGGTACCGTAATTGCTGCCGCCAGCTTGGGTGTGGATGTGCACGTAACTGGCTGGTTGGCTATTGCGGAAAACCTGCCCGCTAACGACGCCACTCGCCCTAGCGACGTAATCACCATGTTCAACGGCAAGACGGTTGAGGTCACCAACACCGACGCCGAAGGCCGCCTGGTTATGGCCGATGCACTAGCAAAGGCTGTAACTGAAAACCCTGACGCCGTGCTCGACATTGCTACCCTAACCGGCGCCCAGATTGTGGCGTTAGGTAACCGCACCTCGGCCGTGATGGGCTGTGAGAGCACCCGCACTGAGGTGGTTGAAGCCGCCAAGGTGGCCGGCGAGGACTTCTGGCCCATGCCACTGCCCGAATACATGGCAGCCGAGTACGACACTCCTTTCGCTGACCTGACCAACGCCACTATGGGTAAACGCGCCGGCGGCATGCTTAAGGCTGGTTTGTTCCTTAAGGAATTCGTGGCTGACACTCCTTGGGCGCACCTGGATGTGGCCGGCCCGGCTTATAACGACGGCGCCGCCTGGGGTTACAACCTGCCTGGCGGTACCGGCGCGGGTGTACGCACCATGCTGGCCTTCATTGAGGCCAAAGCCTAAGACAACGACATAAATAACGACATGTCGTGACCACTATCACCGGCCGATCGGGACTGTAGTCCCGATCGGCCGGGCATTTTGGCACACCGCGTTGTTAAACAATGAGACAATTAGGTCATGCACCTACCGCCCCAGTTGGGACGGACCCCCATAATGCGAGGAGCATTTCGTGACTGACACCGTGTACGACTTGGTTATCCTTGGCGCTGGTTCAGGTGGCTACGCTGCCGCCCTACGTGGCGCCCAGCTTGGCCTCAAGGTTGCCCTTATCGAAGCCGATAAGGTTGGCGGCACCTGCTTGCACCGAGGCTGCGTGCCCACTAAGGCAGTACTACATGCCGCTGAAACTGTAGATTCTTTACGTGAGGCTCCCGCCCTGGGTATTAACGCCCAGCTAACGGGAATTGATATGCCTAAAGTTAAGGCCTACAAAGATGGCATCATTAACCGTATGTATAAGGGCCTGCAGGGCCTAATTGCCTCACGCAGCATTGAATATGTCTCCGGTTGGGGACGCCTGGTTGCTGCTGACACCGTCGAGGTTGATGGGCGTCTATACCGTGGTAAGAACGTGGTTTTGGCTACCGGTTCTACCTCTAAAACTATCGGCCAGGAGATTTCCTACCCGGTTATCACCAGTGAGCAGGCTCTGGAACTAGACCACGTACCTGCCAGCGCCATTATTTTGGGCGGTGGCGTTATTGGTGTTGAGTTCGCTTCAGCTTGGACCAGCCTAGGCAGTCAGGTCACCATTATTGAGGGCCTGCCCCACCTGGTTCCCAATGAGGATGAGGCTATCTCTAAGCAGCTTGAGCGTGCCTTCCGTAAGCGCAAGATTGCTTTCAAGACTTCCACCATGTTTGAGCGCGTTGAGCGCACCGCCACCGGCGTGAAGGTGTTCACCCGTGACGGGGGCGTATACGAGGCTGAGGTGCTACTGATCGCCGTCGGCCGTGGCCCGGTCACCGAAAACATGGGCTTTGAGCAGGTGGGCGTAAAGATGGAGCGCGGCTTTGTACTCACCGACACCTACTGCCGCACTAATGTCCCTGGCGTGTGGGCTGTGGGCGACATTGTCCCCGGCGTACAGCTAGCTCACCGTGGCTTTGCCCAGGGTATTCAGGTCGCTGAAACCATTGCTGGCCTGGAAACCCGCCCGGTTGATGACAACCTGGTACCTAAGGTGACTTTCTGCGAGCCTGAGATTGCCTCGGTGGGTCTAAGCGAAGCTAAGGCTAAGGACAAGTACGGCGCGGACGCCGTCGTCACCAGTGAGTTCAACGTAGCCGGTAACGCTAAGAGCCAGATCCTAGGCACCCAGGGCTTCGTCAAGCTGGTAGCTCTTAAGGATGGACCCATCGTGGGCTTCCACGCCATCGGCGCCCGCATGGGTGAGCAGGTAGGTGAAGGCCAGCTGATGGTTACTTGGGAGGCTTACGCCGACGACGTCGCCGCCCTGGTACATGCCCACCCCACTCAGAACGAGACTCTCGGTGAGGCCGCAATGGCACTTGCCGGCAAGCCCTTACACAACCACGGCTGAGATAGGTAGATAGTAAGACCATGTCACATTCCGTTGAAATGCCCGCCCTGGGCGAATCTGTAACTGAAGGCACCGTTTCTTCTTGGTACAAGGCTGTAGGCGAGCACGTCGAAGCCGATGAACCGCTGGTATCGGTAGCCACCGACAAGGTAGACACTGACGTGCCCTCCCCTGTCTCTGGTGTAGTTATTAAGCTGCTGGTTCCTGAGGACGAGACCGTAGATGTTGGCACCCCCATTGCCATCATTGGCGCTCCTGGTGCTACTCCGGCCCCGGCGGCACCTGCCCCGGCACCTGTAGCAGCAGAGCCTACCCCGGCTCCCGCTCCGGTTGCGCCTGCTCCGGTAGCTCCGGTTGCGCCTGCTCCGGTAGCTCCGGTTGCGCCTGCCGCTGCTCCCGCCCCGGTAGCTCCGGCACCTGCTGTGGCAACTGAGCCCGCTCCCGCTGCAGTAGCTGAGCCGGCACCTAGCGTTGTCACTAACTCTGCTTATGTAACCCCGCTGGTACGTAAGCTGGCGCGCGAAAAGGGTGTAGACCTAAGCACTGTCACCGGTTCTGGGGTTGGTGGCCGCATCCGTAAGGAAGATGTGGAAGCTAAGGCTGCCCAGATCGCCGCTGAGAAGGCTGCTCAGGAAGCTGCCGCTAAGGCTGCTGCCCAGGCTCCGGCCCCGGCGGCGCCCGCCCCGGCCTCTGCAAAGCCGGCAGCCGCTAAGCCGGCTGTGGACACCACTTTGCGCGGTAAGACTGAGAAGATGAGCCGCCTGCGTCAGGTCATCTCCACCCGCATGATCGAGTCGCTGCAGACCTCTGCGCAGCTGACCACTGTAGTGGAAGTTGACGTAACCCGGATCGCTTCGCTGCGTGCTCGCGCCAAGAACGCCTTCCTGGCTGCTAACGGCACTAAGCTGACCTTCCTGCCTTTCTTCGTGCAGGCTGCCACCGAAGCGCTCAAGGCTCACCCCAAGCTCAACGCCTCTATCAACGGCAAGGAAGTTACCTACCACTCGGTAGAGCACATCGGTATTGCCGTAGACACCCCGCGTGGTCTGCTGGTTCCGGTGGTTAAGAACGCTGGCGACCTGAACATTCCGGGGCTGGCTAAGCGTATTAACGACCTCGCTGCCCGCACCCGCGGCAACCAGGTCAACCCGCAGGAGCTGAGCGGCGCCACCTTCACCATTACCAACACTGGTAGCGGTGGCGCCCTGTTTGACACCCCCATCATCAACCAGCCTGAAGTAGCTATTTTGGGCCTGGGGGCAATCACCAAGCAGCCGCGCGTGGTGCGTGACGCTGATGGCAACGAAACCATCGGTATCCGCTCGGTGTGCTACCTGGCTCTGTCTTACGACCACCGCCTGATTGACGGCGCTGACGCTGCCCGTTACCTGATGACCGTCAAGAAGCGCCTGGAAGAGGGCGACTTCGCCGGCGAGCTGGGACTGTAAAACAAAGGACTGTAACCAACAGTCTCTAGGGGGCTTGCAGCTAATGCTGCAAGCCCCCCTTCTTTTATAAAACCACCCCTAGAATCCAGTCTGCTCGTTATTGCTCCACCACTAGAGCCGGTTGTTCTAGCACTAGACTCAGTCCCCGGTTGCTCCAGTGCTAGACACAGGTGCATGGGCACATTGAAAAAGGAGCAAGGTAACGGTAGGTCAGCTCCTGCACCCCCTAATCACGAGCCCCACAACAGCTTAAGGCAGAGGCCTGGGCCCAGGCGGGTTAGTAGACCTCTACTAGGCGCCAGGGTGAAGAAAGTAGTACGAAGGTTTGGTATTTAGGTTCTGGGGCGTCTACTTGACGTGATTGGCCGTTCTCGGTGCGTGTAGTGGCGCTTTGTGTTACTCGTGCCCGCCAGGCTTGGGCGCCGGGGTATTTTGAAGCTAAATGTTCGGGTACGGCCACTGCCGTAAAATCATCTAGGGTTGTTTTAAGTCCCGTGATTTTGACGTTTTTAGCTTTAAGTTGGCTCATTAGGTTAGCGTCGTCCTTGGCTACGGTGGAGCCCGGCTCACTGACAGTAGCCATTTTCTTGTCGTCAAGCCCCATAATGGCTTGGTCGCGTTGGTTAGCTAAAGACTGTAGTGCGACCCTGGGGTCTGCGTCTGCGTCTAGTGTGGCTGAGGAGCTAACTACTGGGGCGGGGTCGGTATCTAGCCAGCCTGAGTGGGGTAGCCAAACTCCAACGCCTACGGCTAAAGCTGCCACTACCGCTAAAGTGATGAAGCTGAAGTAGCGTTTTTTGCTTTCCATGGCGCGTGGCAAGTAGCGGGTGGGTTCGCGTACTGCCCTGTCGCGTAGTGCGTTTGCTGCTAACGCGTCGGCGTTGCCTCGTCTAATTGGTTGGGGGGCGCCTAATTCGGCAGCTCTAGCTGCCGCTGTGCGGGCGCTAATGCGTTCAGCTGGGTCGGTGCGGCACATTAAAGAAGTGATTGCGCTTAGTCGCGGTGGCGCGTAATCTCCAGCTGCCTCTTGCAGTACCACGCCTAGCGAATAGACGTCACCTGCGGCGCTGTGACCACCGTAGGCTCCTTCAGGTGGGGTATAGCGGCGTGTACCGATCTGCCCATAGGCTGTGAGTAAATCTATCAGTTTCACGGACCCGTCAGGCAGCACCAAGATATTGGCGGGTGAGATGTCGCCGTGTACCAGGCGGTTCTCGTGTAAGTAGGCCAGGGCTGTGGCTGCTTGATCTAGTAGCGTAGCCAATTCTCCCGGCTCTAGGGCGCGCCCGCCAGCCAAAATTACTGCTAGGTTGGTGGACTCTACCCAGCGGCTGACGATAGCTACTTTTTCAGGGCCGGCTTGGCGGATTTCAATGACATCCTCGATGCCATGATGGCTTACCGGTAGCAGACGGCGGGCTTTAATTTCGGCGTCGTCACCACGTTTGCAGATACGGATAACCACATGGCGGCCGTTACGGTCCAGGCAACGGCGCGGCACCAAGCCGTCTTCGCCGCCCAGGGTGCCGCCAATAGTGAAGCCTTGTTTCTGTAAAGCTTTAGTGGCGCGCTCATCCCACAAGGCACCCACCTTGGGAACCTTGATCCCCGTCTTTACGGGTTGTGCAGGAGAGCGTCGTTTAAACATGGTTTCCTTTAACGTAACAACTGAATTCTATCCGCCGTTAAGAAACGGTATCAAAGCTTGGGTCAGGTTGTAATAGAGTTACAGGCGTGGAGCAGGTTGTGACTACGGGATTAATCCCCTACCGTCAAGGTTGGCAGCTCCAACACGATTATGTCACGCAAATTGCCTCTGGTCAGCGAAAATCAACCATAATCTGGGTTGAGCACGAACCGGTTTACACCGTGGGTAAACGCACCCACTCCTGGGAGCGTCCCAGCGGTGATCTGGTTGGTGGCGTAGAGGTTATTGACGTTGACCGTGGGGGTAAAACCACCTGGCATGGGCCAGGGCAGCTGACGGTTTATCCGCTTATAAAGCTAGCCCGTCTAGATGTTATTGAGTATGTGCGTGCTTTAGAGGGCGCCGTCATGCAGTATTTAGCCTCCCTGGGGCTGGGTGCTATGCGAGTACCTCAGCGCTCTGGGGTGTGGCTGCCAGCTGACGAACAACGCCCAGAACGTAAAATTTGCGCCTTGGGAGTGCGTGTTACGCGCGGGGTAACCATGCACGGTATTGGCTTAAACGTGAATCCCGACCTGGAAGCTTTTAGCCTAGAGCGGATCATTCCCTGCGGTATTAGTGACGCTGGAGTTACCTCCCTGGCTGCTGAGCTAGAAGGAAATTGGCGCGTTAGCGAGGTTGCCAACCAGCTGCGCCCCTACCTGGAAGAGCACCTGAGCCCGTTAGCAGATCCAAAATCACTATAAACTGCGATCCCACCAGGGAAAAAAGTCCTAAAATAGTTGTTACGGCTAGTTAAAGCCTGGACGTAAAGGAAGATTCGTGACTAACCCAGTAAATCCAGCAGGACGCAGGCTGCTACGCGTAGAAGCACGCAACGCTCAGGTTCCTATCGAAAAAAAGCCTTCCTGGATCCGCACTAAGGCGGTTGTGGGAGACACCTATAAAGACGTACGCAAACTTGTGCGCGAAAAGAAACTGCACACTGTTTGCGCCGAGGCTAACTGCCCTAACGTTTATGAATGCTGGAATGACCGCGAGGCTACCTTCCTGGTAGGCGGCGGGGTTTGCACACGCCGCTGTGACTTTTGCGATATCGCTACCGGCCGCCCGGGCACTTTCGACCGTGAAGAACCTGCCCGGGTAGGGGCGTCCGTGGCCGACATGCAGCTACGTTACGCCACCGTCACCGGGGTTGCCCGCGACGACTTGGACGACGGCGGGGCCTGGCTTTACGCCGAAACTGCCCGCCAGATCCGTGCCCAGTCCCCCGGCACCGGGGTGGAGCTACTAATCCCTGATTTTCGGGTAAACCCCAAGCATTTGGACGAGGTTTTCTCCTCACGCCCCGAAGTTCTAGGCCACAACCTAGAAACCGTGCCGCGCATCATTAAACAAATCCGCCCCGCTTTCTCCTACGAGGGCTCACTGGAGGTAATCACCCGCGCCCACGAAGCAGGGTTAGTGACCAAATCCAACCTGATTTTAGGTATGGGTGAGCAGCCCGACGAGATTGAAGATGCCCTAGCTGACCTGGTAGATGCCGGCTGTGACATCCTAACCATCACGCAATATCTACGCCCCTCACGCCTACACCACCCCATTGACCGGTGGGTTAAACCCCAAGAGTTTGTGGCTCTAGCTAAGCTAGCGGAGCAGATGGGCTTTGCGGCAGTTATGAGCGGACCCATGGTGCGCTCGTCCTACCGTGCCGGGCTGCTGTGGGGGCGAGCCATGCTTAAACGCGGCTGGCCTATCCCTGAGCACCTAAGTGACCTGGCCAAGCCGGTTACCACCATGCAAGAAGCCAGCTCGCTACTAGCGCATCAAGGATTAGCTAGCTAAGGGCCGTTTTATTGGTTAAAGCACCAAATCGTTTATCCTTATATATGTGAGTGAGAAGACCCCAGCTACCAAGAAGAAGCGCCTGGCGCGCATCCGTACCTTCGCCCGAAACCTGAAGGACGCCTACACAATTTCAAAGCGCACCTACCCCTGGGTAGGTTGGGCCCTGCTGGGTGTGTTAGTGGCCTTCCTAGCCCTAGCCGTAGCTATTTCTATAGCCAGCGGCCAGCCGATATGGTACTGGATTTTGATGGCCCTTTTGGTTATCGCCGCCATCGACCTAATGATTTTGTCGTGGACCGTCAGGCGCGCCTCCTACAGCCAGATCGAAGGCATGCCCGGCGCAGCCAAAGCCGTACTCGACCAGCTACCGCGCGGCTGGACCCTGGAAGAAAACCCAGTGTTCATCAACCAGAAAAACCGCGACGTGGTGTGGCGCATGGTTGGGCGCCCCGGCGTAGTACTAATCGTTGAGGCCCCTCACTCTCGCGCCGGCAAGCTCATCAATGAGGAAACCCGCAAAGTCAACCGCGTAGTTCCCAACGTTGCGGTACACGCCCTTGAGGTAGGCACTGAAGACGGCCAGGTCCGCCTGATCGAACTAACCAAGCGCCTGCGCAAACTACCCACCAAACCCAAGTACCTCACCAGCGCCGAAATTACTCGCGTCTCCCAGCGTCTTAGCACCATTGGTTCTAACGGACTGCCCATCCCCAAGGGCATGGACCCGCGTAAAGCCCGCATTAACCGCCGCGCTCTACGCGGACGCTAAATCTACACTCGCTTTAGACACCCAGCCGCTGACTGACAAGGTCAGCGGCTACTTTTATCCCCAATCTGACTACCCCAGCAGCTAGGAACTTCGTCCCGAACAGCAGTTTTTAGGCTAAGAGCCACTTTGTATGAAACAAACTGTTTACATTGTCTCTATGGTTTCGTCACCTGTAGCGGTTAGAGTGTTTATGTCGCAAACAGCGACTGCCCATTCCCTAGGCTACTTAAGAGGAACATATGTTCGCGGATGCGCGCCAGGCAGAGGAATACATTAAGTCAGAGGGCGTCGAGTTCATTGACGTTCGCTTCTGTGACTTACCGGGGGTGATGCAGCACTTCACTATCCCCGCCCACACTTTAGGCGATGCGCTAGAAGACGGCGTAATGTTTGATGGTTCTTCCATCCGTGGTTTTACCTCCATTGAAAAGTCAGACATGAAGCTAGTGCCTGACCTATCAACCGCCTACCTAGACCCCTTCCGGGATGCTAAAACACTAATCGTTAACTTCCGCGTAGTTGACCCATTCACTGACGAGTCTTTCTCTCGCGACCCGCGCTCTGTTGCCGCTAAAGCCGAAGCCTACCTGCGTTCCACCGGCATCGCTGACACCTGCTACATCGGCGCTGAAGCCGAGTTCTACCTGCTAGATTCCATCCGCTACCAGGTCAGCCCCGAACACACCTTCTACCAGCTAGACTCCTCCGAAGGCCACTGGGCCACCGGCCGCGATGAAGAAGGCGGCAACCAGGGTTACAAGACCGCCCTTAAAGGCGGCTACTTCCCCGTCTCCCCCAACGACCAAAACGCAGACCTGCGCGACGAAATGGTGCGCTACTGTCAGGAAGTTGGCCTAGACATTGAGCGCGCTCACCACGAGGTGGGCTCTGGTGGTCAGCAGGAAATCAACTACCGTTTCAACTCCCTGCTTGCTGCCGGTGATGACATGATGAAGTTCAAGTACGTCATCAAGAACACCGCCTGGCAGGCTGGCAAGACCGCCACCTTCATGCCCAAGCCGGTAGCTGGCGACAACGGCTCTGGTATGCACTGCCACCACTCACTTTGGAAAGACGGCAAGCCGCTGTTCTTCGACGAGCGCGGCTACGGCCAGCTTTCTGACCTAGCCCGCTGGTACATTGGCGGTATTTTGGAGCACGCCCCGGCGCTGCTAGCCTTCACCAACCCCTCGGTTAACTCTTTCCGGCGCCTAGTTCCAGGCTTTGAAGCCCCGGTCAACCTGGTTTACTCGGCCCGTAACCGTTCTGCTTGCATCCGCATTCCGGTCACCGGCACCTCCCCCAAGGCCAAGCGTATCGAGTACCGCGTGCCCGACCCTTCGGCTAACCCCTACCTGTGCTTCGCCGCAGTACTAATGGCCGGTATCGACGGTATCCGTAACCGTATTGAGCCACGCGAACCTATCGACAAGGACCTCTACGAGCTCAGCCCCGAAGAGTACTTCGACATCGAAAAGCTACCCTACTCTTTAGACCAGGCCCTAGACGCCCTGGAAGCTGACTACGACTTCCTCACCGAAGGCGACGTATTCACTCCTGACCTGATCGAAACCTGGATCAAGTACAAGCGCGACAACGAAATCCAGCCGCTGCGCGCCCTACCCCACCCGCTAGAGTTCCAGCTCTACTACGACCTGTAAACCACTGGTTAACTACGCACCACCCAGACAGTTACTAGCCACTGTCTAGCTAGCGTTATTTAAGACTGCTCCGGAATTTTCCGTTTAGGAACTACCCGGAGCAGTCTTTTTATGCCCCCGCTACCTTTAAAGGAACAACTACGCAGGGGCCGACGTCGATAGGCGAGCCTCCCTTTAGAGGCAGCCAGCGGCGCCGTCGTTATCAAGAGCGAGAGCACCGTCATCAGTAGCCTCGCCAGCGCCAAGAACAACTACGACGCCCGGGCGCCGTCGGGGTCAGCGTCAGGGACGGCGTCGACCATAAAACCTAATCCCACAAGCACTCGCCCTTTAACTTTTTCTCCAGGTGACTAGTTAAAGCATCAGCGTATTGTTCAATGCCCTTGGTCAACAGCGGGGTGTAGACGCGAATAGTTTTGATCCAACCAAGCTTTTGCTCCAAAAACAGCGGCGTCAGTTCCCGGTCAGTAACCGTAGACAAATTAGCCCAACGCTGGCTGTCCATGATCAAAGCAAACTGCCAGTTTTCCTGGCCCGGTTTACGCAGCGCAATATCAACCTTATAAGCGCTTAACCCATAATCACTTTGCACTTGCCAGCCTCGCTCACGCAAAGCCTTAGCCAAAAGATCACGAAGTAAAATCGCCTGCCTATCGCCGCGAGTTGAGGTATCTGATTTAACCCCGTCCCTGGCCAGCAGCAAATAGTCGCGTAAATCTTGCAAACCCTGGGCAGAGTTTTTAGTTAGCTGCATGTCTTCAGGATCAAATGAAGCAAACACCACAACGGCGCTGCGCGCACGCGTTACGGCCACATTCAACCGGCGCTGACCACCTTGACGGTTAAGCGGCCCAAAATTCAGCGGCAGACGATTCTTTAGCGGATCCTTTGAAAAACCCACACTCATTAAAATTACGTCGCGCTCATCACCCTGCACGTTTTCTAGATTCTTAACGAAAATAGTTTTATCTGGAGCCACCCCCTCCCCCGGCATATGCTCGGCAATTAAAGGATCATCACTTTCTTCAAGCAAAGTGGTGATTAAATCCATCTGCTTGGCATTCATAGTTACCACGCCCAGGCTTTGATCCTTAGTAAGCGGATCGTTTAGGCATCGCGAAATTTCCTCAATAATCGCTTTAGCTTCCACCTCATTGGTGTTTAGCTTATTGGCTTGGTAGTGGGGGTCTGCTTTACGCATGAAGTGGCCATCTACCCGGCGCCAGAAAATACCCGTGCCCGGCATTTGCCCGGCGGCAGGCAAAGTGGCCAGCTCATTGGAGTAGTAGTGCTGGTTTGAAAAAGCAATCAAAGATTCTGTCTGGGAACGGTAATGCCAAGTCAACATCAGGCTTGGCAGGCGCACTTCCATAGCTTCATCCAAAATTGACTCTAAATCATTAATGGTTTCGATATCTTCAGCCATGTCATCGTCTTGATTGGCAGCAAAAAAGTTAGTGGGAGGCATCTGTTTGTTGTCTCCCACAATCACTGCGGCTTTAGCGCGCCCAATCGCGCCCATAGCTTGAGGCACGGTCACCTGTGAAGCCTCGTCAAAAACCACCAGGTCAAACATAAGCGCACCCGGCTCAATGTGGGTGGCTAGGCTGGCAGGTGAGGCCATTACACACGGAGTGGCGTTTAAAATTTGCTGGCCGTATTTGGAAAACAGGGTGCGGATAGAAGCCGAGTTACGTTTAGCATCAAGCTGCATACGTAGTTGCTGCGTGTCTTGGTCTGGTTGGTTAGTCCAACCTCTGGCTTCAAACAGTTTGGCAGGTAAAACTTGGCGGTACATCTCGCGTACCTGCTGCCAGTTTTTATTGGTTTTTTGTGTTAGCTCTTGCTGCTTGACGGCGTCGAAATTATCTAGCTCAAAAGCCGCCAGTCGCTCCTCAATTGACTGAGCACACAGGGCCAGCTCTAGGGAAGCCTCTACTTGGGCTGGGGTTAACTGCTGGTGTTTGAGGTGGTCGGCAAGTTCATCTAAACCTTGACTTTGCAAGGCTTGGATAGCTTTGTTTAAAGTCGCCACTTGACGCAGTTTGGGCAGATCCTGCTCTACCTGCTGGCCGCGTTGTATCCACTGGTCAATGTGGGTTTTTAGTTCCTGGCCGCCAAGATTGCATTCGGGGGCCTGGGTTAGCTCACGCCAGGTGCGCTCAGAGGACTCTAGCCGTTTAAGTGCTTGCCTTAGCTCAGCCAGTTCACCGGCACTCCACAACCAAATCGGTAGCTTTTCTTGTAGTTCTAGTGAGGCCTGGAAATCTTCCAGATGCTGCACAAAATCGTTGTCCCAAAGCATCAGGCGCTTTTTTAACTCAGGTAGCTGATCGAGTTGGTCAAGGATATGGGCCATCTGGATACGCAAGGCGCGCATCTGCCCTACCGATTCCATAACTTTTTTAGGCCGGTAAGTTTTGACGAGCTTTTTTTGCGCAGTTACCGCAAGTTCAGCTTGCAGGGCGCCTGCCAGCATGGAGGCAAAATGGCGACGGCGTGCGCGCCTACCCAGCTTCCAGCTTCTAGCCTGGGCGGCGGCCTGTTCTAGCTGATCAAGATCACCGATTTCAATAAAAGCTTGCGAGTAAGCAGCTAGCAGGCCTTCGAGTAGGTCTTTAAGGGAGCGAGCTTGGCTTACCACTGTTTTAATTAGCGCCAGCGTATCTTCAACTTCTTCGCGTTGAGGGCGGCTAAGTAACTGTTTTTGATTAACAGCCAAGAATGAGTCTAGATCCTCCCCTGTCTTAGCTGCGCTTAGCTCACCGGCAATGAGCTGGTCAAAAGCGCTAGTTTCTGCCAGCGCAGCGCAGGCAGCAGATAGGTTTAAAGCAGCTTCTTTAAGGCTATTTAGCGAGCCGCTTAGGTCAAAGCCTTCCCATCTGGCTAGTAGCTCAGGCTCAACCCAGTTTCTAGCCACATCTTCCACTAAGCCTTCAAGCTCATCTGGGCTAGGGTTTGGATTTTGGGCATAACCACTTGGCAGGGAGATAAGTTTTGCGTCATCATTACGCTTAATATCTTCACTTAGCGTTAATGCTCCCCAAAGTGATTTATTAAGTTTATTTGGGGTACGGATTGCCGTTGAGTATTCCTGTAACGCGTTTATATCCTTAACTAGCCTTGACTTATACCGCTTCCAGAGTTCAGGCTCATAACTGTATTTAGCGTCAATGGCAGCTTTAATTTGATTGCGTACAGCCTTGTTAACATTGCCGGTTCCGTGCATATCCAGCACAAATTTGCTTAAACCTATGTCTTCCAAGCGGACCTTGACAACGTCTAGTGCTGCCTGTTTTTCTGCCACAAATAGTACCTTTTTGCCAGCCATTAGGTTGGCTGCAATTAGGTTAGTGATGGTCTGGCTTTTTCCGGTTCCAGGCGGGCCTTGCAGCACAAAACTACGGCCACTTGTGGCAGCTACAACTGCTTGCAGCTGCGAGCCATCAGCGGCAATTGGCAAAATATTTTTAGTTTCATCGGTCTTAAGAGTGCTTATATCGCTGTCCCCATTGGGATCTAGGAAAGCGCGCCCGGGACTGGTGGCAATATGGGTGAAAACTGGGGAAGCCATAAACTTTTCCCAGCGCTCACTCATATCTTTCCACATGTTAAAGGTTGAGAAGTTAGCGATGAACAAGTATGCCGTCTGCGACACTTTCATCTCGGCGCTAGTCTCTACCAGCTCGCGGCTTATCGCCGTAAACACCTGTAAAATGTCTATCTCACGGCTATCTTCAGGTAGCTCATTAAGTGTAGCCAGCGTTAAGCCGTATTCTTTTTTCAGCCATTCAGATAGGCAATAGTTAGGAATTATTTCACCTTCACCATCGCATTTGATTTTGAAGGGGGCCATTTTAGATGATCGTTCCAGCTTAACTGGAACTAAAAATAGTGGAGCTTTGTTGGTTCTACCTGCCTTAGCGTAGGTTAGCTCCCCTAAGCTTAAGTATAGGTTAGCGTTGCCGGTTTCTTCAGCTAACGTCAGTGATTTTTGTTTTAGACCTTTTAAACCGTTATCGTAGCTAGAGCGATTAGTGTCAATGTGAACCTCATGCTGATCTGATAGTTTGTTATAAAGAACACGATCTGCTAGCTGCGTGGCGTCCTTAATTCCTTTAACCCGGTCAATTGGGTCAATTTTTTTCATGTCCTTTAAGGACAGACTGTGACCAGCGAGAATTAACTGTTCTAGTTCAGCTAGCATGCCTTGACGTAGCTCTAATTTATAGGCGTTATTTTTAAGACTTAGCAAAGGGTTGGTTAGTTTTAAGTCTAGCAGTCGCCTCTGCCAGTCTTGCACTCGCTGAGGTGGCTCAGCTGGGCTATCAACCTTTGTCTCTTGCGCTAGGACTTCAATTTGCTCTAGAACTTCAATATTTTCGGCAACTTTCCCCTGTTCTCCACTACTATCATCAGCCAAAACCGCAGCATCGGGAACTACTTCAGCTGCGCCGTCGCCGTTAGGTAGGGCGCAATCGCTAGCCATAATTTCCTCAGCATCAAAGCCCTCGATAGATTCATTGATAGGTAACTCTGTAATATGGTTTGCAAGCTGCGAGCGTACATCTACCAGTCCCTGTGCTAACTCAAAATATTTTTCAGCCTCCGCAACGGCTTTTTCAAAAGGTACTCGATTAAGTGCCTGCACTGGATCGAAGACCAATAATTTTTTACCGCGCAGATAATTCTGCGGTTTCATTTTGCCTTGCACTACTGTAGAATTTAAGGAGCGTTCTAGGTTTACTGCAGCTAGTAGTCTACCGCGCGCTATAACTAATACCGGTTCTAGTCGGCAAGCTGCGGCTATGGCCGAATACAGCAGGACTAGTTCCGAGGCTGTGGCCGAGCCTTGTCGCAAAACCTCACCTGAAGTTCGCAGACGTACTACTGGCACTTGCCAACTTTCTTCTCCAGCAGTAATCGAAATGTTTGTTGCTGCTGTTGAGTTAGCGCTGTGATCTGGTTGAAATTCAAATTGGCCAAGTACTTGATAACAGGCTTCAGCTAAATTTTTCAGCTCTTGACGCCCTGAACTTGCTGGTTGGGTATCCAGTAGTTCCTTTACTTGTTCACGCAATAGTTGTAGAGCTGGGTCTTGAGTTTGCACATAGCTGGCAAGCATGCCCCAAAGCTCAGGTAGTAGCAAAAATTCTGTGTTGGCCAGGATTTTAAGCGGGAACTCTTCGCTAACACTCTTACCCAAGGACTCAACGGTTACTACCAAGGTGCCTTCGCGCTGCTCAGGTAGGGCACCCAAAGCCTCAGGGTTCACGTGGGATTTAGAACGCAAATCCCATTGATGAGCACGCCCAGAGACATTTTTCGTTATAACAATTGGCGTAAATAACTGCTTACCTTGAAACTTAGCACAAACTGACACTTTGGCATCTAATGCATCTATTTCACTACCATCAGCTTTACTTAGTTCCACGCTTGCAACCAGTCCTAGGTCAGCCCTAGACATTACTCGACTAGTTGCCGGCATGTAATGCAAAGTGACAACAAGTGGACCGCAGTGTACTTCAACCTGTTGATAGTGCCCCATTTAAACCTCAATGTAAGCAGTGTTGATAAGCTCCCCCCATCTTACATATTTCAGTTATCTACTTTTACGGCTTTCTTTTATCTCTAAGATCACAGTTTTATGAAAACAGTTAGATAACAGGTGCACAAAAGTCCACCCATCCCTCTAGAGGGGCTGTGCTGACGCCGTCATTGAGTATATTTCTAACCGGCTATCCCCTAACCGATTAGCTCTCTACCCGATTCAATATTAGGGATAGACCAGAAAACCGAGTGGAGGGATTGGCGCGCGAGAGCGCAGGGGTTTGGTTGGCAGGAAAATCGGGGCTTGGTTTACAGGAGCATAGGGGCTCCGCAAAAGCTGACAGCAAACCTAGTACTAAAGATGACATGTAGACCGAAACATGCAGATAGACAGAGGCTCCCCCGAAGGGCTGGCGGCAATTTTTCTCAGTTTCTCAGGTGATACAAGACACATTAGTGCAGGTTTTTTGATTTGCCTGCGAGATTCAGATTGCAGATCTAAAATATTTGACATTACTAAACACAGTATATAGCACTCCAACAGTATGGAGTGTTATGTACCATGCTTTGTAATACTTCCCCAACACTCCCTTAAAGCTTCATCAGTGTAGATAAACCATGGGGGAACACAATGGGGGCCTCAACAAATAAACGGTATCTGCAGGCAGCACTGGCTTTAACCCTGCTGGCCTGTTCAGGCATAGCCGGATGTAGTGACAGCCAAGAGCAAAGCGGTTCAAATGCTGGTAGCAGCAAGGCCTCCGTCACAGCCGGTGCGCGTGCCAAGACACCAAGCGCCACAGCCAAGGCTAGTGGCAAAGCCAAAGGCGCCGGCGCACCTACCACAACCGGCACGCCCTCAGCGACTGCTAGCCCGACTATAACTATGACTCCAGAGCTGGAGGCTTCAAAGAAGCGTGCCCTGGCTACGCCGCCACCACCCAAGCCTGAACTAATCACGGTCAACAGTGATGACGGGGCTATCGCTACCGCTAAGTACTGGGTGCAACTGCACTATTACATCTACACCACCGGCAAGGTAGATGAATATAAAGCACTCTGCCCAGGAGATGGATTCATTGCTACCACACCTATAAAACACGCGACTGAAAATCATGCTAAAGGTGGCTGGACTGACCCAATCGCAGTGAAATTTACTAGTGCTTTTCGCAGAGACGACTTCAAAAATGAAGTAGTAATACAAGTAGATTTCGAACGCGAACCCTATACTCACTATAACAGCAATGGGGAAATCGAATATAATCCTAAACAATCACGTTATGCAGGCGTAAAGCTTGAATATAACGGCTCACAATGGATCGTAAAAGAGGCGTTTAATCGTGAAGACTAACCAATTATCATGTTTACTGGTTCCCATAATTGCTTTTTCAACTCCTGTCATATCTGTACCCGACGATGACAGTTACGGAGATGGCAATTCTTTTCTATTTATAAGAGGCGAGACTACGACTAGTCCTGGTGGTTTTTCGTCTGTGGCTGAGCCGGCCGGGCCCATAGACCCTGAAGCGGCTAAACGAGCCGCTGAAGAATACGCCCAAAATACCTAGAGCCAAAGTTTTAAACAATGGCTTGTTGCGACTCGTAATTAGGTGAATCAACACGATGAATCATGAGGGAAACACAATGAAGACACCACCATATAAACACCAGCTTCAAGCAGCGTTAGCTTTAAGCCTGCTGGCCTGCTCAGGGTTGGCTGGATGTAGTGACAGCCAGGAACAAAACGCCTCAAACACGGCTAGCGCCAGGGCCGCCGTCGCCACTGCAAGCGCCAAGACGCCAAGCGCCACACCCAAAACCAACAGCATGCCTACCGTAACCGGCACACCCAGCGGTAAAGCTAGCCCAACTGCAACCTTATCGCCAGAGCTTGAGGCTTCCAGGAAGCAGGCCCGAAGTAAGCAGCCGCCGCCTAAACCAGAGCTGATCACCGTCAACAACGACGATGGCGCTATAGCCACCGCCAAATACTGGGTGCAACTTTATCACTACACCTACAGCAGTGGTAAAACCGGTGAATATAAATCGGTTTGTCCTGGAGATAATTTCGGTTGTGCAGGAATCATTAAAGGGGCAATTGAAAATCATTCGGAAGGTGGATGGGTTGAACCCGCTAATATCAGGTTCACCGAAGCTTACAGACGAGACGATTTCCCAAATTCAATGGTTGTGCAAATAAATTATAAACAAGATGGTTTCAACCAATATTACGGAGATGGCTCATCTAAATATTACAAACCGGAAAATCGTTGGGCTCTTGTAGAGCTTAGCTACAGAAATAATCAATGGGTAGTAATAAGGCAGAAAAATGGCAGCTTTGACTAAAAAGTTGATTCTTTTAACTATTAGTGGATCACTAGTTAGCACACTATGCGTTCCGGCATGTTTTGCATCAGATGATGTAAGGGGTACTGGCGATGGCTGGGATGCTGCGGTGCGCAGGGAAACTTCTACTCCTGGTGGTTTTTCGTCTGTGGCTGAGCCAGCCGGGCCGGTAGACCCTGAAGCAGCTAAACGAGCAGCTGAAAAGTACCACTTCCATTGCGTCACAATACCGAAATTAGTTGCCATCTTTGATAAAACCGAGGTAATCACCCCTGAAGAATGCACCGCCCAAGCCAACACTGGCGCGCCTTTGGCTGCTGGGCCTACCACGGTCAGTAACGAACAAGTCGCCCGTTTGATTCCGCATGGTTCTGGGATTAATCGCTACCCGAGCGGGGAGGTTTTCGTTATTTTCAAGCAGCCCATGATGGTGTGGACCAGCCCCGATAAACAAACCTTCAACATCACCCTACTGGGTACCCCCGTTGAGGTTGAGGCTACACCTGTGTCTTTTAACTGGGACTGGGGAGACGGACAGTCCTTCGACACCACAGACCCGGGCACCCCATACCCTATACAGTGTCAGCCACCCCTATGAGGTAACCGGCAACGGGTACGTAATCAAACTACGTACCTCCTGGAGCGCCCGCTGGCGCATAGCCGGCCAAACCCAGTAGCACCAAGTCAACGGAACAGTCACCACCACCGAAACCTCGTCACCATTCAACCTCTACTTCGCTGACTCCTACGGCACTACTTCAAATTAGATGAATCAACGCAGATTAATCATGGGAAAACACAATGAGAACATCACCAACTAAACGCAGTTTTCAGGCCGCATTGGCTTTAACCCTACTGGCCTGCTCAGGCTTGACTGGGTGTAGCGACAGCCAGAAGCTAAGCGGTTCAAGCAGTGCTGGTAGCAGCAAGGCCGCCGTCGTCAGTACGCACACCAAGTCAGCTACTGCCACAGCCACCGCTACGCCCAAAGCCAGCAGCAAAGCCAAGGGCACTGGCACGCCCAGTGCTACAGCTAGCCCGACCGCGACCTTGTCGCCAGAACTTGAGGCTGCCAGGAAACAAGCGCGCGACACCCAAGCTCCAGTTAAGCCTGAACTGATCACTATCAACAGTGAAGATGGTGCAATAGCCACCGCGAAGTATTGGTTACAGCTGTATTACTACACCTACATCAGTGGCAACACCAGCCAATACAAAGAACTCTGTCCAGGCAGTAATGAAGGATGCGCCGGAGTAATCAGAGAAGCTACTAAAAGCTACGCAGAAGGTGGATGGCTTAGTCCGGTAAACATAAAACTTAATAAAGTTTATCGCAGAGATGATTTGCCCGATTCAACAGTAATTCAGATTAATTACGAACATGACGATTTCGATCAGTATCGCGGAGATGGGTCCGCAACACATTATGACCATGCAGAACGCGGAGTGATCGTGGAGCTTAGCTATCAAAATAACCACTGGACAGTAATTAGGCAGAAAAATGAAAAATTCGATTAAAAGAATATTTGTGGCAGCGATAATCATTTGCCTGCCCATCACATTATGTTCACCATCAAGTTTCGCACTAACAGATGTTAGCGATACTGACAATGGTTGGGATGCTACAGTGCGTAGGGAAACTTCTACTCCTGGTGGTTTTTCTGCGGTGGCTGAGCCGGCCGGGCCGGTAGACCCTGAAGCAGCTAAACGAGCCGCAGAAGAATACGCCCAAAAATGCCTACTGCCAAAAATACTAGCAATCGCAACAATGGGGTTAGCCCCAGGACCACCCCAAGAATGCACAGCCCAAGCCAACACCGGCGCACCTCTGGCTGCCGGGCCTACCACGGTCAGTAACGAACAAGTCGCCCACCTGATCCCACACGGCTCCGGGATTAACCGTTACCCCAGCGGGGAAATCTTCGTTATTTTCAAACAACCCATGATGGTGTGGACCAGTCCAGACAAGCAAACCTTCAACATCACTTTGTTGGGAACAGCTGTTGAGGTTGAGGCTACACCGGTGTCTTTTAACTGGGACTGGGGAGACGGACAAAGCTTTGAGACTACTGATCCGGGCACGCCCTACCCTAACTACAGCGTCAGCCACCCCTATGAGGTAACCGGCAACGGATATGTGATTAGGTTGCGTACTTCCTGGTCGGCCCGGTGGCGCATAGCCGGGCAATCCCAGTGGCACCAAGTCAACGGAACAGTCACCACCACCGAAACATCAAGCCCGTTCAACCTCTACTTCGCTGACTCTTACGGCACTACTCCATAAGTTTGACCTAGTAGCTGTAAAAGAGAGCTTTAAACTAGGTAAA
>ERZ773051.182-NODE-182-length-50701-cov-58.017830_pt1 | contig 50701 bp, 32 predicted proteins | sample MGYA00580631_ERZ773051 | MGnify/ENA primary metagenome ERZ773051 (study PRJEB29015, sample SAMEA2738137) | human oral metagenome | biome: human oral; feature: human-associated habitat; material: saliva | place: China | collected 2204 ... | reverse complement strand
TATTGTCTGTTTCCAAAGAAGCCGTGTATCAATGTACAAAGGACTATTGATACACGGCTTGCATTGTTCTGAATTCGTCGAACTCACGTTAATTAGAAGAACTCTTATAAAGAATTATTTTTTCCAATCTTTATATGGATAGATACGCAGCGAAGAATTATAGTACTTGCTATCGCCGGTAACTTCCGCTCCCAAAAAACTGGGGTGTTCAAAGGATTCGGTTTCGCTTTTTAGTTCCACCTCTGCCACCACCAATCCATCGTTATCGCCATGAAACTCATCGACTTCAAAGACATGATTGCCAACTGGAACTAGCCAGCGCGTTTTATCTACTATCCCCGGCTCACAGAGCATCATCAGCGAGAACGCTTCATCCTTTGTAATTTCCTTTTCAAATTCGTAGCGCGACAATCCATTATTCCGACTTGGTCCTTTAATCGTCAGAAATCCCTGTTCATTGCGCAAACGAACACGCACGGTACGGCCCTTCCCCGAACAGATATATCCCTGAATGATTCGAGAATGGCTCGTGGCCAACGATTTGTAGTCGCCGGCCACGAGGAATTTACGTTCAATCTCAAGCGGCATACGTCAATTTGCTAAGAAAGAGAATAAAGCAAGAGACAATACCACTATAACAATCAGGCCAATAAAGATACCATTAACAATACGGCGAGCTTGCCGTTCTTGCTTCGCATCGCGAACCTGCTTCTTTAGTTTCTTTTTTTCGCTCATAGTATAAAGGATAATAGTTAGTATTTGTTAGATATATTTCAGTCTTTATTTTCCGTACCAGCATATTCCATGAGGTAAGCCTTGATAAAGCCATCCAGCTTACCATCCATTACGCCCTGCACATCACTAGTTTGGAATCCAGTGCGATGGTCTTTCACGCGGCGATCATCGAACACATAGCTTCGAATCTGGCTACCCCATTCGATTTTCTTTTTGCCAGCCTCAATAGCTGCCTGCGCCTCTCTTCTTTTCTGAAGGGCACGGTCGTAGAGTTGGGAGCGAAGGAGTCGCATAGCGTTCTCTCTGTTCTCCAGCTGCTTTCGGCTCTCCGTATTCTCAATGAGGATTTCCTCCGTCTCGCCTGTATCAGGGTCTGTGTATTGGTAGCGCAAGCGCACACCAGTTTCCACCTTGTTGACGTTCTGTCCACCAGCACCACCGCTTCGGAAGAGGTCCCAACTGATTTTGCTAGGATCTACTTCCACCTCTATATTGTCATCGACTAACGGTGTAACGAAGACGCTGGCAAAGCTGGTCATACGTTTTCCCTGTGCATTGTAGGGCGAAACACGCACCAGGCGGTGCACACCATTTTCGCTCTTCAAGTATCCATAGGCATAGTCGCCCTCCATTTCGATGGTGCAAGTCTTGATACCTGCTTCGTCACCTTCTTGAAGGTTGGAAATACGCACCTTATAGCCATTGGCTTCCGCATAGCGCAAATACATACGCATCAGCATACTGGCCCAATCCTGCGCCTCTGTGCCTCCTGCTCCAGAATTGATTTTCAAAACGCAGTCCATACTGTCCTCTTCCTCACGAAGCATATTCTTGAGTTCGAGCGCCTCGATTGATTCTATCGTTTTAGCATAGGTAGCGTCCACTTCTTCCTCCGTGACCAACTCCTCCTTGTAGTAATCGAACGCCAAGGCCAGTTCATCGATCATTGTTTTCACTTCTTTGTAGCCCGTCACCCACTTTTCGATACCTTTAACCTTTTTCATCTGTTCTTCTGCGCGTTTAGCATCGCTCCAGAAGTCAGGGTCTTGGGTACGAATTTTCTCTTCCGCCAGCTGCATTTCTTTAGCGGGAATGTCGAGGTAACGGTGGAGAGCTTCCACACGATCTTGAGTTTCTTTGAGTTGTTCTGAAGTAATCATTATTCAGTTATAAGTCGGACAAGATTCTTATTTTCTTTCGTTTATCAACTGCAAAGTTAATAAATAAATGCCATTAGTGGGCGTATTGCAATTCGGCCTTACGATAGATCTCTTCGATCTTTTCCGCATAGCGTTGGTAAACCACATTACGTTTCACCTTGAGCGTATTTGTAAGTTCGCCGCCCTCCACGGTGAAAGGTTCGGGCATCAGTACGAAATGTTTGATTTGCTCATAATGCGCTAAATCTTGTTGCAACGTGTCGATACGATCAGCAATAAATTTCATCACTTTCGCATTCTGACACAATTCTGCCCTCGAGTTATAGATAAGTCCTTCCTTGATGGCAAATTCCTCCAACAGTTTGTAATTAGGAACAATCAGAGCACTCACAAATTTACGCTTATCGGCCACGATGACACATTGTTCAATATATCGATCTATTGCCATTTTGGATTCTATCATCTGCGGTGCGATGTATTTTCCATTACTTGTTTTGAAGAGATCCTTTATGCGCTCTTTCAGATAGAGCTCACCATCTTTCATATAACCTGCATCGCCGGTGTGAAACCAGCCATCTTCGTCAATAGCAGCTCGGGTTGTATTGTCTTTACGATAATAGCCCGGGGTGATAGTTCGGCCGCGCAGAAGGATTTCGTCGTTCTCTCCAAACTTAATTTCAAGTCCCTTTATGGGTTGTCCCACAGACCCGATTGTCATACGTTCACCCTTATGGTCGTTGCTCACTGTGGCTGTCGACTCTGTTAGGCCGTAGCCCACCAGCATATAGATACCTACGGCGTGTGCAAACTTCTCCACCTCTGGACTAACTGCAGCTCCCGCTGTGGGGAAGAAATTAGAATTTTCGAGTCCAAGCGTTTTTCGAACGAGTTTATAAATCGTACGGTCATAGAGTTTATACTTCAAGGAAAGTCCTAATGGTGCCGTTTTCCCTTTTGAAGCATAGTCAGCCCAATACTTCATACCTGTATCTAAAGCGTTCTGCATCAACTTACGTTCGACCAAAGAAGCCTTTGCAATTTTTTCTTGAACAGCTTGATACACCTTTTCCCAGAAGCGTGGAACTGCCGCCATACAAGTGGGGTGAACTTCCTGCATCGACTGCTGTACATCAGTCGGTCGGAGATTGATAGCTAACTGTGCTCCTTCACCCAGACACAAGTAGGACCATGCACGTTCAAAAACGTGAGTAAAAGGCAAGAAGTTGAGCACAACATCTTTATCGCTAAGAGGCAGATTCTCATCATTGCGAATAGCAGCCTCATCGTACATAGCATAGGTCAGGATAACACCTTTGGAATTGCCCGTTGTACCGCTGGTATAGAGGATATCGGCCATGTCGTCGAACGACGCCTCGCTCTTGCGCTGCTCAATCTCTTTGTCGTAGTTGCCCACTTCTCCCAACTGGAGAAATTCGTCAAAATAGATGGAAAAACGATCTGTCTCGCGTCGGCGCACATGACGGTCAAAAATGATAATACGCTGAATGTTGTTGCACTGATGAATCACATCGGCTGCAGTGTCGTACTGCTGTTGTTCTCCCACAAAAAGATAGCGCACTTCTGCATCGTTCATCATATAGATGACTTGCGCCCCACTGGAGGTGGCATAAAAAGGAATGGTAACAGCACGGATGCCATAACCACCAAAAGCCACAAATAAGCTCTCGGGCTTATTCTGCGAGAAGATAGCGATGCGCTCTTGGCGCTCTACTCCGAGAGCCAACAGCGAACGACTAACGGCCGTCACTTTTGCCGAAAATTGATTCCAAGAGATCGGCAGCCAACGGTTCTGCTCATAACAGCGATAGGTCATAGCCGTACGATCGCCATACTTCTTTGCTTGCTCAGGAATGAGAACTGAGAGGTGATGTCTATTCAGCATAACGCTTATATTTATTATATGCGAAGTTACATATTTTTTATAAAAAGAGCGGAAGGAGTAAAGAAAAAGCATACTTCGAAGCATCAAAAGTGACCTTCAGTTTCATTACAATCCTCTTCATCCATCCAAAAATACTGTCATTTTTCTTTACAGAGAGAATTCACTAATATACAGATGATAGAGCACAAAAAGTAAGGACAAAAAAGGCGGATTATTGTAGTCAAAAATATCCTTATTGCGTCAGCCTGCGCAATAAGGATGCCAGCCGACACAATAAGGATGTCAGCGGATATCCTTATTGTATTTTTACGTTCCATTACTTAGGTGAAAAACAAAGCATTGCAGACGAACAAAAAAACAAGAAGAACCGTCACTAAAAGCGCTATGGCAAGAAGCAGAAGTGTGTCGGGAAAGGAAAAAACGAAACGCGACAGACCTCAGAGGGCTATCGCGTTTGAAGGAAATATTTTGCAGTGGAGACTGAATAGTCTGAATGTTGAGTTGTTAGTCCTTGACGTAGGCTCGAATAATCATAATATCATCTAAAGGGCGATTGTTTTCAGAGTTGGTAGGAACAGCCTGGATGTCCTCAATCACAGGCAAGCCGCTGAAGATTTCTCCGAAGACGGTGTACTGACCATCGAGATGAGGGGTGCCTCCCGTGAAATAATAGAGGTCGCGGACGGAATCGGGCAAAGCCACACTATCGCCAACGGCTTGTTGCACGCGTTGCCAACGCTTCATAAGATTTTCAGGTGTGAAGGTTGTGCCCCAAACAATATAGAACTGGCTACCAGCACTCCTGCGCTCGGGATTGACATCATCACCTTCGCGCGCCATGGCCAGCGCACCGCGCACATGATAGTGGAGCGGACGCTTGGGATGCCCAGCATCGCCAGTGGGAAATATTTCAGCGGGCAGCGTATAGCCAGGTCCGCCCTCCCCTATTTCTTGTGTGGCCGCGGCCTCGTTGCGGGTTTGCGGGTCGCCACCTTGCACCATAAAATTGGCAATGACACGATGGAATTTCGTACCATTATAATAGCCATCATTCACGAGCTTCAAGAAATTATCGCGATGAAGAGGTGTGTCATTGAAGAGCACTACCGTGAATGGGCCAGCTGTAGTTTCGAAGCGCACTTTTACGCGCTTGTCGTTCGCAAAGGAGAAAAGCGGCAAAAGGAGCAAGAAGAAGAGAATGCGTTGCATAAGGCGTGCGGAATGGTTAGGAAACTGTGTTATTTGGCAGCAGCAGGTTGTAGCCCAGGGTTCACCTTTCGCTTCTCCGGAGTTTCTCCGCTGAGTTCAGCAGGCGTTGCTTTTACATCGTTCTTACGAGAATAACGGCTCACACTGAGCAACACACCAATATAGAAGCTATTGATGAGCGTGGAAGTACCACCACGACTAATCATCGGCAGCGGCTGACCCGTTACAGGGAATAATCCAACAGCCACCAGCATATTGAGGACGGCTTGGCAAACCAAGAGCAGGGCAATCCCCATGGCCAGAAAGGCAGGAAAATTGCTCTCGCACCTCTTGGCTATGCGCCCCGCTCTATAGAGCAGAACCACATAGAGAAATACCACCAAGAGTCCACCCCATAGGCCTGTTTCCTCAATGATAATGGCATAGATAAAATCAGAATAAGCCTGACTGAGGAAATCTCTCTCTACACTGTTACCAGGCATTTTGCCCACAAAATTAGAAGACGCGATAGCGATATTGGCATGGGCCACCTGAGCGTTCTTATCGATGTCGTAATCCTCAGGAAGAATTTCTCTGTCGTTATTATTGAGTTTTGTTTCAATACGCGACTTGGCCGTTTTCATACGTCCTGTGCCCGGCAATTTATAGAAGGCACTATCTGAAGGAACAACAGCCACAATTGCCACGACAAGGGCTATCAATATGGCCCAAAAGCCCAGAAATTTTCCTATCTGGTTCCAAGGCACGCGTCCAATGATCATCATAAGCAATACAACCCCCAGCAGCAATGCGCCAGTTGAGATATTGTCAAAAGCTATCAGGAAAACCACGGGAACAGCTAATCCAACAATGAGTTTAAAAGCATTTTTGTGTGCTCCATTCTCGCGCTGCGTCTGTGCCAATATCAAAGCTACCGACATGATAACCGCTCCCTTTGCCAACTCCGAAGGCTGAAACTGGAAGATGCCTAAATCAATCCAACGTTGAGCTCCATTCGTGGTGGCACCAATGACCCCCACGAGTAAGAGAGAAAAGACGCTCACCGGATATAAGAAAATGGGGAATGCGCGAAAGAAGCGGCAGGGTATGGAATGGAAGAAAATGACCACCATAGTTCCCACAGCGAGAAACATAGCCTGACTGGTGAGCGGAACCCAAAAGCTGCCGTTTTTGTATGCTAACGAGCTACCCGCACTATATACTTCCACCAAAGAGATGACACAGAGGAAGAAATATATAATCCAAATGACGGGATCGCCCTTAAAGAGGTTCTTGATTTTATTCACGTTCTGTAATGACTAAAGGTTGAACATTGTTAGGCCAACTCTCTTACGCGCGCCTTGAACTGCTCACCGCGATCTTCCATATTATGGAAGAGATCGAAACTTGCGCAGCAGGGTGAAAGCAATACCGTATCGCCCTTTTGAGCCAAACGGGCGCAAGCTTTCACACAATCGGCCATAGAGTGGGTATCTTCCACAGGCAAACCGAAGCTATCAAAGAAATCGTGGAGCTTCTTATTGTCGGCACCGAGATAGACAAGGGCTCTACATTTTGTTTTGACCAATTCGGCAATTTCATGATAGTCGTTGCCCTTATCCTTCCCCCCGAGAATGAGCACAGTAGGCGTTCGCATGGCAGCAAGTGCCCAGTAGCAAGCATCCACGTTGGTGGCTTTAGAATCATTTATATAATGTACGCCGGCAACATCGCAAACTTTCTCCAAACGATGTTCCACACCAGGAAAATCGCTCAGACCTTCGCGTACCACCTCAGGAGCTACGCCTGCCGAAAGAGCAGCGAGCGCTCCAGCCATTGAATTGCGGAGGTTGTGCAAACCTGGCAGAGAAAGTTCGTCGGCATCCATCTCAAAAGAAACAGGCTGTGAGATTTTTAGTAGGTTATTTTCCTCATAAGCCACCGTCCCTTCTTTCGGTGTATCGCTAAACTCAAGCATACGCGCTGGTGAGTTGTATTTATGCAGTTCGTTGGGAACCCATTCGTCCTGCGCCCAATAGATGAAAGTATCTTCCGGTCGCTGATTCTGCAAGATTCGCATCTTGGCATTGACATAGTTTTGCATCTTAAAGTCGTAGCGATCGAGATGGTCGGGCGTAATATTCAGAAGAACAGCAATATCTGCGCGGAAATCGTACATATTGTCCAACTGGAAAGAACTAAGTTCGATGACATACCATTCGTGCTCTCCCTCGGCCACTTGCAGCGCAAAGCTCTTACCAATGTTGCCCGCCAAGCCTACATTGTAGCCCGCCTTCTGCAGGATGTGGTAAATGAGAGACGTGGTAGTGGTCTTTCCATTTGAGCCCGTGATGCAAATGGTCTTTGCATTGGTATAGCGCCCTGCAAATTCGATTTCGGAAATAACAGGAATACTGGCAGCCTTTACTTTCTGAATCATTGGTGCAGTATCGGGAATACCAGGGCTCTTCACCACTTCATCGGCGTTCAGTATCAACGCTTCGGAATGATGCCCTTCTTCCCAAGGCAAGCCATAGCTGTCGAGAAGTCTTTTGTAACTATCCTTTATCGTTCCCATATCGGAAACAAAAACGTCGTATCCTTTCTTTTGGGCCAATACGGCAGCGCCCACGCCACTTTCGGCGGCTCCCAACACAACTAAACGCATCTTCGTAAACACTTTATACTTGTTGCAGTTTTTATCGAATTTTCAAGGTTATAATAGTAGCAGTGGCCAAAAGGATTGTTGTAATCCAGAAGCGCACCGTAATTTTGCTCTCATGCCAAGCTCCGCGTGGCCAGTTTTTGAATACATAGGAACATTTCGGATCGAGCTGTGAGGGCAACACACGGAAATTATCGTGAATAGGTGTACGCTTGAAGATGCGCTGAACAAGCCCTTTTCGTTTTCCTAACTTGAAATACTCCACTTGCAAAATGACGCTCAAACTTTCTACAAAGAAAATGAAACACAGAATGGGGAGCAGCAATTCCTTGTGGATGATAATGGCCATCACACCAATAACACCGCCAATGGCAAGCGAACCAGTGTCGCCCATAAAGACTTGAGCGGGATAGGCATTGTACCAAAGGAAACCGATAAGGGCTCCAACCATGGCACAAATAAACACCACCAATTCTTCAGAACCAGGAATGAACATGATATTTAAGTAGCCGGCCAACTGAATATGACTGGATACATACGCCAATATACCCAATGCTATGCAGATGATGGCAGAGTTTCCAGCGGCCATACCGTCCATACCATCGTTGAGGTTGGCCCCGTTGGAAACGGCTGTTATCACAAAAATAGTAACGATAACGAAAAGAATCCAACCTGCGGCTTGCTTGTGTTCTCCCAAGAAGGAGGTGACCTGCGCATAGTCAAAGTTGTTACCTTTGACAAACGGAATCGTAGTTTGCGTAGATTTTACGGGCCGACTCTTATGGGTTACAACTGTTACATTGTTGACAGTGCGCGTCTCTACATTTTCACGAATCACGGCATCCGGACTAAAATAGAGCGTAAGACCAATGGCGAGACCTATCAACACCTGCCCCACTATCTTGTAGCGACCAGACAGACCTTCCTTGTTTTTCTTAAAAATCTTAATATAATCGTCCAAAAAACCCAAGAGGCCGAACCATACGAGAGACACGAGCATCATTATCATATAGATATTGCGCAAACGCCCTAAGAGCAAGGCGGGCACAAGCGTTGCAATGATAATGATGATACCTCCCATAGAGGGCACATTGAGCTTCTGCACTCCGAAGGGGTCGATACTGGCGTCGCGCTGCGTCTCACTGATATTGTGGCGCTTCATCCAGCGGATGAAGTACTCTCCGAACCAGGCTGAGATAACTAAAGCCAACATCAAGGCTAACAGGGAGCGGAAAGAGATATAGCTCCACATGGCTGAACCTGGGACACCATAATTCTCTAAAAAGCGAAAGAGATAGTACAACATAATGATTCTATTCTTTTTGTGGTTTTTTCATAGATTTATTCTAGACCAAAAGCGGCACGGATCTCTTCGTGGTCATCGAAATGATGCTTCACGCCCTTGATTTCTTGATAGGGTTCGTGACCTTTTCCTGCCACGAGGATAACATCTCCTGGCTGAGCCATCATTGCTGCCGTACGAATGGCTTCGCGGCGGTCTACGATAGAGATTACTTTCTTCTTCTGGTCCGCATCGAGGCCAGCGAGCATATCGTTGATGATATCCTGCGGATCTTCAAAACGAGGATTGTCGCTGGTGATGATAACTCTGTCGCTTCGGTTGGCTGCTTCTTGCGCCATCAAGGGGCGTTTGCCTTTATCGCGATTACCGCCAGCTCCACACACAGTGATAACGCTGGCTTTACCCTTTACGATTTCGTTGATAGTAGTAAGCACATTGATGAGTGCATCGGGCGTATGAGCATAGTCGACAATTGCACTCACCCCATCCTTTGAGCGAATGGCTTCGAAGCGGCCATTGACGGGATGAAGAGTAGACATCACGCGCAACACCTCCTGTGGCTCTTTGCCCAGCATAATGGCAGCACCATAAACAGCGAGCAGATTGCTCACGTTGAAACGACCGATGAAGCGCACGCTTACTTCGCGACCATCAATGTCGAGAAGCATTCCCTCGAGAGATTCTTCGAGAATACGCCCCTTGAAGTCTGCAACAGTGCGAGTGGAATAAGTTTTAATGGTTGCTTTCGTATTTTGAACCATGACCATACCATTGCGGTCGTCAGCATTGGTTATGGCAAAAGCATCTTTATCAAGCCCATCGAAGAACATTTTCTTAGCATTGCGATAGTTCTCGAAGGTTTTATGATAATCCAAGTGATCGCGCGTAAGATTGGTGAAAAGAGCTCCTACAAAGTGAAGTCCACCGATACGCTTCTGCTGAATAGCGTGAGAAGAGCACTCCATGAAAGCATATTCACACCCAGCCTCAACCATACGCGCCAAAAGTTCGTTGAGCGTAATGGGATCAGGCGTGGTATGGTCGGCAGGTACCGCTTGGTCGTCAATATAGTTGCACACCGTAGAACAAAGTCCCACCTTGTGACCGAAGGCGCGATACATATTATAGAGAACCGTGGCGATAGTAGTTTTTCCGTTTGTTCCCGTTACGCCAACAAGTTGCAACTTGCGACTGGGATCGCCGAAGAACTCTGTAGCCACTTTTCCGACGGCATCTTCTGTGTCGGCAACGCGAACGTAAGTCACGCCCTCCAACAGTTCAGCGGACAACTCATTGCTTTGCAATACGGCAATAGCTCCCAATTCTAGAGCCTTAGATATAAAGGCGTGACCATCGGTCTGCGTTCCTTTCACAGCAATGAAGAGGTCTCCTTTCTTCACTTTGCGAGAGTCCATCTGTACGCCAGTAATCTCTATGTCCATATTCCCCTTCGTTTCAAGAGGCTGAACTTTTACTAAAACGTCGGTAAGTTTCATATCTTTTTATTTTTTCTTTTTGTCGGTTGTTTTCTTGTCTTTCGAAGAGGACTGTGTCGAGTTTTTCGACTTAGTGGTCGTTTCCTTCGATTGAGTTGTTTTCGCTTTCGGCTTTGTAGTCTGCTCCTTTGTTTTTGCCGTATTTCCTTTGGGCTTCAACGCCGGCTCCTTAGGCTTATCTTTCTTGTTCTTATCCTTGGAAGATCTGTCGGGCTGATTCTTTTCTTTAGGCTTAGCAATCGCCTCTTTCTGATTTTTCTTATTGCTTTGTTCTTTCTTGGGAGTTGACGGTGCAGGCTTCTCTGTCGTTGTAACCGTTTTCTTCACAGAAGACGTAGTGGAAGGCGTTTGTTCCGCTTGAGTAGAGCGTTGTACACTATCTTGCCCACTTTGTTCTTTTTGAGCACGTTGCTCTTCTATCTTACGAATACTATCGGTCTGTTCCACATTCGCTTTCCCATCTCCCAACGTCAGGGAGATAGTTTCGCCCTTCTTAAAAATATAACCTGGAAGCAGACTTTGACTGGTTACACGCCCCACTCCGACAACTCGCACTTTCAACCCCATTTGCTCTAAACGGAAGAGAGCATCGCGCAAACCATAGCCACGCAAATCTGGAACTGTATTAGAAGCTGTCACCGTGCGATCAAGCGCAACACCATCATGCTGCGTATTTGAAGAACCCCATACGACGCTCTCGTTTTCTTTCGCTAAACTATTGTTCACCTTAACATTTAGCTCATCTAATACGTGTTGAGCTGCAACAATATCTCCAGAACATACAACAGGAGAAGCAATGTTGGTAGTATCGCGTGCTGTTCGGTAATCGGACTTACGGTCGAGCGCCATTATGCTTTCGGCCACTCGCTTAAAGACGGGGCAACAGTCGATAGCTCCACCAGCAGCTCCATCCTTGTTCACACAAACAATCATAGAGTACTTCGGATTCTCAAAGGGGAAGAAACCAGCAAAGGATACGAGATAGGCCGTTGTTCGGCCGTTGGAAGTCCACACCTGTGCTGTACCCGTTTTTCCTGCTATAGAAACAAGCTTCGATGCAGCTTTCTTACCCACTCCGAGTGTCACAACTTCGCGCAAACAGGTTTGTACGTCACGCACTGCCTCTTCTTTAGCCATGTGTTCTCGCTGTACGATAGGCTCAAAAGTTTGTACAGGTTCGCCGTTGTTAAGAATGGCTTTGACAAAACGCGGTCTCATCATCTTACCGTTATTGGCAATACCATTATAGAAAGCCAACGTGGAGATGGGTGGAATTTGCGTTACATAACCAATACTCATCCAAGGGAGGTCGGTCTTCGCCCAATATTCTCCTTTCTGTCTCGGCCCAATGATACGCGGTTTGGCATAACCTGGAATAGGCAAATGCAGGTCATCGCCCACTCCCGTATTCATAATACCATCGACAAACTTCTCAGGCTGATTGCGATAGAACTTATCAATAAAATAACTCACACCAACATTGGAGGAGTATTGGATACACTGACGCGCCACCATACTGCCATATCCGCCAGAGCGCCAGTTGTGGTCTTTCATCTTACGTCCATACATCTCAACAACGCCTCCTCCCACATAAACGGGGTCATTGAGATGGAGGTAGCCATCATTGAACGCCACGAGGAACGACATAGGCTTAAACACAGAGCCTGGCTCCATGAGGTTACTAACGGCTTTGTTCTGTATCTCCATAAATGAACCATCGCCAAGTTGCGTTAGACTACTAATGGCTTTCACATCGCCCGTGGCCACTTCCATTAAGATACAAACGCCAAAATGCACTTTGCCGTTATTCTGTGCTTTGATATGTTTGAGCTGGTCGCGAAGAGCTGTCTCGCAAATGTCCTGCATCTGCACATTGAGCGTGGTTTGCACGTCATAACCGTTTTGAGCTGGCTGATCCACAATACTCAAATAGTGATCGAGCACCTTTTGTCGATGATAACGCCCTGGAACTCCGCGCAATGTCTTGTCGAAATAAAGTTCCAAACCACTGCGGGCCGAATCTTTCCCCTTATAGAGGTCGCCCACTGTGCGAATTGCAAGATTCCCATAAGGATTCTTACGCGTCTCAAATTTTTCTACATGGAAACCGCCGTAATAATCGGGTTTACAGAACACGGGCAACTGCTTCACACGGCGATATTCAATGTAAGAAACACGACGCTTCAACACCGGCCAATTCATGCGCTGTTTTTCTCGCCCCTCTGCCAAATGTTTTTTCATTTCGGCAGGCTCTACATCGGGGAATATTTTGTGTAAGCCTTGACAAATTTCATCTATATGATTCTGAAGCAATGTATCTCGACGAAACTGGTCTTTGATGCGGCGCGCCGAATCTTTTTCAGACGACATAAAGTCGAAATACATCTTATATTCTGGAATTGAAGCCGCCAGGAGTTCCCCATCATCGGAAAGGATATCGCCACGCGTTGGGCGCAGCACTTTATTCTCCTTTCTAAAGCGTTCGGCCACAGCCATCCAGTAGGGCTTCTTAACGGTCATGATATAAGTGGCCTTCCCTATGATGAGAATGCCTATCAACGTCATCACAACGGCTATCGCTGAATAACGCGGAATCACTTTATCTTTTGGAAAATTCATTGTGCGGTATCCTCTTCTGTTACGGGCAAGGAATAGATGGGATCTGTTGACACTTTTAAAGCAGTGTCGGAGAGATGCTCTTCAACAACGCTTGGACGTGTCAATTCTTTGAGCTGACTGGAGATTGTCAGAGCCTTATAGCGGCGGTCGAGCAAAGTATCTTCTAGTTTGGTAGATTCTATCATCTCTTTTTGGCAGGCATAACGATTACTGATATAAAAGATACACATCACTACTACCAGCACGATAAACCAAAACTGACGGCGAAACCAACCACTGGCTAAAATATCACCACCCAGCACTGTGCGCAACGACACATTGGTATGCTCATCATCTTTATCAGAAGTGAGAGTCCGCAAAACCTTGCGTGCTTCTGCATCTGCGGCACGATCTTCCTGCTCTTCGCGCTGTTTCCTTTCTTCGCGAATTCTTTTAGCTTCGAGACTTTGTTCTTCTTTTTGCTGCGTGTCTTTATCGTTAGACATAGATTTTTTCTTTTTTACGAGAATAGTGTGATACAGAAAAATGGAGTAGAGCTAAAAGGAATCAAACCTTCAGTTTTTTCACTTCATTTCCACTTTTTCAGCTATTCTCAGTTTAGCACTACGGCTGCGGGGATTGCGTTCTTGCTCGTCAGCATCGGGAACAATAACTTTATTATTGACGGGACGCAAAGAAGAGAGACGATTACCAAAGAAATCCTCTTCCACCTTCCCTTCGGCATTGCCTGAGCGCATATAGTTCTTCACCATACGATCTTCCAATGAATGGTATGTCAACACCACAAGACGGCCACCCGGTTTCAGACAATTGATAGCTGCATCAAGCATCTCGTGGAGGGCTTCCATTTCGTGGTTCACCTCGATGCGCAGTGCTTGAAACACTTTTGCCATGTCTTTCTTCTCACGATTGGCCCCAATGAGTGGACGCACCAATGTGATGAGATCATTTACAGTAGCAATGGGATGGTCTGCTCTACCTCTCACTATGGTATTGGCCAATCGGCGACCATTCTTTAGTTCACCATACAGCCAAAACAGACGGGCAAGTTCTTCTTCCGAATAGCGATTACAAACATCGGCAGCCGTCAGTCCGTCGCGCTCATTCATACGCATATCCAGCGGAGCATCGAAGCGAAACGAAAAACCGCGGGATTCATCATCGAAATGATGGGACGAAACGCCTAAATCAGCCAACAAGCCATCAATGCCCTCCACGCCATAATAGCGCATCCAATTACGAAGATACCGGAAGTTACTACGAACAAAGGTAAACTTTTGCTCATCCGCAGGGATATTTTGTTCGGCATCCGCGTCTTGGTCAAAGCTATACAAATGACCTTTAGAACCCAGCCGGCTGAGAATCTCGCGACTGTGTCCACCGCCACCAAAAGTAACATCCACATAGATGCCTTCGGGGCTGATTTGAAGTCCGTCAACACTCTCTTTCAAGAGAACGGGGATATGATATCCAGGAGCCGTAACTATCATAGCGGTGTAGACATTAATTGCTGTAAAGATTCTGTAAAATCGTCTGAACTGAGAAACGGCTCTACAGTGCGAGCAGCATCCCAAAGTTCGATGCGGTCGTCAAGACCCAAAAAGACGGTCTTACGATCTTCGCCCAACAACGCCTGAAAACGACGGGGTACAATGAAGCGCCCATTGGCATCAAGACTAAACACCTCAACATCGCTCAGAAATTGCCGAAACAGCATGGCCTCTTTCGGATTCCAACGATTCAAACGATTGCGCAATTCAGCCACTTCTTGTTCCCAAGAACTATAGGGATAGATGACCAAGCAGGGCTGATAAATATCCTGCTTGAGCACATAACGCTGCTCTCCCCCTTCGGCATCGGCCTGACGGCGGAAGTCGGCGGGAAAGAACAGACGCCCTTTTGCGTCCATCTTTGCCTGAATTTTCCCTGAGAATTGCATGACTGAACGAATCTTTCCGCAAAAGTAAGGACTTTTCCCCACATTTCCCCACTTTCTGTTAGAAAATCTTTTATCAAGCTAATAATTAAAATATTAGCTTCTAATTCTTAAACCCCTACTTTTCAAAGTAGAGGCTACAAAATCACTAAAAAAATCGGTTCTTCCCCGAACTGCGTTGAAGAGTTCTTTGCCCTTTTCTCCGCAATGATTAGTCCAACTTTCCAGTAGCCACGGAGACACATAAAGGGTTCTTCCGCTTCTCTCTCTGTAGCATACTTTCCACAGAGAATTTTTCCCCGGGAAATATAGGAGAAGAAGAGCCATAAGATGTAATCGCAAATAGGCTTATTGCGCTGAGGAATACAATAAGCCTGTCAGCTGGCGCCCTTATTGTGTCAGCTGACGCGCTTATTGTGTCAGCTGACGCCTTTATTGTAGCTACGGCTGCCATGCGAAAAGCTGAATAGGTGTAGACTTTCATCTCTCCCTGCATCTTATTTTTTATAGGGAGGAGAAGAAGAGGCTTATACACCTCAGGCGGAGGCGTGGATTACCTTTTTTTACTATCTTTGCACCGTATCACAATTTTTACATGACTGATTACACAGAGACGTGCAAAAGTAGCACCCTACTTTTCCTTCCACGTGTGTATCAGCCTCACTTAATCATCAATCATTCTCAACAATGAAAAGACTACTTCTTCTCCTATTGATTTTGTCGGCTTCGCTCCCGACATATTCACAAATGCTCTTCTCCGAAAATCTCACCATGACGATAGATAGCACAAAAACCATACAGGGAACTCTCTTGCCTGTTTTGGATTTCAAAACTGAAAAGAAGAATGTGCTTACGTTCAAAAACACAACTAACCTCAACTTGCTTATAAAGCATAGACGGGTAATCAATTTAATAAACAAACTTGAATTTTCCACTTATGGTAAGAAAGTGACTGTGAGCGGAGGATACGTACATTCCGAATTTCGCTATTTGCTGGAACGAGCTTTCGAGGTATATCCCTACATAGAATCGCAATGGGCAGATAGTAGAGGAATGAATTACAAGGTTTCTACAGGTATACAATCGCGTTATAGACTTATAAATAGCGATCATTGCCTCATGTTTGCCGCTTTGGGAGCATTTTTTGAATTCGAAAAATGGGAGTATCCAGACCCCACGGCTGGGACTTTTGCTTATAGCCGCAGCCTCAAAAGTCACTTTTCTATTAGCTTCAGACATCAACTGGGCGAGCATTGGGAGCTTACAACAACGGCTATTCATCAGGGAAAACCAGATAACAGTTTTTTCAAGAAAGCTCGCTTTGGAGGAGCTGTCGATCTAAAATACAACATTACCCCTACAATTGGACTACGCGGAGCATATCGCCTCATCTACGATACAGACCCGATTGTGCCTGTACGAAAAGACTACGAGTCGATTGAAGCCGGTATTGCTATCTCGTTTTAGGCAAACATAAAATAGAAGAAAGCATAGAAAAGCCTCCTTACTCTCAAAAAGTAAGGAGGCTTTTTATTTTGGGGAGAACCCTAAAGGATTCTCTTATTTAAGAAGACGAGCGGAAAGCTTCTCCAGCATATCTTGCGTCATTGTATCGAGATCAAAAGAAGGTTTCCAATCCCACTCTGTGCGCGCTGCTGAGTCGTCAAGGCTATTCGGCCAACTATTAGCAATACTCTGCTTGAGCGGATCTACATTGTACTCCATCTCGAACGCAGGGCGATACTTCTTGATGGCTGCAAAAATCTCTTCGGGTGCGAAACTCATTGAGGCAATGTTGAAGCCGTTATAGTGGACAAGGCGACTGGCATCAGCTTCCATCAGCTGAACACAAGCCTTGAGGGCGTCGGGCATGTACATCATGTCCATATAAGTGCCTTGTGCGATGGGGCAAACAAACTTCTCACCGCGCACAGCACTGTAGTAGATATCAACAGCATAGTCGGTAGTGCCGCCTCCGGGAGGAGTCACATTGGAAATCAAACCTGGGAAGCGAACGCTGCGGGTTTCGATTCCATACTTGCGGTGGTAGTAGTCGCTGAGCAACTCTGTAGTAACTTTGCTCACACCGTAAATAGTGCGCGGACGCTGAATAGTATCCTGCGGAGTTTGGTCGGCAGGAGTTTCGGGGCCGAAGCTACCGATAGAACTGGGAGTGAAGACGAAGCAATTGTGCTGACGTGCCACTTCGAGCACCTTGATAAGACCGTCAATACCTATATGCCATGCCAGGAGAGGTTTATGCTCAGCCACAACAGAGAGCAAAGCAGCCAGGTTATAAATCGCGTCGATGTTATACTTTGTCACGATGCGCTCAATGGCTTCACCATCCGTAACGTCGCAAACTTCGGCGGGGCCACTTTCAGCAAGTTCACCCTTAGGTTCTGCACCTACGATATAGCCAGCCACAACGTGGTCGTTGCCATAGATGCTACGCAACTTCATTGTGAGTTCTGAGCCGATTTGGCCCGTTGCTCCAATCACGAGAATATTCTTCATGATTACGAATACTTATATTTGGTTTGTTTGAGTTATATGTTTTCTAACAGAAAGAAGTATTGCTACTTACATTTTGCAATGCAAAGGAAATCTTTTTTTCTGAAATTAGCAACTAAGCACTTGATAAATTCGGAAAAACTTATTTACTTTGTGTCGAAAATAGAAATACTGTTGGAACAAATCATCTAACATATAAATTCCAAATTACTATGTACGGTAAACTTCAAGAACATCTGCAAAAGTCTTTGCAGAACCTTAAGGACGCTGGCCTCTACAAGACTGAACGTCTCATTGAAAGCCCTCAGGCTGCTGCTATTCAGGTGGGCGGAAAAGAAGTGCTCAACTTCTGCGCTAACAACTATCTAGGCTTGAGCAATCATCCGCGTCTCATTCAGGCTGCAAAGGATATGATGGATCGCCGCGGCTATGGTATGTCGAGCGTGCGCTTCATCTGTGGTACGCAGGATGTTCACAAAGAGCTCGAAGCTGCTATTAGCGACTTCTTCAAAACAGAAGACACTATTCTCTATGCTGCTTGCTTCGATGCTAACGGCGGACTCTTTGGTAGTTTCCTCACGCAAGAGGACGCTATCATCTCCGATGCTCTCAACCATGCTTCTATCATTGATGGTGTGCGCCTCTGCAAAGCTGTGCGTTATCGCTACGCTAACGGCAATATGGAAGAATTGGAAAACTGCTTGAAAGAAGCTCAAGCTCAACGCTTCCGTATCATCTGCACCGATGGTGTATTCTCCATGGATGGCAATGTAGCTCCGATGGATAAAATCTGCGACTTGGCTGAAAAATATGACGCTCTCGTTATGGTGGACGAAAGCCACTCTGCTGGCGTTGTGGGCAAAACGGGTCACGGCGTGAGCGAGTTCTACAACACTTACGGACGTGTGGACATCTACACGGGCACACTGGGTAAGAGCTTCGGTGGTGCTGTGGGTGGTTTCACCACGGGTCGTAAAGAAATCATTGATATGCTCCGCCAGAGCAGTCGTCCGTATCTCTTCTCCAACTCTATTCCGCCTTCAGTGGTAGGTGCTGGTATTGAGACTTTCAAGATGCTCAAAGAGAGCAATGAGATTCACGATCACCTCGTGGAGAATGTCAACTACTTCCGCGACAAGATGCTCGCTGCTGGTTTCGATATCAAACCCACACAAAGTGCTATTTGCGCCGTGATGCTCTACGACGCTCCGCTGAGCCAGAAGTTTGCTGCTGCATTGCAAGAAGAAGGCATCTTCGTAACAGGTTTCTTCTACCCCGTAGTGCCGAAGGGCGAAGCACGCATCCGCGTTCAGATTTCAGCGGGTCACAGTCGCGAACAGCTCGACAAGTGTATCAATGCATTCATCAAGATTGGCAAAGAACTCAACGTGCTGAAATAATCTGACCAACTGAGGTACAAACACATTCTCAAAACAGAAACAACAAGGGCTGCCCCGCAAGGAGCAGCCCTTATTTTTATCTCACTAAATATGGCGTAGAGTTAGAAGATGACCTTCTTACCATTAACAATGTTCACGCCCTTTTGCAACGTACTGCGGCGACGGCCTTGCAGGTCGTAGATGGTGGCATTCTTAGAGCCTACTTCCACTCCCTGAATACCACTATGCACTCCATAGAATCCTTGCCAATAGTTTGCAGCTTTATAAGCTGCTTCTGCACCAGCAGGAACGGTCAGCGTACAAGTGGTTTGATCCACAGAGATGAAAGGATTACCCGTTGTGGCTGCAGGTGTCACTGTCTTTGACGTCAGAGCTCTCAGAGCGGCCGTACCGAGAGAAGAAACGCCGAGTGTCTGCAAAGAATCAGACAAAACAACTTGAGAAACAGCGGCATTCTCAAAGGCGTAGTCGCCAATGCGTGTCACGCCTGCGGGCACTGTAAAGCTACCTGTGAGCGCTGCTGGATAGTAGATCAGAACAGGCTCGTTGTAGTCGTGCTTCTGTGAAGTTGTCACAACGATATTGCTAATGCGGCAACTACCTGTAGCTGTCAGCGTCACCTTCTGTTTTTGTCCCTCCCAGATCTTACCTGTAAGAGTGGCAGCATCTGAAGTGGCATTCCACAAACTAGCAGTCACTGCAATCTTTGTGATGCGCGTATTGTCGGGCACTTCAAAGGAGATCGTTGCATCTTTCGGCAGACGCAACTCTGCGGGATTCGTTCCTTTCTTATACATATAGACAACCGTACTGCCATGTGTATGCGTCATCGTCACTGGACCTGAAATGAGGTCTTGAGTCAGTTCACCGTTAGCAGCTTTCAGCGGACTGTCGCTGGTATCGAGTCTCCATGCGTTACTTGCAAAATCGAAATCGTTATTAGCCACAATAGGTTGTGATGCCGTCTCTGGCGAATAGATAATTTCACTATTCGTATAGAGTACACCGTTCATACTGTGGTACTTTGTATTGGCAGCATCCACTGTAATCTGCTGCACTTTCAAACTATTGCGGAAAGCATCAGCAGCGATCGTCTTCACGGTGGAAGGTATCGAAACAGAAACCAAGTTGGAACAGTTTGCAAAAGCGCCAGAGGCTATACCCACTACTGTATACTGGTGAGAACCTTCTACATAAGCAGCAGGAATACTAACAGCACCTGCATAGGAACCATTATCTTTAGCAACAACTTCTACTTGTGATTTCGTCACAAAGCGATATTTCAAAGTTCCATCTGTTGCTTCATCGCCCACAACATGTCCCACATAGTCGGCATCGAGATAATTGAAATTAACCGAACCATCATTCTGTATAGTGATTTTATATACAGGTTTATTCAAATCTTTGCCGTTGAGAAGCATGAAGGATGGGTTGGACGTTTTGGTAATCTCTCTCTTAGTACCTGCACTTCCAGGGAAAAGTTCAGCAGCTGTTCCGCCTGTTCTTGTAACAACTGCGGAGAGATAGGTGCAACGCAGCCGATCCGCATCATTATTGAGCTGATTGTAGTACCACGACTGCTTGTCATAAGCCACGTGCTGCACAAACATTCCACTACCAAAAGATTCGGGATACCATGTGCCAGGTTCGCGTTGCTCCAAAATGAAATACTCTCTATCGTCGGCATCATTGCGAATCAGAGCAGCGTTAGAACCTTCAGTGGAACCCACTTTGTAGAGGGTGATATTATCAGCTTCCGTAAGTTCGGGAATTTTCTCCCAGCCCAGATAACTACGCTCATAGGCTGTGTAGCCTATCGGTGCGCGGGCAGAGCCAGAAGGCAGGTAACACCCCTGACACATAATGGACCATTTGCCCATCGTCACATCTCTATGTCCATAGTTGGTCACATAGAAGTCGGGCAAACCGAGAGCATGGCCAAATTCATGACAGAACACACCCATACCCATCAACACATCACTGTTATTACTACCATACAGCTCATTACCCACAAAGTAGGCATTGAAATGTACACCACTCATAGTAGTGTTAATGTCCATCTCCTGTGGCCAAAGCGTATCATCACCACCGCCAGTAGCTTCGCCGCCACCAGCATAGAGAATACTCACGAGAGGCACAGCACCATTCACCGCATAGTCTCTGAAGTTAACGCCCTTGCTCACGGCAGCAGCAACGGCCTCGCGCACGCATTGCGTTGTTCCGCTCTTATTGGTGTTGCTACCATAGGTGGCATAACCAGAATTGAGCGTCACTTTCGCCACCACCTTAAACGTGGGACGGAACATTCCGTTGGACTGGCTGATAAAGTAGTCGCGAGCAGAACCTTTACAACCTTCTTCTTCGTTATAACCTTGTTCGTTGAAAAAGCGATTCATCTTTTCAACAGTCGTGGTGGACTTAAACTTCAAATCTGAAAACTCCACCATGATAACAGGAATTGTCACATCGCCAATACTATTGACTGCGCCTACACCGCTCTTGCCGTATTCGCCCAAACCATCATCTGTAGAACTATAGATCACGTGATTCGGAGCATGGTGCTCCTCTGGGTTTTGGCGACGCATGATGCGCGTTGCATCTTCCTCCGTCAGGCGATTCTGAAGCAAAAAAGCCTTTTCTGCTACCGAACGCGACAACTCGTTATGAGCCAAAACGTTGGAAGGCAACAATCCCTTTTCACCCACAACGGCATAACATAAATCTTTATTGGCATTACGCACCAAGACTGCACCATCTGGGGTGGTAAAAAAATCGGTCATACGAGAGCCGTGACGATAAACGGCAACAACCGAACCGTCGCTCTGCGTGATATACTCTAGCTGGTACAAAGGCTGAACGGCCCAAGCACCAACAGTGAGCGTCAACAGAAGGACGAACAATGTCAATACTCTTTTCATATCAATTTGAATTTATACTATCTATTATAGAGGACTAAAACACAAAGATATAATATATTCTCGACTTTTTGTCTCTTTTTCGCCCCGTCCCTAAAAAAATATTGTAATTTAACACCTCAATAACATAAAAGGCGCGAGGAAAGCAACAAAAAGCAAACTCAACTTATCTATAACAAACCTATAAGCCTTGCCACTGATAAACATGAGCCGCTCTGTTGCTGTACGACACAGTAAGCGCACTGAAAGCATAGAGAGAAACTCGAATGTGAATAGAAGCGAAAACTGTATAGACTATCTCTCACTCTCTCCCACCTCCGCTCCCACAGTAACACAGAGCAACTCACGCCTCCGGTGGAGGCGCACTATGCTTAACCGCGGGTGATACCCGAGCAGAGCGAGGGGGAACCCGTGGAGAAGTGGACAGACGACGGCTCTCACTTCCGACGCTGGAGGCGTCGCACTGAAAGCGTCGAGAGAGGGACTCGGACAAGAATAAAAGTGGAAACTGTATATACTCTCTCCTGTTCTCACACCTCCGCTCCCACAGCAACACAGAGCAACTCACGCCTCCGGCGGAGGCGAACCATGCTTAACCGCGGATGATACCCGAGCTAAAGCGAGGGGGAACCCGTGGAGAAGTGGAAAGAGAGGACTCCGACGCTGGAGGCGTCGCACTGAAAGCGTCGAGGGAGTATCACTCCTCTATCAGAAAAAACTCGTTTTTTGTTGTCACGTTGTCACACCAAAAAAAATAACCAATTAATAGACAAATAGTTAAGTATATGACAACAAAAAAAATAAAATGCTGGGAGAGGTGAGAGCATATACATTTTTCGCTTTTCGCATGGTAGCCGTAGCTACAATAAGCGCGTCAGCTGACACAATAAGGAAGTCAGCTGACACAATAAGGAAGTCAGCTGATAGGCTTATTGTATTTCTCAGCGCAATAAGCCTATTTGCGATTGTTACTCTTCCACATTTGGTAGAGAGTATGCCTCTATTTGGAAAGCAGCAGTAACTACTGTGCGACACCACCGGTGTCGGAGGGTAGTACTGCCTCTTATCCACGGGTTCGCCCTTCGGGCATCACCCGCGGTTAAGCATGGGGTGTCCCCGTTGGGGACAATGAGTGAGCGCTCAGATTGCTCCAGCCATCTCTAATATCGCACATCGTGTATGGCATTGCGGATACTCTCACGCTCTATATTGCCGATCTCCACCCTCGCATATCGTATATAGTTTTATAGGTACTCTCACTCACTACATCCTTTCCACTCCCACCACAACACAGAGTAGCCCACGCCTCCGGCGGAGGCGAACCATGCTTAACCGCGGGTGATACCCGAGCCAAAGCGAGGGGGAACCCGTGGAGAAGTGGACAGACGACAGTTCTCACTTCCAACGCTGGAGTCGTCTCACTGAAAGCGTAGAGAGAGGGACTCGGACAAGAATAAAAGTGGAAACTGTATAGACTCTCTCCTGTTCTCCCACCTCCGCTCCCACAGCAACACAGAGCAACTCACGCCTCCGGCGGAGGCGCACTATGCTTAACCGCGGGTGATACCCGAGCCAAAGCGAGGGGGAACCCGTGGAGAAGTGGACAGAGAGGACTCCGACGCTGGAGGCGTCGCACTGAAAGCGTCGAGGGAGGGACTCGGACAAGAATAAAAGTGGAAACTGTATAGACTATCTCTCACTCACTACATCCTTTCCGCTCCCACCACAACACAGAGCAACTCACGCCTCCGGCGGAGGCGAACCATGCTTAACCGCGGGTGATACCCGAGCCAGAGCGAGGGGGAACCCGCGGAGAAGTGGACAGAGAGGACTCCGACGCCAGAGGCGTCGCACTGAAAGCGTCGAGGGAGAAAATTACATAATATCAAAAGTGCCTCAAAGAAGATAGTAACCTAAGGGGAAGACATAAAAAAGGGCGGCTACCGCATGGTAGTCGCCCTTTGAAGAGGGATTATAGATTTTTACTTTCTAATCGTTTTACTTCGCAAACAACTGAACGTTGCGTTGCAGTGTTCCGTTGAAGCCGAAAGGCTTGCTACTGCGGAGCTTGAGATCGAGTTTTGCTACTTGAGCAGGGGCTGCTTGACCTGTAACCTGGAGTATTTCTTTGAAGACACCAAATCCGCCAACATTAGGAATAGCATAGTAGCAATATAAGGTGAACACACCCTTTGAGTATGTGCTCTGGGTTTTTGACTTACCAGCAGCATAAGCATCAAGAGCAAATACAGGACCTAATACCTGACCATCTTGTGAGTGAGTATAGCCTGTAGCGTTACCTGTCTTAGCATCAAACGATACAGTATTGTCACTTGCTAAATTAAATGCAAAACCTGTAGTATTATTCCGGACAAACGGTTTGAAGAGATAGTTTCCAGTACCCTTATCGCCCTTATAGATTACTACATCTGTTGATTGTCCGAACAGAGACGTAGTGAACTTACCTGTGTAAGCTGCTTTGAAGTTTTCAGGTTCAGAAGTACTTGCCATCGGGTCGACAACGAAAGATTTGCCATCAACCGTTGCAACGAGCTGGTAATTGTCGTTGTAGGTGAGTTCGGCTTTCTTCTGCGTATTCTTACCTGTCACAGCTCCTCCATTGTTAGCGAAAGTGTAAGTGGCATCTTCCACGTCGTTATCGTTGAACACTGCTACACCTGTACCTTTGCCTTGTGCATCAAGCGGGTTAAGATTTGCCGTGAAGTACTTAGTAGAGTCGGAAGAATAGCCTTCCCACATACCTGCAATACTTGTTGGCTTAGCTTCAGCGCGCTCTGCTTGGAGGTGGAACTGCGTAGAACCATCACTCGTCGTCATTTGGAAAATGAAGTTCTTTGATGAGTGAAGGATAGCGAGATAAGCTGTTGCTGTCAGCTTCTTAGTTCCATTTTGACCATCGCCAAAGTAGCAAGAAGGAGCAGTGGCTTGGAGCATACCCGTAGAGTCAGAGTACTGTACGTCATGGGAAACCATAACCACCTTCACTTCACCACTATCAGGAGCTGTAGCGCGAGCTGTACGGAGCACATAGAAGAGGTCCTTACCTGCTGCATCTTTTGTCAAGATGCCTGTGTAGTCGTAGTTACCCTCTGTGCTAGCAACAGATTTCCATACTCCGTAGGGAAGACTCTTCTGATACTTCTGAACACCTTCGTCGAAGCGGTCATCGTTCAGACAGGACGTGAGTCCCAATCCGACCAATAGCATTAAAGCTAATGTTTTGATATACTGTTTCATTGTTGTATCGTTTTTATAGATTTTCGCTGATTACTTCCAGTTCTTCTGGAGGTTCTTGTTGGCCAGCAAGTCGTTGTATGGGATTTCCCAAACGAAGCGCTGATCTTTGCTATCTACAGTAAGCTCAATATTACGGTCTTTGTTGGCCTGCATGATAAGCTCACCATTCTGCATAGTCTGTCCCTTACGAGAGAAACCTTCACCCCAACGTTTCAGACCATCAAGGCGCTGACCTTCACCGATAAACTCACGGAACCATTCGTCCTTGATCAACTGGAAGAGCTCTGTGCCTGTCTTCGTTGTAGCAACAAGACCACGTGCTTGGCGAAGCGTGTTGAGATAATTCTGAGCATCGCTCGTGTTGCCTAAGCGGTAAGAAGCTTCTGCTGCAATCAGATACTGCTCTGCAATACGGAAAGGCTTATCAATATTGAGATATGTGTGTTCTGCATCAGCACCTGTCTTGTTCAAAGAAGCATTACCAGGGAACTTATTGAGCACATAGATGTTATCAGCAAACGTATTGACTTGCTTCACCCGCACAACTTCAAAGAAGGCATAACGGCGGATGTCTGAAACATCGTAAGCGTCGATGGTTGTCTGACTCGGCAGGAAGTAGGGAGAGTATGCTTGGTCAGAAGAGCTCCAGTTATGGTAAACGCTGTAATCTGAAGCGCCGCCATCATCCGGAGTGGCTGCGGGAACAAAGATAAACTCTTTACCTTCATCGTTCTCAAACTCAGAGAAGAGACCATCTCTCGTTGTTTCCAAACCGAAATGGGAATCGTCAATGAGCGACTTAGCCATCGCAACAGCATTTGCGTAATCCTCGTGGTAGAGATCAACGCGTGCTTCGAGTGCATTCAGCATCTGAGCAGATACCAACTCACGAGAAGAGGGATCCGTATTCTGAATATATTTACGAGCTGAAGCCAAATCTGCCTTGATGAACTCAAAAGTGGCTTTGAGACTTGCGCGAGCCGGACGAGCGTTAACATCAACCGTTGTGATGAGCGGCAGACCCAACTGCTTGTCGGCTGTAGCGGGATCATAGTCAGCGCAATAGCGAACAGCCAACTGTGAATAAGCAAATGCACGCAAGAAGTAAGCTTCAGCCTTGTACTGTGCCATCGTCAGAGAATCGGACGTAGCAACAGGAATCTTTTCGCAGTTGTTCAAGAAGTTATTGGCTTGGTTGATAGCGGTAAACATTGTTTGCCACATACCGCCCATATCTCTTGAAGTGAACGACCAGTCGTAAGTTGTACCACCATTGTTGAGGTAGCCCTTACCTGGCTGATAGTAGTCAGCTTGAAGGTCAGAAGTGTACCATCCCACACCGCAGATACCGCGGATATAGGAATGAATACCGATATTGAAGTTGGTAGCATCGCTAAACTTCACCCAAGACTGTTCGTTAGGGATTGACGTCGTAGGATATTGGTCAAGCTCGCAAGCTGTGAATACTGGCATTGCCAGAACAGCCAACATTGCTGCTTTAAATATACTCTTTTTCATAATTGTCAATGCGTTTAATGTTAGAATGTAACCTCTACGCCGAGAGAGAACTCACGCGTATTGGGATATGCACCCGCAGCAACGTTTGTGTCGGTTTCAGGATCTGCACCCTTCCACTTCGTGATGGTGAGCAGGTTGCGTGCAGCAGCCGTTAGGCGGACATTGCGGATAAAGTTCGTTGCTTCCATCCAATGCTTCGGCAGGTCGTAAGAGAGAGAGAGATTCTTCAGACGGCAGAAAGAAGCGTTGTGGAGGAGAGAGGTGTCAAACTGATTGGAATAACCAAACTTCGGCACATTGGTGATATCGTCAGGCTGTGTCCACTGTTGGAGCAATGCGCGGTCGAGGTTCATACCAGAAGAGGCCATATTGCCACCACCCATGGTGAAGAACTCAACATTGTCTTGCATGTATTTACCAAGAACGTATGCAAAGTCAGCATTCAGCGTGAAGCCCTTCCAAGTTGCGGTGAGACCGAAACCACCTGTAACAGGCGCCCAGTACTTCTTACCTGTGTCTTGACTGAGATTTGACTGATCAAAATCCTTCGTCATCGTTTTTGAATCAAACACATGAGCATTGCCGTCGCCAGTGTAGCCTTTCTTATACCACATGATTTCACCATCCTTCTTATCAACACCAGCACGGATAGGCATATAGTAACTAACAGCCTTACCCACGAAATAGCGAACACCTGTACCATCTGTTCCCCATTCATCCAAGCCGTAGAAGAGTTTCGTCACCTTGTTAGCATTGTAAGATAAGTTACCGTAAACGTTCACGTCCAGACCGTTCCAGTTCTTAACAGCGTCTACGTTGAACTGCATTTCGATACCTTGGTTCAGCATTGTACCCACGTTCATCGTCTGTGAAGAGAAACCTGTGGTGTAAGGGAGAGGCACACTCATCAACATGTCCTTAGTGGTGCGATGGTAGTAGTCCAACTCGAGATTCACACGGTCGAAGAGACGAGCAGAGAAACCAACGTTGGCTTGAATTTGCGTTTCCCAACCAAGTTCCTCGTTAGCAGGAGAACTCAGCACCCAACCAGAATGTCCATTATAGAGTGTAGAACCTGTCTTACCAAGACTTGAATAGTTACCGATACCAGAAGAGTTACCAGTAGAACCTACACTGGCTTTGAACTTCAGATCGTTGAGCCAAGCAACGCCCTTCAAGAAGTCTTCTGCCTTCATGTCCCACATCAAACCACCTGAAGCAAAGGTTGCTGAGCGATTGTTCTTACCAAAGCGAGAGCTGCGGTCGTTACGAACCGTTACGTTAGCAAAGTATTTATTTCTCAAGTTATAGTCTACACGACCGAAGAAAGAGAGATATTCATACTTCGTGTGACCATAAAGATTGGGGAGTTCGGCTTTCGTACCAGAACCTACTTCCATCAAGCGAGGATCGCTCTGACCACGAGTGTAGCTATTGAACGCACTGCTTGTGCCCTTGATACCTTCCTGACCAAGGAGGAATGTCAGATGATGGTCTTCTTTGATATCAAACTTATACTCCGCTGTATTCGTGATAGTAAAGCTTGCAAAACGATCGAAGTATTCGTTAGCCTGACCACCATCCTTTGTTTTCAACCAAGGGGCAGTGGGGAGCAACTTAGTATTCTGTCTCGTATCAGCAGCATCCACACCGAGCTGTGAACGCAGTGTCAGGCCGCGCATCGGGGTGAGCTGAACGAAAGCAGTACCTGTGATACGAGCTTCATTGATAAGACGAGGACGATACTTGTTAAGAGTCTCCAACTTATATTCACCTATTTCTGGGAAATAGTCCTTCTTATTGCCATTTTCATCATACGGATTCCAATAAGGCGGCAGGAGGACAGAACCCATAACGGGGTTGTTCCAGACATAGAGAGAACCATTTTTTGCATTAGAGTCCACGTTACGTTCGTCGTAGTTCAAACCTACGTTCACACCATAACGGAACCAATCGAGAGCTTGTGACTCAATGTTGGTACGTACAGTGTAGCGTTTGAACTTAGAATACGGTGTCAGACCTTCTTTCTTCATCAAAGAAGCAGAAGTATAATAAACAGTCTTATCACCACCACCCTGCACACTAAATGTTGTATTATAAATAGGAGCAGAATCCTTATAGAAATACTTCAGCCAATCGGTGTTATAGCCTTGTTTCTTATATTTTGCATAATCAGCAGCAGAAACAACACCATTCTTGAGCTGATACTCGAGCAATTCGGCTGTATTCATTGGATTGCCCTGGCGACGTGCCAACTGGCTCCAACCAATGCTCTGACCTACCTTCACAACGGCACGCTCGTTGGCGTGACCTTTCTTTGTAGTTACATAGATAACACCATTGGCTGCACGAGAACCATAGATAGATGTTGCAGAAGCATCACGAAGCACCGTGTAGCTGGCGATATCGTTCTGGTTCATCATGTAGAACACATCTGAAGCAACAGGAGAGCCATCAATCACGAACAAAGGCTCATTGCCACCATTCAGAGAACCGTTACCACGCACGGTAGTACTCATACCAGAAACGGAACCAGCATCACCCGTGCTGCTGAGAATCTGAACACCAGCAACCTTACCTTGCAAAGCGTCGAGAGCAGTAGTCACAGGTTTGTTTTCGATCTTGTCGGAACTAACTTTCGTTACAGAACCAACAACCGTACCCAACTTCTTAGCAGTACCATAACCTACGACAACAGCTTCCTCGAGCATCTGCTTGTCCTTGAGAACAATATTCATATTGCCAGCAACGCTCACGCTTTGCTTTTCCATACCAACGTAAGAGACCTCAAGCTGTTTTGCAGAAGAAGGAACGCTGGACAGCGTAAAATTACCGTTGGTGTCGGTTTGCGTCCAAATCTTAGTTCCTTGAACTCGAACAGTTGCACCGGCTACGGGTTCTCCGTTTGCGTCCGCAACATGACCAGTCACGCGCTTCTGCGCAGTCATTGAACCTGCTGTAAGCAAGCACGCAGACAAAAGCACTAACTTCTTGTTCATAATATAACCATTAAATTAAACAATAATATACAATGTTGTTAATGTATTAGTATCTTAAGATAAAGAAACGAAGCATGGAAGCAAGGAGTTCACTTTCCCCTACTACTTTTCATTTTCCTCAAAATACACTCACTTAGAATATTCATCTACCACCTCACTGCACCACCCATAAAAACAGAGTGGAAGCAAAGTCGAAGTAAAACTGACTTTTTGCAAATGTACATCTTTTTCATTAACTTCCAAATAAAAATTAGTTTTTTGAGCATTTTTTTAACACAGAGCCGCTTTTTCATTGATTTCCGACTTTTTGAACAAGTATATTTGAAAGATGCGCTTGGCATTTTCAGTCTTAAAAAAGTTTTATTTCTCTCTTTTTCCGTTCTCAGCAAAGTTCCTTTTTGATAGGTTTATATCTCTTTTTAATAGTTTCATTCCTCTTTTAGCTTTACAAATGCTCTATTTTAGACTTCGCTTTTATTCTGCTTTCGTCAAAAAAACTTATACTTAACTCTATTTTTAGCAAAAACCACAAGGAGATTCTTCTAACAAAAGAAAAAGATTACGGAACCCCTAAATAGTACGCTCTCACCTCTTCCCCTCACATAAGGAGTCCTCTTTCTCCTCCCCATCATGTAAATCCAGAACGATACTAACAAAACCTAAAATCGGGCAAATCGAAGAATACTCAAATGAGTCAGGCGGCATCGCACTGAAAGCGTCGAGGGAGAAACTCGGATAGGCAGCAGTGGATGCTGTGCGACACCGCCGGTGTCGGAGGTAAGAGAGTTCTTCACCTATCCACGGGTTCACCCTTCGGGCATCACCCGCGGTTAAGCATAGGGTGTCCCCGCCGGGGACAGTGGATGAGCGCGCAGAAATACTCTGCCTACTACCGTCCCCACGTATCACATGTAGTCTTGCGGATACTCTCACTCTCATATCATCTAACGTATCGTATATAGTCTTGCAGATACTCTCCACTCACTGCATCGCCTACCACCGTCACCACATATCGCATATAGTCTTGCGGATACTCTCACTCATCGCATCGCCTACTACCGTCCCCGCATACCGTATATGGTCTTGAAGACACTCTCACTCTCCCACCTCTGCTCTCGCATCCACACAGAGCCGCCTCCGGCGGAGGCGCACCATGCGTAACCGCGGGTGATACCCGAGCAGAGCGAGGGGGAACCCGTGGAAAAGTGGACAGTACCAACTTCCGACACCGGCGGCGTCGCACTGAAAGCGTCGAGGGAGTATCATCCATCTCTCCACCAAGAAAAAAACTCTTTTTTGTTGTCACGTTGTCACAGATATGCTCAATAATCTGACAAGCAGACGCTTATAGGCGTGACAACAAGGTGACAATAAAATTTCACCGTCACACTGTTGTCACGTATTTAATATATACATTTTCAACAAGTTACACTCAAAGTGTGACAACGTGACGACAAAAAATAAAACACACAGGGAGGAAGAGACTACATACGCTTTTTCGGATTGTTTTATAGTGCGCTTCAATACAATAAGGGTGTGAGCTGACAGAATAAGGATGTCAGCTGACAGGCTTATTGTATCTGAAAACGCAATAAGGATATTAGCGGACAACTATAATGATTATTGAGAACACAAGAAGGAAAAACGCTATTCTCTCTTGAGTATCCAGCAATGGTTTAATGATAAAAAGAAAGAAAAAACCTTCAACCGTGAGTGCCTGAAGGTGATTAAGGCGTCATAATATTGTCTGCTTTAACTTAAAGATGTAGCGTTTTCTTATTTCCTTCTATATAAAGGCCTTTTTGAGCGTGCTGAACGCGACGACCTGCGAGGTCGTAAACCGTATTGCGCTCAGAGTTGTCTACAGAAGGAGTGTTGATGGCTGTAGTATTGTTGTCTACTTGCTCGATGACCCACGCTGCGCCTTGTAGGCGAATGGGCTGCGGCTTATGCTCCAAAACCGAACCTGCACCAATGATACCTGGCAGGGCAGTGGAGGTTTGTGGGACGGGATAGAAATTGTGGCCGCCCATGCTGATTTGATAATCCTGTGTAGCGGGGTTGAAAGTGAACGTAACACCGGAACGCCCTGGAGCCATACGCACGGCATAGCCTATCTTACCGAGATTCGTGGCGGAAGCTGAGAGCAACCAGCGGCCAGTCGTGACATTCTGCAAACGAACCGTTTGGCTGTGGTCGGCATTGATTGTAGACGAAACAATTTGCCATTTAGTGCCTACTGTGTCTGTTGGAAGAAAGGAATAGCGCAGGTAAGCATCCGTGTTGAGGTCGGCCAATACCAATCCGCTAAAAGCCTCAACATTGTTGTGTATTCTGTATTGCTGACCCTCTTCCAGATAACCGAAAGAAGCCCACAAAGCTTTGACGGCATCGGAGAGACGCTTGCTGAGAGCCGTCACGTCGGTGTTGCCGTGTGCCAATTCGCTCTCCACATTTGCAATGCCGGCAGCCAGTGCAGCCTTAGCGGCTGCACTGAACTTTCCGGTTTCTTTCTTTGCTGCATAAGTCTGCACTTTGTTGAGCAGGCTGGAAGCATCGGAGAGGGCATCCGTCAGGGTTTCCATACCCTGAACAGCGTCCACTGCCACAAACTTCCACAGACCACCATTGCCCGAAGCGGCATCCGTCCAAAGATTAACAGCTAAACCTTGCCCCGGCATACTGGCATTGAGATACCATCCGCCCACTTGGTCGGAATTGATGGTGTAGTAATAGCTATTGCCATCTTTGCCGTAGCCTGCTTTGCCCAATTCGAAGCAATAGTGCTTTGCATTGGTGTCGTATTCCCAACGTCCCGTGTTGCTCTGCTGCGTTGGGTTCTGTTTCAAACTGCCGTTTGGGAAAGCTTTGCAAACCAAAGCGTATTTACCAGGGGCTGTAGGACTCTGCTCGAAAGCCCAAAGCTGATAATCGTAGTTGGCATCTCCTTTAGCAGCCGTTGGGGCTGTCCAAAGACGATTTGCCTGCGCGCCTTTTGCTGCATAGGTTGAGATGAGCGAAGACCCACTGCTGAGCAGCTCTATGCTGCGCCCCTGACGAGAAGCATCGGTGGCGCGCGTCTGCAACTGGTAGTAGTGGTGCACGGTTTCGTTCGACACACGCGGCAGCACCATATCCGTGGCAGAACTCGTAGTGAGATCGCGGCGGCAGTAGGTGAATCCTGCTAAGTTCAAATAGGTTGTGTCGGCCTGGATGCGACGTACAAAATTATTGTAGTTCTTTGCGCTCGGCTCTGTCCAACCTGCTTCGGCAATCGCCAGCAAACGCGGCAGGGCGAGGTATTCGAGATAGTCGTTCGTACCAACGTGTTCTGTCCAGAACGAACCTTGCACACCGGTGTAGTACTTGCGCTGAGCTGCCGTGAGACTATTGGGCGCAGCTTCGGCATTGTAGGTAGCAGCCAGATTGTCGGACCCATCGCCCGCACCGCTGGGCTCATCTGGAGCTTTGCTCTGCTTACGGTTGATATAATAAGGGCCGTAGAAAGTCACGATATTGTCAAGTCTCATATTGGCAGCTTGAATGGCAGAAGCCGCAGCGGGATGCCAGCACATAACAGTAACCTCGGCAGCTTTGATGCTATCGAGCTCAGAATCTTTGGCTGTGATGGCTTCATTCCACACCGCTGTTTTATGTCCGTGCTGCTTGATGAAATCGGCCATTTCCTTGATGAAACGACTCTGCAACCAACGATAACTCTTGAGGCCCTCACGCTGATACAAAGCCTTGCACTCGGCATTCTGCTCCCAAGCGTTGGTAGGACATTCATCGCCACCAATAGAAACCATCTCGAAGGGGAAGAGCTCCATCACTTCTTTCATAACGTCCTTGGCGAACTGAACAGCTTTGGGATTGGCCACGTTGAGAATGTCTGTATAAACACCACCTTGGAGAGGAATCTTGTGTTCTCTATCGGGCCAGCAGCTAAATTCGGGATAGGCCGCCAATGCCGAAACAATATGACCGGGCATATCGACTTCCGGAAGGATTTCTATATGGCGCGCTTTGGCATAAGCCACCACCTCGCGCACCTGTTCCTGCGTGTAGAAGAAAGGCCCATCCTGCTTATTGGTCCAATAAGGGCCATGCTTCAAATCGGTGAGATAGGAGTTTTCGCGCGTAGCACCAATGGTGGTGAGTTTGGGATATTTCTTGATTTCCAAACGCCAACCTTGGTCGTCGGTGATGTGCCAGTGGAAGCGATTGAGCTTGTAGTCGGCCATCACGTTGAGTATTTTCTTAATCTCATCAACATCGAAGAAATGACGAGAAACGTCGAGCATAAAACCGCGATAGCCAAAGCGAGGACTATCCGTGATGCTGACAACGGGGAGGGGCAGAGCGGTCAGATTGGCATCGGCTACACCTGCACGAACCGAAGCGGGCATCAGTTTCTTCAACGTGGTCAGGCCATAGAAGAAACCTGCGGTGGTGTTACTCTGAAGTTTCACCCCGCTGGTTGTGATGTCGAGTTTGTAGCCTTCGGGATCGAGCGTACCCGCATAGCGCGACAACACAATTTGCGCGCCAGAGGTTTTGGTAGTGGTTTTCACCTTCAGCCCCGACTTGCCGTTGAGGAATTCAACAAAATTAGTAGCTTCGGCTTTGATGCTATCGGGTAAACCTGCCACGCAAACGCGGAAGTCGGTGGGAAGCGACAGTGTCCCAGTGCCCACCGTCATTTGCTTAGGCTTCGGCGTCAGGTTGACAAAATTTTCTGCACCTGCGCCAAAGGGGCACAATAGCATCAGTGCGAAAAATAACAATAGAATACGTTTCATGAAAAATATAGTTTAGGTATTATTTCCCCGCAAAGTTAAATCTTTTCACAAACCATACAAAGCAAAGTGACACGAAACGCCTACAGATAAAAAGAAAAGGGAACTTCCGTGGATAGAATCCTACAGGAAATTCCCTTTATAAAGGTGCTCAAAAGAGCAAAAGTTCAAAGATTAGTCTTCAATGAGATCCTTACCTGTCATCTCTGCGGGCTGCTCAAGACCCATGATATGGAGAATGCTCGGAGCCACATCGGCCAAAACGCCATTGGTGACTTTGGCATTCTGATTCTTCGTGACATAAATGAAAGGTACGGGATTGAGAGAGTGTGCCGTGTTCGGAGTGCCGTCATCGTTGATGGCGTGATCCGCATTACCGTGGTCGGCAATGATAATGGTCTCGTAGTCGGTGGCGTTGGCAGCTTCCACCACTTCTTTCACGCAAGCATCAATAGCCTTAACGGCTTTCTCAATAGCTTCATAAACACCAGTATGTCCCACCATGTCGCCATTGGCGAAGTTTACCACGATGAAGTCGTACTTGTTTTCTTTGATCGCAGCAACGAGTTTATCCTTCACTTCATAGGCGCTCATCTCCGGTTTGAGGTCGTAAGTGGCCACTTTGGGAGAGGGAACGAGGATTCGGTCTTCACCCTCAAACGGCGTTTCACGTCCACCGTTGAAGAAGAACGTCACATGAGCGTACTTCTCAGTTTCTGCCGTGTGGAGCTGCTTGAGTCCTTTCGCACTGAGATATTCGCCCAGCGTGTTAGCCACATTCTCTTTGGGGAAGATAATATGCACGTTTTTGAAACTTGCATCGTAGGGAGTCATACAATAGAATTGCAAACCAGGAATTGTCTTCATTCCTGCTTCAGCAATATCTTCTTGCGTGAGAACCTGCGTGAGCTCCTTAGCGCGATCGTTGCGGTAGTTGAAGAAAATGACAACGTCACCTTCTTTTATACGACCGTCAACATTGGCATTAACGAGGGGCTCCATAAATTCGTCGGTATCTTTGAAGTCTTCAGTGTCGCGAGCGTAGCAATCCTCAACGGCTTTAACCATATCGGTTTCCTTGCGCCCCACTCCATTGACGAGCTGATCGTAAGCCACCTTCACACGATCCCAACGCTTGTCGCGATCCATCGCATAGAAACGGCCGATGATGCTAGCCACATGTGCACCTGTTTTCTCACACTCCTTGGTGAGCGCATCGATATATGTCACACCGCTCTTTGGGTCGGTATCACGGCCGTCCATGAAGCAGTGAACATAAGTCTTATCAGCAACACCATATTCTTTTGAAATCTCAACGAGTTTGAAAAGATGGTCGAGAGAAGAGTGAACGCCACCGGTGGATGTTAGGCCCATGATGTGGAGTCCGCAACCTTTCTCCTTCGCGTAAGAGTAGGCGCGAACGATTTCCGCGTTCTGCATGATGGAATTGTCGGCAATGGCGCGGTTGATCTTAACGAGATCTTGGAATACAATACGTCCAGCACCGATATTTAGGTGCCCCACCTCGCTGTTGCCCATCTGGCCATCGGGCAAACCTACATTCTCTCCACTGGCGAGCAATTCGCTGTGGGGATAGTGGGCGTTCAAACTGTCGAGAAACGGCGTCGGGGTTTGAAAAATAACGTCGCCTTTGTCGTGGTGACCAATGCCCCAGCCGTCGAGAATCATCAAAAGAGCTTTTTTTGCCATAATGATATCTTATATTTTTAAGTTGTTGTTTTCTGAATGGCAAAAGTACTTCATTCTGAATGGACTACCAATTAAATAATATGGAAAGTTGCAGCTTACAACGTTTTTAATCTTCGTGAAGCAGATTTGACAAGGCGTGTTTACAACCGCACCAAGCCGAAGCAAGCCAAGCGAGCGCGATAACATAATAGAGCGGATGGGCACACACGGGAAGCAATAGGGCAAAAACTGCCAACTGAAGATTGAGAAGGTGGAGCATTTGTTTCACACTGATATCTTCTCCGAGTGCCCAACTGTAGAGAGCGACCAAAAACTCTACACTTCTAACAACAAGCGATTTCCCTAAATTTGTTTGTGAGGCGTTCAAAGCCATTTCCTTTTTGCTCATAACGAATACTGTGTTATTGTTTTCTGCTGCAAAGGAACAACTAAATCGTGACAGCCTGTGACACTCTGGAATTTAGAATGTTAAAAGTCGGAAGTTTTTTTTGAAGAAAGAGTCGGAGTTGGACTTTACTCCTCTTATTGGGAAGATTTCACTCCCTCTTCTACTTAATTTTATATATAAAATAGGAATCAAAAAGACAAGGTGATCGACTTACCCTTTCTTTAAAGCAATCTTTTCAGCCAGTTCAGCCACACGCGCCTCCAAGTATTTTTTGAATTCAGGAGTTCGATAAATTTCTATGTCGTCATAAAGACCCAAAACGAAACGGCCTATACCTTTATAACTGCACACCTGCGTATCGAGCAAATAACGACCATCGGGCTGAAGCTCCATTTGCTGTTCGGAATACGGGAACTCTTCACGCAACAAACTTGCAGACAAAGCCCCAAGAAGTAGGCGCACACGTTTGCGATTCTCTCCGCTAAAATGGAAGAGGTCGGTATAGAATGGCGCGTGCTCACGCTTGTGCGACCATTTGAGATCGAGAAGTTCAACGCTTTTAGCCCTACTGATTTTGAAAGTTTTGTTCTGCCCCGTATGCACTTCAAAGCAGCGCACCTCACTATTGCCCGAAAGGAAAATATAGGGTTCCACAAGGCGATCGTCCGTTCGGCCGCTATGAGGTGAAGTATAGCCGCGCAACAAGCAGAGGCGTTCTTCGCGTGCTGCTTGATAGAGCGTTTGAAGATTGCGCGCAATATGAGCGTCAATACCGTGATTGGCCAGAACGTCAAAGTCGTAGAGAGCGGCCAACTTGTCGCGCAAATGGCGCACTTGGGGCGAATTATTGTAGACCGAATTGAGAACTTGATTGATCGTGACGGCCTCATCAATAGTGAAATGTATCAAACTGGAGATTTCAAGGAAAAAAGGAGAGGAAGGACCGAGCCGATAGTGCGAACCGTTCTTTTCCACTTCAAAGCCCATATCTTTAAAAGCCTCCAAATAACGATAAATGGTGCGGCGACTCATACCTGTCTGCTCACCTAAATCATCCACACTTAGCTCTGTGTTTCGAGCCAAAAGGACCATCAAACGTAATTGTCTATCAAACTTTTCTTGCTTCATTCCAAACTACAATAATTAGTTGCATCTGCGAATTTAACTCTTTTTTTGTTTCACCGAAAAATATCTATGCTCACATCGCTGAAAGTCCCATAGGGAGCGCGATAGCGGATTTAGCAAAAGTTTCATTTTAATACTCTTTTACCCTCTCACTAAAGAAGTATGGAATGATTAAATAAGCAAAAGTGTTTGTTTTATAACAAAAAGATGTATCTTTGCGGCCGTGAAACCTCACGAGGTACTGATGACACCTTCTTCACTAAGGTTGAAATTTTAACTGAAGATTCTGGTGCAAAGCAGCGCAAGAGCATGGTAAGACTCTTCTTCTGCAGCTTGAAAAAAGCTAAGTCAGTCCACAGGTCGAAGAAGGAACATCACGAGCGTAATTATCATTTATTTTAGTCGAAGCCTTTGCTTCCTTTTTATTACCTCTGTTCCTCTATCCCTCTCCTCGTGACAAAAAAATAAATATGCGTTTAAAAAACTTACTACTTATCGCATGCTGCTCTCTTTCGGCTTTAGTCTTCACAGTAAAAGCACAAAACCTAAAAGGCGGTAAAGCGAGCTACTACGCCAATTCACTCCATGGACATCGCACCAGCGATGGTTCTGTCTACCACAGAGACAGTCTCACCTGCGCGCACCGCACTCTCCCCTTCGGAACTATGCTGAAAGTGCGCAACTTGAGCAACGGCAAAGAAGTCATTGTAAAAGTAACGGACCGCGGACCTTTTTCCAAGTCACGTGTAGTGGACCTCTCCTTAGCTGCTGCCAAACAACTCGACATGGTAGGCAAAGGAACAGCCAGCGTAGAAGTAACAAAAGTAGGAGGTGGAGTTATTGAAGAATACACCCTACCCGAACTCCAACTTCTCGATCCTAAAACTGGCAACTATTACAGTATGTCAGAATGGAACGAAAAAGAAAGAGCTGCTAAGCAATTAGCACAACAGCGCGAAGCTGAAAAGCGCCGCGCAGCCTATCTGGCCAAAGCCAAGCAACAGCAACCACGCTGGCGAGTGCTTGACAACAAACTGACCGCTAAGGCTAAAAAGTAACAGAACATTATTCAACCCACAAAGGCAAAGCCGCTGAGGAGCAATCTTCAGCGGCTTTTTTTTGATGGAACACTACGCACATAACGCAAACATTCCGCTAAATCCTCACTCAATGAAGCGTTTCAGTGACTTTGGTAAATGGAGAAGTACTCACCTACTATCTCGATAAAACTTCTGAAACTCTTTCAAAAAACTTCTGAAGTGCATGCATCTCTGAAATAGGTGTAATCGCAAATATCCTTATTGAATCGTCAGATACAATAAGGATATCTGCTAGCATCCTTATTCTACCAGCTCACGCCCTTATTGTATCTACGCCCTCACCAACAGAACTGAATACTATGTATCTCCTCCTTGTTGTCACGCCTATAAGCTTTTTGTTTGTCAGGCTATTAAGTGTATTCGTGACAACATGACAACAAAAAAGATTTTTTCTTGGTGGAGAGATGCATGATACTCTTTCTACGCTTTCAGTGCGACGCCGCCGGCGTCGGAGCTCTCACGGTCCACATCTCCACGGGTTCCCCCTCGCTCCGCTCGGATATCACCCGCGGTTAAGCATGGTGCGCCTCCGCCGGAGGCGGCTCTGTGTGAAGGTGGGCGAAGCAGAGAGTGAGGAGTATCCGCAAGACCATACACGAGGCGCGAGGGTGGAAATCGGCGATATGAGAGAGGTATCCGCAAGGCCATACACGAGGCGCGAGAATGGAAATCGACAATATAAGAAGATAAGAGTTCCTACAAGACCATATACAATGCGCAGGTGGAGAACTGCGATATGAGAGTGGGGAGTATCCACAAGGCCATACACGAGGCACGAGAATAGAGATGAATGGGGACATAAGCTGCGTACTTACCCACTGTCCCCAGAGGGGACACACCATGCTTAACCGCGGGTGATGCCCGACGGGTGAACCCGTGGAGATGCGACGAAGCTACGCTCCGACACCGGCGGTGTCGCACAGCAGCCACCTCTGCTCGTCTAAGTCACACTCTCCACACCTTCTGTGAAAAGCTACCTCAGTAGTCGTTAGTACAAAAAAGCAGACTGCGCAGATTTAGAGATTTCTGAAAAGAAAATTTCTCCTATTATCTGCGCAATCTGCAATCGAGTGCGTGACTTTCACGCACTATTCTGACACGAGCGTTGCTCCTGTTGATGTTCCCGTAAACTCGGGAGCGTACTGACTCTGTATGCGAGCGGCTCCTGCGTGATAAGTACCAGAACGGTCCACGAAGAACTCTTCGGTGAACGTGTGTGTTCCCTTGGTGAACTTCTCAAAGAAAAATTCGTTGGAGGCATCGCGCGAAACGCGGTAGAACCATTCGCCATCACGATAGGTATAACCACTCCGCTGCTCTACGGGTTCGAGATTGGCAGAACGAGACGATTTCAGCGAAACAAAGTCGTAATCGCGATCGGCACGGAGCGTGAAGACTTGGCGCACGCGGTCGCCCTTCTTCAACATCACTCCTTCTGCAATGGGTTGCCACTGCTTGCCACGCTGCACCTCAAAGCGGCGTTCCACGAACAGGCCTTTGCCGGTGGCTTTCACATCGGAAGCGGGCACTGTGTACTGTGCGAAGACTGCGCCCCATGCTAATCCTGATCCCGTTTTACGAATCTGGATATTATCGGCACTGAGTTGTTTCGAACTGTCAAAACTCTCGCGGAAGTAGCCCACGCCCTTCGGCTCAGTAGCTTGACTCTTAGCGTTCACAGCCAAGATATTGTTCCCTTTTCGAAGCGTATAATATAGAGGAGTATCTTCGGAAAGATTGCGCACAGTTGAAGTCTTCTTCGCGTTGAGAAGAAGAGCAAAGAGCGCATCAGTTGTGGCGCGACTGGTGGGCCACATCTGCGTGCGTTTGGCCTGCATCAACCACAAGCACATTTGTTGTAGTCGTTCGTCTGTTGAAGGATAGAACTGAACCATGGCTTCTATGGCGGCAGCCTGCGTAGGAATGCGATAAGCATTCCAACTCATCTGAGCACGATCTGTATCGAAATAAGTACCCATTCCCTCTTTGTGAACGGTATGCTCGAGCAAACTCTCCATATTATCATTAGCGGCTGCAAATTTTCCCAACTTCGCCAAAGTGATAGCCGACATAGCTTTGCCGTACATCGTGAGGTTGAAATCGGGGCGAGCTATCTTATCGAGCAGATACTTTGCATCGGCATCGATGTCCATACCTAATATCGCGCACAAATAGAGATAGCGATATGTCAGTTCGTCAGCCTCCACAGTTAGCTTGGTTCTCTTTTCTTCCGCCTTCATTTCTTTCACACGCTTTGCCATCTCGTTTTTCAGATAGCTCATAGCGCGTTGCAGATTGCTTTGTGCTGGAAAAACATTATTAAGTACTTGAACACGCGCCAAGAGTGTGGCAACTTCCGAGGTGATAAAGGGGTTGGACGGCATTCCTGCAAACCAGCCCCAGCCACCGTCGCTGCGCTGCATATCGGAAAGAATATCCATCGCCGAAGCTATTTTGTCGGCGTTGGCTTTCTCATCAAAGAGCGTAGCGAGTTGAGAGGCGCGCTCGGCTTCCTCATCAGCAGCATTCACCCACGGCGTTTCGTTGAGCAACATCTGCTTGAGATCCGGATTTTTCTTTAGCACCTCTGCCCACGCCGTTGAGGTGGACGCTTCCGCAGCCTTGCGAATCTCTGGATTCTTTTCTGCAATATATTTTGCCAAAGAGAGAGCGTAGTAACGTTCTGCCCATGATGGAGAACTGAAGCATAAATTTTTAGTGAGCACTGGCAGAGCCGAAACGGCATACCATGTGGGGTTAGAACTAAGTTCTATAGTCAGACGGCGATCTGAAATCTTCGATGAATTGGACCAAATCGTATCGAGTCGCAGCGTCTTCGTGCCTGCCTCCGTCATAGAGAACGGCACGGTCTCTATCACTTGCTCGCGATCGGCCAAGACAGGTATCAATTTTTCTTCGCCGTCACTAAACTTCTTGCCTTCGCCTATGATGCGGCAGAGCAAAACGGGATAATCATTCGTAGCATCAAACGTGAAAGAAAGTGCTTTTTCACCATCTTTTTCTACGATGAAATCGGCCTTTTTAGTAGCCACGACTTTCTCCGTGCGTGCATCAAGTAGCTCGCACATTACCTTTCCACGTTCTTCCTGTTCGGAAAGATTTCGTACAGTAACTGGAATTGTGAAGCGGTCGCCTTCGCGAACAAAGCGCGGCGTATTGCTCTCCACCATAAAATCCTTGCGTGCCACAATCTCATCCGTGAGCAAGCCGTAGTTCACTGCGGCATCGTGAGCAAAGCCCATGAAGTTCCACGTTGTCAAGCTCTGCGGTAGCGTAAAGGTGAGCTCCACCTCGCCGTTCTTATCCGTGCGAAGTGCAGGCTTGAAGAAGGCCGTTTCAGCAAAATTGGAGCGAATGGTGAGAGCTTTGTCTTCATCAACAGAATCAACAGCCACAGAGTCTGCCTCAGCCATATCAGCGTTCTTCTTAGATGCACTATAGCCCAAAACTGCAACTTCTTTCAGCTCCATAACAGGCTCTTCCATTTTCATCAACCTAACCTTTTTCACTCCAGCTACACGATCTGTAAAATGCTCCATATAATTGGTTGCATACTCATCGAAAAGATTTTGATTCCATACTGTGAAATCAAGATCTTTTTCATCCAAACGGACAAGATCCTTCGCAAAATAAAGATCTTTCGTTCCTTCGTAAGCTGATGTCCACTTAGGCGTCGGAATATTGCGGAAGAAATCCAACTCAAAGTCCCACTTGTTGGGTTGGAACTTATCGAGACTGGCGTCATAAAGGCAAGCCATCAACGAAGCATCAGCGGGCGCTCCGTTGGGGCGTGTAATTTTGAGCTTCCAGGTTTCTTTCTGTCCTGCCAACAACTGGCTGCGGAAAGTGGACCATTGGAGATTGAGTTGCTTATTAGGCGCTGGTTTGCTCAAACGGAGACTATGAGAATAGAGTTCGCCATCCTGCACAAAGAAGAAACTTACCTGCGCACCCTCGTCATATTCTGATTTGTATTTAAGGTTGAAATGCTCGATGGAATCGTCGAGTTTAATACGACGAGTTTCTAATAATTTCGCACCTGCTACTACGTCATAGAAGACCGTAACATCCTTGCGAGGAGAACCCAGCATAACGAAAGCTTCACTGCCGTCTTCGTTGGGACGAACGTACCACCAACAAACATCCTTACCCACTGGGTGAGTGTCCTTTTCGGAGAAGAGAAGGAATTGAATATTCAAATCCTCAGCTCCCTCCATTTTTGCCGTGAGCTTATATTCGCCCGAAGGAAGATTGAGCAAATCATTGGGCGTAAACTTCTGACCTGACTTAAAGGAGAAGTGAGCCACATTTCCCGCAATACCAGCAATATCTACAGTACCTTCACCATCCAATGTCTTACGTGCAGCATTCAGCAACTCAATCTTCACATTCTTCAAATGCTCTTTGCAGATGGAAGAAGGCCAATCTGATTCGAGCCAACTGGCACGCGTGGACGCATAGAGTGTTTCTGTGCCCGTTTCGGTCTCGCCATTCTCAGCTGTCACATTGGCCTCAACAGTGTAATGATAGTAGTTGAATTCACCCTCATTCCGAGTTTCTGGGTCGCAAGTAAGTACTACTGGTAAGACGAAACGGCCGTATTCATCGGTCTTTACGGTATCGGTTTGTTCCTCTAGGTCTTCATATATCCACGACCATGGTTTCACCGTAAACTGGACGAGGGCGTTCCTCACAGGAAGTCCGGTATAGGTAAGTGCCGTTCCTTGCATTCGGACTGTATCTCCCAAAGCGTACTTCGTTTGGGGGCTTTCGAGCTTCACTTCAAAGGTCGGACGTTTGTATTCTTCCACACGGAATTCCGACGAACCGCAACCATGTCCATTGACAACTGTATTGATATGGAACCAACCAGACAAGGTATTTTCCGGCAGACGGAACGTGCCATTGACAACGCCCATTGCATCCGTCTTTAGCTTCAGTGTTTCCAACTCTTTCCAGTTGGCATCACTCAATGTGATATGCACTTCTGCATCTGCAAGCACTTTGGTGGAGTCTTCATCACGCTGATAAGCCAACACGCCAACACTCACTTCTTGTCCTGGCCGATAAATAGCTCGGTCGGTAAAGACATGAGTTGTGATTTCATGTTTTCTTATTTTTTCATACTGAGCAAATCCATATAGATTAGAGAGCGGATAATAGGCATCATCCTTATATTGTGCAAAATATAAGTCATTATAATGAGTATAACGTGCCACATAGAAATCTCCCTTTTCATCGGGAGAAGAAGCCTCTTTCTGTTGCAACACATCATTATTCTCCGTGAAGATTACGAGCTTTCCACCCAAGAGCGGCGTACCGCTTTTGCGATCGACAAAAGTGATGCGTTGGCGGCCATCAGGCAAGGGCAACCTCACAGGGAACACGCGCGAAACATGGATTAACTTCGGCTCGACGGGCTTATTATTCTCCACCAGCGCAAGCGCATAGATGCCCGGTTCAGAAAAACTAAAAGAAAGAGAGTCCTTCACTTCCCTGTAAGGCGCAGCTTTGGGGAAAGTCAGATTATAGGTTTTCAGAGCCTGCAAACCTTTCAGATCCTTTGCCTCTACATCGTTATTATAAACATCTTTGGCCGTTTTATTCAAACGATACATACAAACTTTTGCAGTTGTACGATTGCGGACAGAGAGATTTATTTTAACGGTTTCATCGGGGTATACTACGCCTTTTATGTTCTCTATAGAGAAAAATGGAGTTGTCATTTCCCCGATTACGTTGCGCAGCTCGTTCGCTTCTTTCATCTTGCCATAGCGTTTGATGCCTTCTTGCGCCAAATCATAAAAGATGGAGTCTCGGTCATCAGTACTATTGAAACCTGTAAGCGATACAAGTTTTTTGTAGGTCTCCACATTCAGCGGCAAATCCTTATACTCTTCCTTCATCTTCATAAGCTCGATGAAATGGAGGTTCTTTGTCAGCGATTCAGACGAGTTGGTAGCAACAAAGTCTAAGCGATTCAAACGCGTCAGCAATGCAGCCTCTCGATTGCCAGCCGCAGTGTAGTGATCGGCAATGCGCTGCAAGAGTTGTGCAGATTCTTCTTCAGGAATAGCCAGCGAAAGGCGTTCCTGAATATTGGAAAGCACATGAAGGAGATCATAGTGATAGTACTTGCTATCTTTTCCCTCTTCCAGCACAGGAAGATAGGGCCGATAATCAGCACGTGCCAAGAGATCTATATCCGCCAACGATGCTCGAAGATATTCGGCGCGCTTGCGAACGGCCACCGTGTCACTCTCATCATAGCCCGTGATTTCAGCGAAATAGCGCGCCAAAGCATTTTGCCACATAGCGCGCTGGAGCGGACGAGTTTCGCGAGCGAGCGCACTCTCCATCTGCTCTACAGCAACTTTCCCCGAATCGGGAGAAATCTCCTCATGGAGCATTCGTGCTGTAAGCATGGCTTTGAGCAGTTGCCCATCATTCTTTTCCGCCATGGCTTTCTGCCGAATTTTGTCGACTTCGGCCAGCGCGGATTTAGGCAAGTCTTTCTTCCCATACGCTTCCACATTGGCCCACATCTTTTCATAAGTTTGAGCCATGACGGAGAGAGAGAAGAATGAACAAAACATAAGTAATAGAATCTTTTTCATTATAGTGAGTAGATTGTTTTTTCGCTTTAATAATGCAAACCTAACAATTATTACACCTTTCCTGCAACTTTTCACTTATAAAAAAACAAAAAGCATTCATTTTGTGTCGATAAGCAGCATCTGCAGAAAGTCAGCTCACTTTATTTCTTGTATCAGCAAGAAGTGATTCCTTGAGGGTTGAGACCTCCTTTTGTTAAACGTAATAAGTGTTTTTGGTTTTTCACTTAAAATTGTTTACTTTTGCAGCACGTCAAAGGCACGCGCCTTTGTCTCCATTAACCAACACAAACATTGTAACAGACAATGAACCAAGAGCACAAACTTCTGCATGGAAGTTTGTGTTCTTTTTCTTTAACAAAATTGCAAGGATATGAGGCGAATCGATCGGAATGAACTAGCTTGAGAAGCTGTACTATTTTATATGCATTCAGAGAAAGCAACAATGTCAAGTTATCTCGCATTTTTCAATGTCAAGAATCGTTTGAAATCAAAAAACAAAATAGAAATTCAGAGAATCTTACCCAACTGAAGAGGGACATTATAAGAATGTCCATCAACACAATAAGGCTGTCAGCTGACGCGCTTATTGTGTCGGTTGACGCAATAAGGAAGTCGCAGAATTTCCTTATTGTATTTTTCGATGAAAAGGGGAAAATACAGAGCACTTTTAGGAGAAAAATGGCGTTTCAGCACAAAATTAAGCACAAAACAAAGAGTTTTTCAGAGAGAAACAAGAAAAGAAGTTAGGAAATAAGGGAAGAGAAAAGCGAGAGGTGCATTTCTGTGCGCTAAAAGGAGAAAATTAATTGTAAAATTATCGGACAGTTTATTAGAACCATAAAGATACACGAAAACATTGGAAAGATTCAGCAGGGCAAACAGTGTAGGCACGTTTACCCCAAACTTCTTAAAAAATCTAAGAAAGAGAGGGACTACTATTGCAGGGAATGGGAATACTCGGAACGGACAAAGTTTTTTAGTATCTTTGCAAGATAAATCATTTAGGTTATGGTACGAAACATCTTTTTTGCTCTGTTGACCATTTTCTGCTGTCTCCCGATGACTGCTTTTGCAGATAATTCTCAGCCTACAGCAAATCCTATCATGCGAGTGACGGGTGACAAAATGGAAAACGAAGAAGCTACTGACTATAACGGCAATGCTCCGATGCAAGCCAAATTCTTGGCGCAGCCGCAGAACTTAGGAAGCTACACCGCGCTTTATGAATGGCGCTTTACGAAGGAAGGAGAACAAGCTCCTTTCTTGATTCGTTACGATGAAAATACGGAATATACGTTCAATAAGAGCGGGTCTTACTCGGTGGAACTCATAGTTTCCTTTGTGCAGGGCACTGACACAATCGAATATAAGATGGATTCGCCCTTCAAAATCTCCATTTCAGAATCTAAGTTAGAAGTTCCCAATGCCTTTTCTCCCAACGGCGACAATATCAATGATGTTTTCAAGGTGAAGGATAGCTACCAGAGTATTGTTTCTTTCAAAGGAATGATCTTCAACCGTTGGGGAAAAAAGCTGTTTGAATGGACCGACATCACGCAGGGATGGGACGGCAGGAGCAACGGCAACGACGTGCCCGATGGGGCTTACTTCCTCCATATTCAAGCTAAGGGAGCGGACGGCCGCAACTACAACATCCGAAAGACCATCAACCTGCTGCGTGGTTACCAAGAGGGAACGAGCGGCGTAACCCCATAAGGGGCAGAAACAGTAAAGAGCCAAATAGCTTTGAGAAACACAACGGGCGGACGATTCTGCCAAACAACAAACTAAAACAAAGAGAAAACAATCCTAAGACATGGATCAGCAAGATTGGATAGAAGTATGGGGCGCTCGCGTCCACAATCTGAAAAATATAGATGCGCGCATCCCGCGCCATTCGCTCAGCGTCATCACAGGCTTGAGCGGTTCGGGCAAGAGTTCGCTGGCTTTCGATACGTTGTACGCCGAAGGTCAGCGGCGTTATATCGAGACGTTCTCGGCTTATGCCCGTAATTTCCTCGACAATCTGGAACGCCCAGATGTGGACAAAATCACGGGACTCAGCCCAGTTATCTCTATCGAACAAAAGACGACGAACAAGAATCCCCGCTCTACGGTGGGGACGGTGACGGAAATCTACGACTTTCTCCGTCTGCTCTTCGCGCGGGCGGGTACGGCCTACTCCTATGTGAGTGGTGAGAAGATGGTGAAATATACAGAGGAAAAGGTAGTAGACCTTATTCTCGAACGCTATGAAGGCCACAAGGTGTACCTACTTGCGCCGCTCGTGCGCAGCCGTAAGGGACACTATCGCGAACTCTTCGAGAGTGTCCGCAAAAAGGGCTTTCTCACGGTGCGCATAGATGGCGAACTGAAAGAGGTGGTGAGCGGTATGAAAGTGGACCGCTACAAGAACCACGACATAGAAGTGGTGGTGGACAAACTGGCGGTGCAAGAAAAGGATCGTGAGCGATTGGAAAAAAGCGTTCACGCAACGATGCAACAAGGACAAGGCCTCATCCAGGTACTGGACAGCGCGACGAACGAAGCACGCTACTATTCCAAACTCTTGATGGATCCTGTTTCGGGTATCTCCTATCGTGAACCTGCTCCTAACAACTTCTCGTTCAACTCTACACAAGGCGCTTGCCCGAAGTGTAAGGGACTGGGCTACATCAGTGTGATCGACCGCGAGAAAGTAGTGCCCAACCCGAAACTCAGTATTCGCGATGGTGGTCTGGCTCCGCTGGGAAAATACCGTAATGCGCTTATCTTCTGGGAGATTGAAGCTCTACTGCTGAAATACGACTGCACACTGAAAACTCCCATCGAGGAGATTCCCGACGAGGCAATGGACGACATCTTCAACGGGACAACGGAGCGCTTACATATTCCAGGCTCTATCATGCACACAACGGACGACCATTATGTGGACTTCGATGGATTGGTGAAATATATCCGCCAAATGGCCGATGCGGAAATGACGGCGGCGGCACAGAAGTGGGCGGAGCAGTTCTCCCGCGAAGCTGTGTGCCCAACCTGCCACGGCCAGCGCCTCAACCAGGAGGCTCTCTCCTACCGCATCGACGGAAAGAACATTTCAGAACTGAGCCACATGGACATCAGTCAGCTCTACGAATGGCTGGATGGTGTAGAAGAACGCTTGGACACACGCAACGCCTCCATTGCGCACGAAATCTGCAAAGAACTACGCACGCGCCTCAAGTTCTTACTCAACGTGGGACTTGACTACCTCTCACTGTCGCGCGCCACAATGACGCTGTCGGGCGGAGAGAGTCAACGCATCCGTTTGGCTACGCAAATCGGGTCGCAACTGGTCAATGTGCTTTACATCCTTGACGAACCGAGCATCGGTTTGCATCAGCGCGACAATGTGCGCTTGATTGATTCGCTGAAAGAGTTGCGCGACATCGGCAACACGGTAGTTGTCGTTGAACACGATAAGGATATGATGCTGGCGGCAGACAATATTGTGGACATGGGCCCACGCGCTGGCCGACTGGGAGGAGAAGTGGTTTATCAGGGTACGCCGAAAGAAATGTTGCACCGCAACACCATGACGGCGGACTATCTGAACGGTCAACGCGCCATAGAAATTCCGGTCGAGCGCAGGAAAGGCAATGGAAAGACGCTGCGCCTCATCGGGGCGAAGGGTAACAATCTGAAAGGCGTTAAAGTAGATTTTCCGCTGGGTACGCTGATCTGCGTAACGGGCGTTTCTGGTTCTGGAAAATCTACGCTCATCAACGACACGCTCCTACCTATCCTCTCGCAACACTTCTACCGCTCTCTGCGCAACCCGCTGGAGTACGAAAAACTGGAGGGTATCGAGAATGTGGATAAGGTGGTGGCTGTGGATCAGAGTCCGCTGGGACGCACGCCACGCTCTAATCCGGCAACCTATACGGGTGTATTCTCCGACATTCGCAACTTATTCGTGGAACTCCCCGAGGCTAAGATGCGCGGCTACAAGCCGGGGCGTTTTTCCTTTAATGTGAAGGGCGGCCGCTGCGAAACATGTAAGGGCAACGGCTACAAAACCATTGAGATGAACTTCCTGCCGGACGTTTACGTGCCCTGCGAGGAGTGTCACGGTAAGAGATACAACCGCGAAACGCTTGAAGTGCGCTACAAAGGTAAGAGCATTGCCGATGTGCTGGACATGACGATCAACAACGCGGTGGAGTTCTTCGAGAACGTACCCACGATTCTGCACAAGATAAAGGTGTTGCAGGACGTAGGCCTTGGCTACATCAAACTGGGGCAGAGCAGCACGACGCTCTCTGGTGGCGAGAGTCAGCGCGTTAAACTGGCAACAGAACTGAGCAAGCGCGACACGGGGCAGACCATTTATATCCTCGACGAGCCTACTACGGGGCTTCACTTCGAGGACATCCGCGTGCTACTCGACGTATTGAATCGTCTTGTGGATCGTGGAAATACGGTCATCGTGATTGAGCACAACTTGGACGTTATCAAGGCAGCGGACTATCTCATAGACATGGGCCCCGATGGCGGCCGTGGCGGTGGCTGTGTAGTAGTTACCGGCACTCCCGAAAAAGTCGTGAAACAAGGTAAAGGGTACACCGCGAAGTTTCTGAAGGAGGAATTGGAAAGCGGGAAAAAGGCGAATAAGAGCCAGTCCTAAAGGGAACACGAATTTCACGAATTTGGCGAATTTTTCGAATGATATTTATATCAGCAGGATTACGCTAATGTACGACTTTCTGCAATTTGGGGCGAAAACGCTTTCACTATAAAACGAAATACATATACACAAAAAAATGGAAACATTGCTTCTTCAGAAGGACGATAGAATCTATTGGAAAGAATGCTACCGAATAGTGGGAGCTGCAATGACTGTACACAGCATCTTAGGCTGTGGGTTCTTGGAAGGAGTCTACCAAGAAGCCCTTTCCATTGAGATGAAAAAATGTGGAATTCCTTTTGAGGAGCAGAAAGAACTCCGAATAAACTATAATGGTATTACGCTTCAAAAACACTATGTAGCAGATTTTCTATGCTTCGATAAAATCATTGTAGAAATAAAGGCTACAAAGAATCTGGCGCCAGAACACCATGCACAAGTTATGAATTATCTCAAAGCAACCAATAAAAATTGTGGACTCCTCATCAATTTTGGCGAAAGCTCCCTTGATTTCAAGAAAATCATCCATGGAATCATAAAATAAGAAGGTCCTATTTGGTAAAATTTATACAACTTCGTTATATTCGCAGAATACACCTCGTTTTATGACTTTAGAAAGAATGAAAACATTTATAATAAAATAAATTCGCTCCATTCGCCTAA